>ERZ773204.107-NODE-107-length-59011-cov-9.189887_pt1 | contig 59011 bp, 61 predicted proteins | sample MGYA00581007_ERZ773204 | MGnify/ENA primary metagenome ERZ773204 (study PRJEB29015, sample SAMEA2737757) | human gut metagenome | biome: human gut; feature: human-associated habitat; material: faeces | place: China | collected 2012 ... | reverse complement strand
CAATCATGAACCGTTCCCGCAGCTTGATCGATCTGGGAGGAGTATGGCAATTTCAATTAGGAGATGAGACAGAGCCGGAGGATCTCTGGAGCGGACCGCAGGAGATGGACCTGATTGCCGTGCCGGCTTCTTATAATGACCAGAAGGATGATCCGTCTTATCGGAATCATTACGGTTGGGCTTATTACGAGCGAACCGTGGTACTCCCGGCCCTTTTGTGCGGGAACAACGGGCAGCGCCAGGTATTGCGTTTTGACGCCGTAACTCATGTTGCAAAAGTTTATATCAATGGGAAACTGATTATGACACATAAGGGTGGTTTTCTCCCCTTTGAAGTAGAGATCACGGATCTGATTCCGGAGGATGGGCACCTTACCATCAGTGTTGCTGTGGACAACCGGATCAGCCACAGCACTCTGCCCATCGGCAATGAGGGCAATATCGCCTTCTTCGGCTCGGACAATCCAGGCATTCCCAGTGTAGAAGCCGCAAAGCTATGGAGAAAAAAGCAAAATCTTCCGAATTTTGATTTCTTTAATTTTGCAGGCATCAACCGTCCGGTACGCATCTACAGCACTCCGGCCTCCTACATCAGAGACATTACTCTGGTCCCGTCTATCGAAGGTGACACCGGCGTCTTAAATTACGAAATTCTCACGGATGGGATGGATAGTGACGCTCCTGTCACTTTAAAAATCATAGACGCGGAAAGCAACTGCAAAGCAGAAGCCACCGGCCGAAAGGGAGAGCTTCGGGTCCCGCAGGTCCATCTCTGGCAGCCTTATCCCGGCACTCCTTACCTGTACAAGGCGGAAGTTCATTACGGAGAGGACTGCTATACGGAAGAATTCGGTTTCCGCACCGTAGAGGTGAAGGGAACGCAGTTTCTGATCAACGGGGAGCCTTTTTATTTCAAGGGCTTCAGCAAGCATGAGGATTCCTTTTTCTGCGGAAGAGGACTGGATCAAAGCCGGAAAACTTGAGGAGGAGTTTGCAAACATGGATGGCTGGAATGCTGAGTCAGATGCAGCCACACTTCTTAACGGACTCGGACTTTCAACTGACATTCATTATAAAAAAATGAGCGAACTTCCGGACAGTGAAAAAGTAAAAGTATTACTTGCACAGGCACTTTTTGGAAATCCGGATATTCTTCTTCTCGACGAGCCTACTAACCATTTGGATCTCGATGCCATAAACTGGCTTGAAGAATTCCTTATAAACTTTGATAATACTGTTATTGTTGTATCGCATGACCGTTACTTCCTTAACAAAGTCTGTACGCATATCGCTGATATTGATTATGCAAAAATCCAGCTCTATGCAGGAAACTATGACTTCTGGTATGAGTCAAGCCAGTTGATGATAAAGCAGATGAAAGAAGCAAACAAGAAGAAAGAGGAAAAGATAAAGGAACTCCAGAGTTTCATCCAGCGATTCAGTGCGAACGCATCAAAATCCAAGCAGGCTACTTCCCGTAAGCATGCCCTTGAAAAAATACAGCTCGATGAGATGAAGCCGTCAAGCCGTAAATATCCATATATTGATTTCAGACCTGACAGAGAGATAGGTAATGAAGTTCTTACTGTTGAACATATTTCCAAGACAATAGATGGTGTTAAAGTACTCGATGATATTTCATTTGTCATAAACAGAGAAGATAAGGTAGCTTTTGTAGGAAGCAACACTATTGCAGCAACCACTCTCTTCCAGATACTTACAGGCGAGATGGAGCCTGACGAGGGTACTTTCAAGTGGGGAGTTACAACAAGCTTTTCTTACTTCCCTAAAGATAACACTGAACTTTTTGACAGAGACGAAACTATCGTAGACTGGCTTATGCCTTTCTCTCCTGAAAAAGACCCTACTTATGTAAGAGGCTTCCTCGGACGTATGCTTTTCCCTGGTGAAGATGGTGTAAAGAAAGTAAATGTACTTTCCGGTGGAGAAAGAGTTCGTGTAATGCTTTCAAAGATGATGATTCTCGGTTCTAATGTACTTGTCATTGATGAGCCTACCGCACATCTTGACATGGAGTCTATCACTGCATTAAACAATGGACTTATCAAATTCCCTGGTGTAATCCTTTTCACTTCACAGGATCACCAGTTTATACAGACTATCGCAAACCGTATTATGGAGATTACTCCTGGCGGACTTATCGACAAACTCACAACTTATGATGAATATCTTGAGAGCGATGAGATGGCAAGAAAGAGACAGACTTACTCTGTACAGACAGATGATGAGGATTAAGATATAATGATTAAGAGCCAGAACAGACACCGTGTGTTGTGCCTGTCCTGGCTCTTTCTAATATTTATCAATTATTCACTCCATGGTGCGCTGCCACACTATCAACAGTCAGTCCTTTGAATGTGTATCCCTGACTTCTATAGTAATCAATAATCTGTGGCAATGCCTGTACGGTTGTATCTTTTGCATCTGTATCATGCATCAGAATATCAACATGATTTGCCGTGCAGGATGTTGCGTTGGAAACCAGCTTTTCTACCGGCACATTATTTCCGCTTGCGTCAGTAGAATCACAGTTCCAGTCAAAATACTGATATCCTTTGTCTCTCACTGCTTTCGTAAGTGTTGTCATCAATCCTTTGACATATTTTGCACTGACGGTGTTGCTGGATCCTCCCGGGAAACGAATAATCATGGATTTCGTTCCTGTGATACTCTCTACCAGATCCGATACTTTCTGCAAATCTGCAAAGTATGCATCTTCGGATGCGTAAACTGTTGCATAATCGTGTGTATAGGTATGAAGTCCGATCGAATGTCCTTCGGAAAAGGCTCTTTTTATCATAGCATCATGTTCCTGATTATTTCCTGTGACGAAGAAGGTTGCCTTTGCATTTTTTTCTTTCAGGATATCAAGAATCTCTCCGGTATTCTCTGACGGACCATCATCGAAAGTCAGATAAACAACTCTCTCATTCCAATCCGGATTCTCTTTCACTTTGATCTTTCGCTCAATCTTTGTCTCGTTTCCGGAACGGTCTTTTGCAAGATAGGTAACAATATAGGTTCCCGGTGTCGCAAAATCCACTTTGTCAGCACCCTGTACTTCCAATGTTGGCTCTGGATCCATATCATCCTTTATCGTAACCCCTTCATTAAAGTCCATCGTATCGCCCTGTGCAAGTTCTTTATCATCTGCTCCTTCAATCGTCGGCCCTGTTGTATCCTCTTCCAGATTCAGTGTTGATTTACCTTCTGTCTTATGACCGTCACTATCTGTTGCAACAACAGTTACTCCGTATTTTCCTTTCTTCTCCCAGGAATCCTGTCCGACAAATTCAAGTGTGACATCTGATGCATCTTTTACTGATTCTACAAAATCTTCCGGCTTGATATCTTTCGGAAGTTCTGTTGTATAACTGTCTTTCATTTTAAGCTCAGGTGCTTTTGTATCCTTAACTTCGACTTCAGCTTTTACTTTTTGTTTACCATAGACATAGTAAACCGTATATTTTCCTTCTTTATTCGTATCTACTTTCCCTTCTGTCTTCACATCTTTCGCTTTTCCACCAACAACGAAACGGATGTTGGACATCAGATCCATACTTTCTTTCTTTTCCTGCGCGATCACTTTACTCCGTAATACAATCGGATTCATTCTAAAATAAGTAAATGTTGAAACTGCCGGAACTAATACAACGAACAGAATCAATATGATTGCAATTCTCCTTCGTCTCTTGAGGCGTCGAATGCGTTGTTCATTCCTCTTGCGCCTCTCCCACTCTTTTCTAATGGAATCTGTGCTTTTTCCCATCGCGCCATAATGTTCATAAAACGCTTGTTCTTTCTTGCGTTCTTTTTCTTCTTTTGTTTCTTTAGACCACATGCTTATCCCTTTTTTTCTTTTCTATTCTTAGAATCAGGGGACAATCAAAATTGTCCCCTGACTTTTCCTTCCATATTAATCATAGCATTCCTTTTTTGCAGAAACAAGGGAACTTTAACAATCCTAATGATTTATTAAGAATCTTAAAGATTGTTCTTTAGAATTCTTCATCTTTCCAGTGTTTCAGACGCTTTACTGCATCTGGATTCTGTTTCTCAAGTCTTCGCTCCAGCCGCTCTCTTCGCTCTTCAATATGCTCAACAATCTCTGGATGCTCTTTCAGAAGACGATCTCTAAGTTTTCTTCTTCTACGCTCGATCAATTCAATGACGAGTTTTTTGTTTTCTTTTACATCACTTGGAAGATCATCTAAGTGAAGCTCCATTCTGCGGAGCAACTCATCTTCATCAAGTGCTCCAAGTGAATTCCAAAATTCCAGTTTTTCTTCGATTCCTTCTTCGGAAAGTTTCTCGAGATCTGTAATCTCATGGATCTGCTTCACAATAGAAAGCACTCGTTTCTCAATTTCTTTGACTGCATCATCACCAAATGCCCATGCAAACTCTTCCAGTGTATTTTCTTCTTCTGCAGGAAGGGAAAAATATTCTCTTCGCTTAAGTTTTTCGAGATCTTCTTCTGGAATATCCAATGGGCAAGGCTGCTCAATCCCCGCATCATGAAGTGCCGCAAGAATTGTTCTTCGCACAGCACCTTCTTTGATCAGATGTCCGATTCCAAGCTTTCTCATCTGATCGTTAACTTCTCTGGAATGTTCTGTGATATAGAACTTAATTCCACGTTTTTTCAGACTTGCTGCAAGCATTTCGAGTGCATCTGCCGCTGTAATATCCAGGCTGTTGATTGCTGATGCGTCCAGAATTACGACCTTTGTATCCTCTTTGATACTGTTTTCAATATCTGAAACCAGCACTTTGATATTTGCAAAGAAAAGGTTCTCGCTAAATCTGTAAATAATCACATGCTTGATTGGATATGCAAAACGGTTTCTCTCCAGATCATAATAAACTTCTTTTCCCGGAATCATTCCACGGAAAGATCTCGGAGGGTTTGTAGCCCTTAAAATCACTGCAACAAAAGATAACAAAATTCCGATCACAACTCCGTAAATCGTACCTAGGAACAGCACACCGATCCCTGCTGCAATAAAAATATAGAATTCGTTTCTGCTTACTTTAAATAAGCGTACTGCAAGATGTGTCTCTACAACATTCATCAGTGCAGAGATTACGATTGCCGTCAATACCGGAACCGGAAGATATTCGATAAATCCGGTTGCACCTATAAGTACAACTGCCATGGTCAGTCCCGCTGTAATGGATACAACCTGTGTCTTTCCTCCATACTGTTCATTCATGGAAGTCCTGGAAATGCTTCCATTTACCGGGCAGCATCCAACTGCACCGGCAGCAAAATTTCCTGCGGCACAGGCAAGGATTTCCTGACGGTCATCCAGTTCATATCCGTTTTTGGATGCAAAATTGTTCTCTGACAAAAGTGTCTCTGCCATGATCACAACAGCAACCATAAGTGCTCTTCCCACAGCCTGGGTAAGATTGATTCCTGTAAAATCTGGGAAAATAAGCCGCGGAAGCCCTGGTTGAACTGCCTGCAGGAGAACTACACCATACTGGTTTACATGAAAGATAATTGTCGAGAGAACTCCGGCAATCATAATAACGATTGCCATCGGGAACTTTGGAATCATTTTTTTGGATACAATCAAGATTACAAGTGCTCCAATTCCCATTCCAAAGGACAACCAGTTTATCTTTGTGATTGCCTGAAAAATGTGTTCTGCAAGTTCTATGAATTCTCCAGTCCCCGCCGGGCTTCCCATCAGTTTCGGAATCTGCATCATAATAATTGTCACTGCAATACCACTGATAAATCCGCCCATAACCGGTGTCGAGATAAAATCAACAATCTTATCTGCATGTAAAAGATAAAACAACAATAACCAGAGTCCTGTAAACAATGCAATCAATGGTACATACTGCAATGCCTGGGCTGATTCTGCCGTCACTCCAAGTGTTGCCAGTGCAGCTCCGACAATTGCCGCCGGTGCCGCATCTACTCCGAAGATAAACTGTTTTGAAGTTGAGAGCATGGCAAATAGCAGGATCGGCAGAACAGATCCATAAAGTCCATACACCGCCGGAACACCTGCGATCTGTGCATACCCCATAGAGATTGGAATTGAGACCGCTACCATGATAATTCCGCTTAAAATATCTTTTGGCAAATATTCTTTTTTATAATTTTTTAATGTTGGAAATATTTTTACAGACACTTTTATGTCACTTCTTTCTTTTACTTCTTTTTTGCTGTTAATTCTCTACGCTTCCAAATGGTCCGATGTCCAGAGGATTCTGGTTCTGAACTGCGTCTGTCCCATCAGCATCTTCTGATATACCGTAACCTTTTTTATCACCTGCTGTCACTTCTTGAATCTTATCAAGAAAAACTGCTCCGTACTGTTCATATTTCTTAAATCCCATACCGTGTACTTCAAGCAATTCCTCTTTTTCAAATGGAACAAGTACACACATCTCATGTAAGGTACGATCTGAAGCGACCATATATGGCGGAATTCCTTTTTTCTTTGCCAAAGAATAACGCACAGAGCGCAATTCTTCGAATAATTCTCGGCTTTTATCTGTAAGATTCCCGAAACTCTCTCCCTTTCTATGAGACGCTTTCTTTCCACTTCCGGACTTTTTCTTTTCTGTAAGTTCTGACTTCTTGCAACGAAGTTTCAATTCTCTCGATTTCAGTAATTCTTCTGACCGGTCTGTTAGTTTCAGGATCGCATAACGATCTGCGCTCTGTTGAAGGTATCCGTGTTCGAGCAGTGTATAAACTACGTCTTTCAGCCTCTGCTGAGAGCATTTACTCTGTCTTCCATAAACAGAAAGTTCATTCATCCCTGCACTTCTGATCTTCGCTGTATTCGCTCCCGCCAGTGTGGAAAGGATCATTGTCATACCGTATCTCTGTCTGGATTCGCGCACACACTCGATCACGTCTGCCGCAATCTCTCCGACATCAAGCTCTACGAATTCTTCCAGACAATTGGAACAATTCCCACAATGTTCTTCTGTCTCTTGTCCAAAATAATTCAATATGTATTTTCTAAGACACATGCTTGTCGTACAATAATTACTCATCTTACGCAGCCGGAGAACATCCTGTTCCCGGATCACCCGGAGTTCTTCTTCTGTGTATTCTCCAATCTGCTCTTTACTATCCAGCAGGAGCTGATTGATCATGATATCCTGCGGTGAATAGAAAAGGATACATTCTGCCGGTTCTCCGTCTCGTCCGGCTCTGCCTGCCTCCTGGTAATAATTTTCCATGCTCTGCGGCATATTATAATGAAGTACAAAACGGACATTGGACTTATCTATTCCCATTCCAAATGCATTCGTTGCGATCATAATCTCTATCCTGTCATAAATGAAATCTTCCTGACTTTCATTTCTTGCCTCTGTCCCCATTCCTGCATGATATCTTCCGACAGAAAATCCGGCATTCTGCAATTCCAAATAGAGTTCATCTACATTTTTTCTTGTTGCACAGTAAATAATTCCACTGTCTTCTCTGTGCTGTGTAAGATATTCCTTAATTGCATCCTTCTTCCCACGCGCTGGTCTTACTTCGAAGTAAAGGTTCTCTCTGTCAAAACCGGATACATTTATATAAGGAGATTCAAGATCAAGTACTTCAAGAATATCTTCTCTTACTTTCTGTGTTGCTGTTGCTGTAAATGCACTGACGACCGGGCGTCTTGGAAGCTGGCGGATGAATTCTGTGATCTTCACATAACTTGGGCGGAAATCCTGTCCCCACTGGGAAATACAGTGAGCCTCATCGATTGTCACCATAGAAAGTTTTGTATGACATGCAAAGTCCAGAAACCGTGGTGCCAACAAGCGTTCCGGAGCGACATAGATCATCTTATATCTGCCTGCCGCTGCCAGTTCTAATGCTTTTGTAATCTGCCGTTCTGTCAGTGCACTGTTAATATACGCTGCATGAACTCCTGCTTCATTCAGTGCCTTCACCTGATCGATCATCAATGAAATCAGCGGTGATACTACGATCGTGATCCCAGACATCAGAAGTGCCGGAACCTGATAACAAAGTGACTTTCCTGCTCCGGTCGGCATGATTGCCAACACATCTCTTCCATTCAAAATCTGATCTACAATCTCCTCCTGTCCTTTACGGAAAGAATCGTATCCAAAAATTTCTTTTAATATCTGTGTTTTTCTACTGTTGCTTTCCATCTACTGCTGCCTTTCACCTGTTGTTAACTTTCACTTCTAAAATCCAAACATTGCATTCAGTCGTTCCAGTCTTTCTTCAAATTCCGGATAAAACTGTGCTTCTTCCTCTGCCTGATAAGGCATTTGATAAAAGTTGCGGAGAACCACAACCGTCAGTACTTTCGCGTTCTGCTCATCAAGTTCTTTCATTCCTTCTTCACAGTTCTTAAGAAATGTATGCCATCTCCACACGAAATCTTCGTATCTCTTCTGATCTGCAATTCCAAGCCACTTCTTAATCTTCACTTTACCACGTTCCTGCTTCTTACACTCATGGACCTGGATAAAATACTTGAATCCATTCTCCTCATAAATACGTCCAAGAGGGAACAAACGGCAGATTCCCGGTCTGTATCCATGAATAGAACATCTTCCACCTTTCAAGAACAGACAGGCTTCTTCCTCTCCTGCCATCTTTAAATTAGGAAGTACCATCCCGTCAACTACATTCAATTCCAGATAGTTTGCAAGCAGTGTATCAAAATTCTCTTTTTTTCCGAGTTGCAATCTCCACAGATCCATTGGATCCAATATGATGGAATTTCCCATTCCCTGGCAGCATGCAGAGCAGCCTTCACAGTCATGACAGTCCACCTTAACCATATCTCCAGAGGAATACAGACGTCCGTCTGAAATTTCATTAAGATCTACTTTGCGCTTCATTTTCTATCTATCTCCATTTTTTCTGAATTTAATCGTGTTCTATTAGTATAATACAGATGGACTGTTGGTTGCAAGAGCTGTGTTATTGTTCGCGGTTGGTCAACATAATTTACAAATGATACAAAAAAGTTGTTGATGGCACAGGAAACCACACTATCATCGCGCGCCCCTGCTCATCAACAACTTTCCATTTCACATTATAAATGATTAATCAATCTTAATCCTCGTATCCGTTTGGATTCATGCTCTGCCATCTCCAGGAATCTTCACACATCTTGTTCAGGTCTCTCTCAGCTACCCAGTGAAGTTCTTTCTTTGCCTTGGAAGCATCACAGTAACATGTAGCAATGTCTCCTGCACGGCGTGGTTTGATCTGGTAAGGAATCTCTTTTCCACAAGCTTTGGAGAATGCTTTTACCATATCAAGTACGGAATATCCGTTTCCTGTTCCAAGATTATATACGGAAACTCCTGCTTTCTCTTTCAATTTCTCTACTGCACGGACATGTCCGATTGCAAGATCGACTACGTGAATGTAATCACGTACACCTGTTCCGTCGTGTGTATCATAATCGTCTCCAAATACACCAAGACACTCAAGTTTACCGATTGCAACCTGTGTAATGTATGGAATCAGGTTGTTCGGGATTCCCTTCGGATCTTCTCCGATCAGTCCGCTCTCATGAGCTCCGATTGGATTGAAGTAACGAAGAAGTACGACATTCCACTCCGGATCTGCTGTATGAAGATCTGTCAGGATCTGCTCCAGCATCCATTTTGTCCATCCATATGGGTTTGTGCATGTTCCCTTCGGGCACTCTTCTGTGATCGGGATAAATGCCGGGTCACCATATACTGTTGCAGAAGAACTGAAGATGATATTCTTCACGCCGTGATTTCTCATTACATCACAGAGAACCAAAGTTCCGGCAATGTTATTCTCGTAGTATTCGAGTGGTTTAACAACTGATTCACCTACTGCCTTGAGTCCTGCGAAATGAATAACTGACTCGATCTCTTCTTTCTCAAAGATCTCGTTCATTGCTTCTTTGTCGCGGATATCTGCTTTATAGAACTTCAGATCTTTTCCTGTGATCTGTTTTACTCTGTCTACAGCTTTCTCTGATGCGTTGTAAAGGTTATCTGCGATTACAACATCATATCCTGCATTTAAAAGTTCTACACATGTGTGGCTTCCGATAAATCCGGCGCCTCCTGTTACTAAAATTGCCATTTTTAAAATCCTCCTTTGAGCTTTGACTGCTCAGGCTGCTGCTCCTCACAGTAACTGTGTTCAGTAGCTTGCTTATCTTTGCTTTGTTGTCTCTGATTATAACACATCCACCACAAAAATCTTTATACGAATAGTTCCTCTTATGGTAAAAATGTTGCATGATCATTATGATTCACAAATTCTGTAACTGACAACACATAATCTAATCCCACAATTTTTGTGGATAAAGACCTTCGTCTTTCAAAGCCTGTACCGCTGCAACTACAACCGGCTTGTCCTCTTTGTATGTAACTCCATACCATTTATCTTCGGATTCAAGCACTCTTACGGTTGCTCTGCCCTCTGCCAGAAGGTCACTGACTACGGATGGCAGGAAGTACTCACATTTCATCGGATTCTCCTTAATACCTTTCTCAAGGAATGCCGGGAATCCTGCTTTGATCTCATCTAAAATACTTCTTGTGAATCCCCACATATTCATGGATACAAGAGTATCTCCGTCGATAGTTGTCCATGTCTCTCCGTCGTCTTCTGAAAAAGCGATTCCACCGTCACGTTTCTCGATCTTTGTACGCTCTGTGATTCCAACCAGCTCTTTCGCCTCATTGAGTTCACATACGCCACGAGCAACATGTCCGTTATCTGTAACTGTATTCTTCAGACGATAACCTACCATTGTATAACGGTACTTATCATCATCTTCATGTGTTGTAAGGAATTCATAGATTGTCTCAAATGCATGGCGTCCGTAATAATCGTCCGCGTTGATTACTGCAAATGGTCCATCCACCTCATCAATCGCACTTAAAACAGCATGTGCTGTTCCCCAAGGCTTTACACGTCCTTCCGGAACTTCGTAACCTTCCGGGAGATTGTTCAGATCCTGGAATACATACGCTACATCCATGATCTTCTCAATTCTCTTTCCAACAGCCTCTTTAAAATCTGCTTCATTTTCTTTCTTAATAATAAATACGACTTTCTCAAATCCTGCGCGTTTTGCATCAAAGATCGAGAAATCCATAATAATATGTCCTTCCTGATCTACCGGGTCAATCTGCTTCAGCCCGCCATATCTGCTTCCCATTCCTGCTGCCATAATGACCAGAACCGGTTTCTTCATAATGAAATCCTCCAAATATTTTTAAATATTATGTTGCCTGATGGCAATTACATTTCTATTGTATGACATATAGATAAAAAAATCTAGATGAAAATCAAAGAAATATATACACAAAAATCCATGCATTTCATCCCACTGAGATCATAAAATGCATGGATTTCCTGACTGTCAGGTTATTTTACTGATGTTATCTCACATTAAATGCGTCATTTCCCGGATATACTGCGCTTGTTCCAAGTTCTTCCTCGATGCGGAGTAACTGATTATATTTCGCTACACGCTCCGAACGGCTCGGCGCTCCGGTCTTGATCTGGCAGGTATTCAGCGCTACTGCAAGATCTGCAATCGTTGTGTCCTCTGTCTCACCGGAACGGTGGGAAGAAATTGCTGTGTAACCTGCTTTGTGTGCCATCTTGATTGCTTCAAGAGTCTCAGATACAGATCCAATCTGATTCAGTTTGATCAGAATAGAATTTCCGCATCCAAGCTTAATTCCTTTCGCCAGTCTCTCTGTGTTTGTGACAAAAAGATCATCTCCAACCAGCTGAACTTTATCTCCCAGCTCTGCTGTCAGCTTTTTCCAGCCTTCCCAGTCTTCCTCATCAAGTGCATCTTCGATTGAGATGATCGGATATTTCTCTACCAGTTTCTTCCAATGATCAATGAGCTGTTCTGAAGTATAGACTGTTCCTGCCTTTGGAAGTTTATACTCTCCAACCGTTCCTGTCTTCCATTCTGAGGATGCCGCATCCATTGCGATCTTGAAGTCTTTTCCGGGCTCATATCCAGCCTTCTTCACAGCCTCAAGAATTGTCTCGATCGCTTCTTCGTCTGATTTCAGTGCCGGGGCAAATCCACCCTCATCACCTACAGATGTTGCAAGTCCTCTGTCTTTCAAGATTCCTGCAAGTGCATGGAATACCTCTGTACACCAGCGGATGCATTCTTTAAAAGACGGCGCTCCAACCGGCATGATCATGAACTCCTGCACATCCAGTCCGGAAGAAAGTGCATGACATCCACCATTTACAATGTTCATCATTGGAACAGGAAGTCTGTTTCCATTCACTCCCCCAAGAAAACGGTACAGCGGAATCTCAAGTGCATCTGCTGCCGCTCTTGCACATGCGATTGAAACCGCAAGAATTGCATTTGCGCCAAGATTTGATTTATCTTTTGTTCCATCTGCCTGGATCATAGCCTGATCAATTGCATAAGTGTCGCCTGCATCCATTCCAACTAATGCACTGTTGATTGTTGTATTAATATTTTCTACCGCACGGGAAACACCTTTTCCACCGAATCTTGACTTGTCTCCATCACGAAGTTCAAGTGCCTCAAATTCTCCGGTAGAAGCACCACTTGGAGCCGCACCTCTTGCTACAGTTCCATCTACAAGATGCACTTCTGCCTCAACCGTTGGATTTCCGCGTGAGTCGATAATTTCTCTTCCAATTACTTTTTCAATTTCCAGATAATTCATAGTTGTCCATCCTTTCTGAGGACTCCCTCGCCTGTGTTCAGGTATTACAGACAAAGGAGTATACATGATTTATTCACACAGTTAGTTTTCTCTAACTATATGTATTCTATCAAGTTTCTTTACAAAACGCAATATTTTTACTTGATAATGATTCTCATTTTATGAACTTCTATATATTATCTGTACTTGCTATTATTTATATTCTTACTTTTTTATAAATACTCCCCCAGCTTCTCGACTTTCCTCATATCCGTTGCCCAGCTCGTAGCAAATCTGACTACCGTATGTTTCTCATCCGTCTTCTCCCAAAAGCTGACCCTGACATTCTTCTCAAGTTCTTTCAGCTTCTCGTCTTCCATCTCAACAAAGATCTGGTTCGTCGGGGAATCAATATAGAAATCATATCCTTTTTCTTTCAGGATTTCCTTCAGTCTCGCAGCTGTTTCGATTGCATTCTTACTGATTTTCATATACAGATCATCTGTAAATAACGTATCAAACTGAACACCAAGGAACCAGCCTTTGGCAAGCAGTGCTCCGTGCTGTTTGATCAGCGTCACAAAATGTCTCGGTGCATTTTCTTTTGTAAATACAACTGCCTCTCCACAGAAGGCACCTACCTTTGTTCCACCAATATAGAAAATGTCACAGTATTCTGCGATATCTTCCATTGTCACATCTGTATCTTCTACTGCAAGACCGTATCCAAGACGTGCTCCATCAAGATACAGTGGAATATGATACTGCTGACAGATATCAGAAAGCTCTGCGAGCTCGCCACGTGTATACAGTGTGCCATACTCTGTTGGGTGAGAAATGTAAACCATCCCCGGGAAAACCATATGTTCATGATTCCCATCACTATAAAACTGATTCAAATAATCTGCCACATCTTTGGGCTGAATCTTTCCTTCCAGCTGCGGAAGAGTCAGTACTTTATGACCGGATGCTTCAATCGCACCCGCCTCGTGTGATGCAACATGACCTGTCTCAGCCGCGATAACGCCTTCATAGCTCTGGAGCACGGAATCAATTACTGTCTGATTTGTCTGTGTTCCTCCCACAAGGAAGTAAATGTCTGCCTCCGGGCATTTACATGCCTGACGGATCTTTTCCTTTGCGGATTCACAATATGAATCATTTCCGTATCCTGTAATTCCTTCTTTATTTACTTCTGCCAGTCTGCGCAGGATTTCCTCATGTGCGCCTTCTGAATAGTCATTTTCAAATGAAATCATTTCTTAGCTTTTCCTTTCTTTCTGAATGTTGTATTTTTATTTACATTTCTTTTCTCTGGAGATTTCTTGCTCCTTGATTCATTTTTTGTTGTGATCTTCTTAGCAGTTCGTTTGTCAACGGTCTTCTTTTTTCTCACGCTGTACCCAAACGTTCCGATCTTTTTTCCAAGTCCAAGATATTCTCCATGGGAATATGCCAGAAGACCTGTCTTATTGAGTTCGAATTTGCCTTTCTCATCCATATAGGACTCGTCCACCTGAACCGCTTTCACTTCTGCAAGAAACATATGGTGACTTCCAAGTTTCTCAATTTTTGTCACTACACATTCAATATTGACCGGTGCTTCTTCAATGACCGGTGCGTAAGTAAGCTTCTCTGCCTTTTTCGCAGTCAGATGACACTCTTTCCATTTATCCACATCCCGACCGGAGCGCACACCACAGTAATCAGTCGCATGGGCGAGCTGTTCGGTTGTCAGATTGATCACAAACTCTCCGCTCTCTTCAATCATATGATACGAATATCTTTCCGGTCTTACGGAAATGTATACCATCGCCGGGTTTGTGCATACAGTCCCTGTCCATGCAACGGTAAAAATGTTCGTATTTCCTTCTTTATCTGCCGTACTTACCATAACTGCCGGAAGCGGGTAGACCATATTACCGGCTTTCCATACTTGTTTCGCCATTTCTCTTTCCTCCTGAAAACCGTCCCCTGTTACGGAGACGGTTCTGACTTTCTATTTGAAAATGTCTTGGGCTTCTTACTGCTGCAGTGCTGATACAAGTGCCGGAACAAGCTGTTTCTTACGTGATACGACACCTTTGAGCATCAGTTTCTGTGCATTATCTTCCAAATCATAAGCTCCGATAATCTTTTCTCTTGCTTCATTACCACTGCAGATTAGTTCAGAAGACTCTGTAATAATATTTGTCAGCATAAAGAAAATCATATCCAGGCTGTGATTCTGTCTTGTCTTTTCCATCTCCGGAAGTACTGTCGCCTTAATTTCTTCAAGCTCTTCTTCGCTCATTGAATTCACCTGACCAACACCGAATACTGTATCATTCACTGTAAACTGTTTGAAATCAAGGAAAAGAATCTCTTCTGCTGTCTTTCCTTTCAGGTTGCTTCCTGCCTTGAACATTGCCTGCGCAAGCTTCTCTATATTGATCCCTGCAATCTCTGCAAGCTTTTTCGCTGTGCTTTCATCAAGTGGTGTACAAGTTGGGGAACGGAACATCAATGTATCGGAAATAATTGCGGAACAAAGAAGTCCTGCATTCACCGGATCTATTTCGACACCATTTTCCTCATACATCTGAGATACAATTGTCGCTGTACATCCAACCGGCTGATTTCTGAAAAATACAGGTCCGATCGTCTCGATACTACTCAACCTATGGTGATCAATAATCTCCTGGACATCTGCCTCTTCCACTCCGTCGACTGCCTGATTCTTCTCATTATGATCGACAAGGATCACCTGTTTCTTGCTGACATTAAGAAGTCTTCGTCTGGAAACAAGACCTAAGAATTTCCCATCTTCATCTACGACCGGGAAATCACGGAAACGCTTACGCGCCATGACTTCTTTCACATCATCTACATAATCATTCTTACGGAATGTTACGAGATGATCCTTTGTCATGAAAGATCTTACCGGAATACTCTGGCTGATATGCTGTGCTGCTGTAAATGTATCATGCTGTGTCCAGATAACAACAATTTCTTTTGCCTCTGCCTGACGCAGAATATCTTCTGAGATCGGATCATTCTGGCAGACTACCATACAGCTTGCATCCAGATCAACTGCACACTGCTGTGCATCAATTCGATCCCCAATGATAACAAGATCATCTTTCTCGATAAAGCTTGTCATCAACTCTTTGCTTGATGCTGCAACAGTTACTTTTCCTTTATAAAAATAACCATGTTCATTTCCTGTTACAATTTCACCTTCTACTGCCGCTGCAATATTACGGTACTGTGTTCTTGCCTTCGCTAGCATTGTGTTATCATAGACTTCCATATAGGATTTCGCAATATCACCTTTTGTGATCACACCTTCCAGCACACCGTTACGTGTGATTGGAATTGTATGAGTATTCATCTCTGACATCTTTTCCCATGCTGTACGGATTGAGAGGCTTCCTTGAATTTCCTGACTTTCTTTCAGTTCCACATTCTTTATCTGTTCTCTAAGATCAGAAAGCAATGTCGGAACTTTTACGCCAAAGTGTTCCAGTACATATTGTGTCTCTTCGTTAAGCTGCCCTGCACGACGAGGCTCATACGTTTCTCCGGTGATCTTTGTCTTAAGATTTGCATAAGCAATTGCTGTACAGATAGAATCTGTATCCGGATTCTTATGACCTACAACATACACCTTTTTATTCTCAGCCATTTTTCTATCTCTCCTTCTCAAATTTATCTCTTATTTACTTTTACACTCACATCAATTTATCTCTGTATTCTGTCATCTTACATGAACAGCTTCTTCATTAAGTATTAAACCTGACAATTTACTATTCAATAAGTAGAGTAACATTTTTTTTCTATTAATCCAACCGCATTTTTCATTTTCTTCACGGATTTTGGCTCTTTTGTTGTATTTTTTCTCATACATATGTTATACTTTTGATTAACGAGAAAAAGAAAATGAGGTGCTTTTAATGAGCGAAGAAATGAAAGAATTACAGACAAATGAAGTAACAGAAACAATGGCAGACTATGAAGATCATTTCGATGATGCGAATCCATGGAACAGAGTCCAGGATTATATGGATAAAAAAACTGTTCTTCCTGTTAAAATTGAAGGTGTTGTCAACGGTGGCGTAATTGTAATGGTAGAAGGACTTCGCGGATTCGTTCCGGCTTCTAAGCTGTCCCTTTCCTATATTGAGAATCTGGAAGATTATCTTCTCAAGGATATCGAAGTACAGGTTATCGATGTTGATCAGGCGAATAACCGTCTTGTCCTTTCTGCACGTGAACTTCTGAAAGAAAAAGAGAAAGCCGCACGTGATGCACAGGTTGCAAGTCTGAAAGTTGGAACTGTTCTGAAAGGAACTGTAGAGACACTTCAGAACTATGGAGCATTTGTGAAATTAGAGAACGGCCTTTCCGGTCTGGTTCACGTATCCCAAATTTCCCAGAAGCGTGTGAAAATGCCTTCTGATGTTCTCACAGTTGGTGATGAAGTTGAAGTGAAAGTCATCGGTATCAAAGATGGCAAGATCAGCCTGAGCATGAAAGCTCTCGAAGAAGACAAAGAGAAGGCTGAAGAGAAAGCTGAAAAGGTTGTGATCCCGAAAGCGGAAGATATCGGAACAAACCTTGGAGATCTCTTTAAAAATATCCAGTTATAGAAATTGGTGCTGTGATCCTGTTCAGATTGATAATCTGCGTAATTGGCAGCATGATACAGAAAAAGTCCCTTTCAGAAGTTTATTTCTTCTGAAGGGACTTTTCTATTTTCATAGTTTCAATAATTCAGCATATTTATTATGCACAAACATTCTCCAGAATCTCTTCCAGCGCATTCTTACTGCTGGTGTGACAACGAATCACATCTGCATTACATCTGCCGGCTTCTTCTACCGCACAGCGAACCATTTTATGGGATACTGTGTTTGTGAAAAGAACGATCAGATCAGGACTTCCAATCTGTTTGCTTAAGCTTGCTGACATCTGGGTGAAGATCTTCGCCTTACAATTAAACTGTTTACAGACTTTCTTATACTGACATACCATTCTGTCATGTCCTCCAATGATTACTACACTCATACTGAATTACCTCCTGAAATCTGAATCTGATTATCTATTACTTTACCTATTTTTTTCCTGTATGTTTTATGAATTCATTTCCACATATCTTCCTCGTTTGTTAGTTGTGTCTAACCCATGTATTTACTATACTATAACGAAAACGTAATATCAATATCATTTACTGATAATGTTTCTCATTAGAATAAAGAATGTGCCTTGGCACATTCTTGCGCCTGCGGTGGTCGCTTGCGACACCTACCTTGTACGCCGCAGTGCGCATCCTGAGCGGAGCGTTTTTTATATGTTAGGAAAGAACTTTCCTAACATATAAAAAAGAACTACCGGGACAAACCTCTACAAAAGTTAATCCCGGCAGTTCTTTTTCTTGCCTTTTTTATTTTATGTTGTTTCACTCAAGATTGCTGTTCACAGTAACTACTCAAGTTCTGTTCTATTATTTTCATCCAGCAGATTCTTCATACTTCCAAGGCTTATCATCAATGTAGACGCATTGTGCAAAAGTGCAGATACTGTCGGCTGGACAATTCCTGTCACGCCAAGCAGAATCAGTCCTGAATTGATTCCGACGATATTTCTGTAATTCTTATGTATCCGCTTCATCATGGCATTTGCCAGAAGTTTCAGTGTCACAACTTCACGCAGGTCATCTGCCGCAATCGTGATATCTGCAATCTCTCTTGCAATCTCTGCGCCGTCACTGATCGCAATCCCCGCATCCGCTGCTGAAAGAGCAGGTGAATCATTGATCCCATCACCGATCATAATTACTTTTCTTCCTTCTGCTTTTTCTTTCTCAACGAAATTCGCTTTATCTTCCGGAAGAACCTCAGCATAATATTCATCAACACCAACGCGTTTCGCAATTGCCGCCGCTGTACGTTCACTGTCACCTGTCATCATAACAACTTTACGGATACCGGCTTTCTTCAGATCACGAACCATTTCTGTTGCCTCTTCACGAAGCGGGTCTTCAATGCAGATAACTGCAACAAGTTGTTTCTCGATTGCCAGATACAGATGAGAGTATTCTGGTTTTAACGAATCGTATCTATCCTGATATTCGGATGGAATCGTACATCCTTCATCTTCGAAAATGAAATGACTGCTTCCGATCAGAACCTTTTTATCATCAATAGAGGAAGAGATTCCATGTGCCACAACATATTCTACCTTTGAGTGCATTTCTTCATGAAACAAATGTCTTTCTTTCGCTGCATCTACAACGGCCTTTGCCATAGAATGAGGAAAATGTTCTTCCAGACATGCTGCAATACGAAGCAGATCATTTTCTGAGTATTCACTGAAAGCAACAATCTCTTTCACTGTCGGCGTTGCCTTTGTCAATGTTCCTGTCTTATCGAAAACGATTGTATCTGCATCGGCCACGGCCTCTAAGAACTTACCACCCTTTACTGTGATATTGTTCTCGCCTGCCTCACGGATTGCCGAAAGTACAGTGATCGGCATCGCAAGCTTCAATGCACAGGAGAAATCTACCATCAGAACAGACAGTGTCTTCGTAATATTTCTTGTCAGAAGCCAGACTGCACCTGTCCCCAGTAATGTATATGGAACAAGTCTATCTGCAAGATGTTCTGCCTTACCTTCTACAGAAGACTTCAGTTTTTCAGAATCCTCGATCATTGTCACAATCTTCTCAAATCTCGTAGAGCCTGATACCGCTTTGACAAGAACTTCAATCTCGCCTTCTTCGAGAACTGTTCCGGCGAAAACAGACTGTCCTACACTTCTTCTTACAGGAAGTGACTCACCTGTAAGAGATGCCTGATTGACCATTCCTTCACCAGTAACTACTTCCCCATCAAACGGGATCACATTTCCCATACGGATCACAACATGGTCTCCCGGCTCAATATCGGATGATCTCACAAGAATCTCCTGTTCGTCTCTCTTCAGCCAAACTTTGTTGACATTCAGTGACATACTGCGCGCAAGATCTCCCACAGATTTTTTATGTGTCCACTCTTCAATGATCTCGCCAATTCCAAGCAAGAACATGACCGATCCGGCTGTCGCATAATCTCTACGGAATACGGAAACGCTGATTGCTGTAGCATCCAGGACAGGAACCTCTATCTTACCATGCATCAGGCAACGGATTCCGTGCCAGATATATTTCACTGATTTTACAGATGTAATCACTGCACGGACCGGCATTGGAAGAAATAACTTGCTTCCATAATGAAGAACTGTCTTCATGACCAGCTTTTCCTGATAAACAGCATTCAGCTCTCTTCCAGAGCCTGCGGCAACATGTTCCGGAAGAATTGCATTTTCATAAGAAAACTGCTTCAATAAATTCAAGACCTCTTCCTTATCTCCAACATAACAGATCACAGCATCTGCGGTGCGTTCATATACTTTTACATCTGTTACATTCTTCTGATTGGAGAGAAACCAGGATAGAGTATCCGCCTCCGTATATGTCATCCTTTTCTGGACAACATGGATACGAAGGCGGCCATTAATCTCATGCTTTACAATGAATTTCATTGAGATTTAAACTTCTTCCTCTTTGAAATCCTGCGCACCTGTATTCTCTTCCTGAGCTTCTGTCTCTTCTGCTTCTTCTGCTTCGTAGACAGCCTCAGCCTCTTTTGCTGCACGTGACTCATTGATCTGCTGAGCCTCTGCAAGAATATCCTCTGCGTTCTCCTGAACAGTTGTAGCTGTCTTCATAACACAGTCTTTTGCTCTTAAAACTGCTGCTGTACAGTTTGTATAAAGCTTCTTTGCATCATCACTTGCAAGAATTTTCACTCCCGCTGTTCCGAAAAGAACACCTCCTGCAAAGATTCCTGCTTTTTTCAATTTAAATATATCCCACATTGTATAAAACCTCCTAAAATTTTTATACATCATATCAACTCACTATGCAGATAGTCAATTCTAACTGCATTTGTCGATAAATTTTATCGTTTATTATCCGGTAATTTAATTGATGTTACTTTTTGATCTTTTACATAACCGCAATGTTTCAGTCCTTCGCGGATCACCTTGTTCCACCCTGTTTCCGTAAGTTTAAAGATCGTATCATCATCCAGCATGATGATACATCCCCCATCTTCCGGACAATCCTGCGCACAATCAACTTTATACATATTTTTTCTGTTGATTGCTCCGATTTCTTCTAATGCATTGATCATTCTGTAAACAGTTGCCACACCGATCTTTTCATCTGCCTGGGATGCCTTATAAAAGATTTCTTTACAGCTTGAGCATTCATTTTCCAAAATAATATCAATCAACATCTTACGCTGTTTTGTGATCCGGCATCCGTTTTCTTTTAATTTTTCAATAATCTGCTCTTTCTTACTCACGGTACACCTCCTGCTTTCTGGTCTTCGCTGTATCAGTTACTTCGCCATCTCACAGAGAGTTTCGCTCTCATGAGATAGAGGTGACCTCATAACCTGCATTTTTTACTGCATTTTTTAAATCTGCCAGATCAATTTCTCTGTCATAGGAAACTTCTGCACTATTTTCCTTCAAACTCACCTTTGCAGTAACACCATCCAATCCATTCAATGCATTCGTTACGGTATTTGCACAATGCTCGCAGTGCATTCCTGAAATCTTCAACGTCTTTCTGCCAATCACCGGACCGTCTAAAAACTTTGTTTTTGCTTTCTTGCTACTTCCTGAACCGCCTCCGCAACAAGGACCTTCTCCTTTAAAATGTTTGATTGATCCTTTCAGAGCCAACCCAAGCAAGATGATTACAATTAATATAATGATAATATCTGCCATTTTGTGATCCCTCTTTTAGTCTTCTTTCTCTTCTCTGTTTTCTCGCCATTTCTTGATCCACAGATAAATCTGATAGATGGATACACCAACAAGGTAAATCAAAAGAAATGCACCAAATGCGTAAAACATAGAACCTGTTGAATTTCCCATTCTAATCACCTTTTACTTTTTCTTTGTATATTGAGATTTTCCAGCTGCCGCACTGCATCCGCCGCAGCTTCCACAATTGCCGCTGCATCCGGCGCATCCGACATGTTTCCCTTCTTTATGGTTCTTATATCCTTTATAAATGAGAAAAATACAATATCCGATAATTAAAGTTATTATTACAATATTTGCTATCATTGTCATCAACACCTCTTTTTTCTCTTATTATAACAGAGAGCCGGATACATTTCCTGCATCCAGCTCTATTTTTCAAGAACGCTTTCACGTTCTTGTTTCTCTCATATTACGCTGCCTGCACAGAACGTTTTGAGTATACTTTCTGATCTTTGTACGGATCTGGTCTGAAGAGCATGAACAGAAGGAAGATCAATAAGATAAATCCTACTGCTGTACCTACGCCAAATGCTCCGCCTGTTACGAAAGATCCTACCTGGTATACGATCAGGCAAACAACATAAGCAAATACATTCTGGAACAGGATTGCAAACCAGAACCATTTTCTGGACTGCATCTGCTGTGCCATTGTCGCGATTGCTGCAAGACAAGGTGAGTCAAGCAGGTTGAACAGAAGGAATGTAAATGCTGCAATTGTTGACGGGAACCAGGAAGCAACTCCCTGCGCTACTGTCACTGCGTCTTCTGTATCTCCGGACACATTTGCAAGAACTCCCATTGTAGAAACGATTGCTTCTTTCGCTGTAAATCCTGAGATAGATGCTGCTACAGGCTGCCACTCACCAAATCCAAGTGGTGCGAACAGTGGAGCGATCACTCCGCCGATTGCTGCCATCAAGCTGTCTGCGCTGTCTTCTACAAGTCCAAATCCATCTGCTGTAAATCCGAATCCTCCAAGGAACCACATTACTACGCATGCAAGGAACAGGATTGTTCCGGCTTTGATGATGAATCCTTTCAGTCTCTCCCAAACATGAAGGAGAACTGTCTTAGCCTGTGGAATATGGTACTGTGGAAGCTCCATTACGAACGGAGCCGGTTTTCCTGAGAAAGGTTTTGTCTTCTTCAGGATGATTGCAGAAACAAGTACTGCAACGATTCCTACAAAGTACATCAATGGTGCAATGAAGGAGCTCTCCTGATATCCTGCTACTTCACCGGCAATAACTCCACCCATCATAGCAATAACCGGAAGTTTTGCTCCACATGGAATAAATGTTGCTGTCATGATTGTAAGACGTCTGTCGTTGTCCTGCTCAATTGTCTTGGAAGCCATGATTCCAGGAATTCCACATCCTGAAGAAATCAGAAGCGGAATAAAGCTCTTGCCTGAAAGTCCGAAATGTCTGAACACACGGTCCATAACGAATGCGATACGTACCATGTATCCACAGTCTTCAAGAATAGACAGGAAGAGGAACAGAATCGCCATCTGTGGAACGAATCCAAGTACTGCTCCAAGTCCGCCGATGATACCATCCACTACAAGTCCGTTAATCAGGTCACTTGCTCCGACATTCGTAAGGAATCCTCCGACTGCATTCTGGATTGCTCCAACGAATGTATCATTTGTCCAGTCTGTTACAAATGTACCTACTGTTGTGACAGATATGTAATATACAAGCCACATAACTGCGATAAAAATCGGAATACCAAGGATTCGGTTTGTAACGATACGGTCAATCTTATCCGATGTTGTCAGTTTTTCTTTTGCTTTTTTAACAGTAGTTCCGACAATCTTCTGGATAAACTGATAACGTCCGTCAGTTACAATACTTTCCATATCATCATCATGTTTCTTTTCCAGTTTTGTTCTTTCATCTTCAACAACTGCTTTTGCTGCACCTGAGAGCTTTATCTGATCTACAACTTTGCTGTCATTTTCAAGGAACTTTACAGCGTACCATCTTTTTTTATCTTCTGTGATTGTATCAGGAAGGATTTCTTTTACGCTTTCTACTGCTGCTTCCATGTCTTTTGCAAAAATCTCACCAGGAAGCTTTACTTCTTTCTGCTTCGCAACTTTGATTGCTTCATCGATCAGTTCATTCAGGCCTTTCTGTTTCAGTGCTGAAATCTCAATGATCGGGCATCCGATCAGCATGGAAAGACGTTTGACATCAATCTTAATGCCTCTCTTAGCAAGAAGATCGCACATATTCAATGCGATTACAACCGGTACCCCTGTCTCAATAAGCTGTGTTGTAAGATACAGGTTACGTTCAATGTTTGTTGCATCAACAAGGTCAACGATTACATCCGGGTTCTCATTCAGAACATAATCACGGCTGACAACCTCCTCAAGTGTATATGGAGAAAGGGAATAGATTCCCGGAAGGTCAGTTACTGTAACGTCTTCCTTTTTGTATTTCTTATTCTTAATCTTACCTTCTTTTTTCTCTACCGTTACTCCCGGCCAGTTTCCAACATACTGGTTAGCCCCTGTAAGAGCATTAAACAGTGTTGTCTTACCGCAGTTCGGGTTTCCTGCAAGTGCAATTGTGATTGCCATTACTCTCTTTACCTCCTTAAATTCTGGAATATCTCATCAGGTTTGGTTTTGTATCTGTAGGCTTATTTAACCTCTACACACTGTGCATCTGCCTTTCTGACAGTAAGCTCGTATCCACGGACTGTAATTTCAACCGGATCACCAAGCGGTGCAACCTTTCTGATGAAAAGCTCACTTCCTTTTGTAATTCCCATATCCATGATACGACGTTTGTAAGCACTGTCTCCTTCAATTTTTGTAACTACAACAGTACTTCCTACCTTTGCATCACCCAAAGTCATAACACATACTCCTTCCTTTCTTTACTTTACTCATCACTTTTTCAGCGTCTAAATCAGATCATAATATGGCGCGCCATATCAGCATTTACTGCTACTCTCGAATCCTTAATATTAACAATAACGTTACCGCCAATTGCAGATAGCACGATCACTTCTGCTCCAGGCACAAATCCAAGATTTGCAAGAAAACGCTTCGTCTCATCATTTCCGCTTACTCTCTTAATTGTATTGGTTTCGCCAATGTTGGCCATTGTAAGTGGCATAATCTCACGCTTCTTTCTTGAATGATATTAGAATCCATTCTCATTTGATATAGATTATTAAAAACGAATGAGATTGATAATTTTTTTCATTTTCTCTTTCGTTCGTTAGTTAGTATATGCTAATTCGCATTAGTTGTCAATGACTAATTTTATTTTTTTCTAACTTTCTAACTTCGACATTTGAAATTGCAAATTATTTGCTGTCAGGAATAAATTATGATATACTAAGAAAAGACATGAAAATTCACTGTGAATAGTGATACGAATAAATTCTAATTTATATAGAGGAGGCCATTACCTATGCATGTAAATGAATCATCTGAAAATTATCTGGAGACAATCCTCATGTTAAGCAAGAAGCTTCCTGTCGTACGTGCTGTCGACATTGCAACAGAGCTTAACTTCAAGAAATCAAGTGTCAGTGTCGCAATGAAAAAACTCCGAGAAAGCGAACATATTATTGTATCTCGTGAGGGCTATATTACATTGACAGAATCTGGACAGGCAATTGCTGACATGATATATGAGCGTCACACGCTTCTCTCTTCCTGGCTTGAGAGACTCGGTGTTGACCCACAGATTGCCGCTGATGATGCTTGTCGTATGGAGCATGTAATCAGCGAGGAAAGTTTCAACGCAATTAAAAAACATATTGTTTCTCATTCTTAAAACGAAAAAGCACCTTCAGAAGAGTGATATCTCTTCTGTTAGTGCTTTTTTCTTACTTTTACTTATCGTTATAATGATACCTACATGGTAAATACACAAACGGAGTTGGTGGGATTCGAACCCACGTGCCCCGGAGGGCTAACGCATTAAATAAAGGATTTTCAGAACAAATAATGTAAACGTGACAACTTCGTGACACTATACAACATATAGATACAAATATGGAAGGAGCATTTCCAATACACCTGTTAATAAAACCCTCTGCTAGAAGTTCCATAGAATAATATAATATTTATGCTGCTATAACATCTCGTCTTATCAATGCTTCAACATCATATCTTAGCATTGCGTCATAAGCACACTTTGGTATCCTTCCAAGATTCTTCTCCGCAACCTTTTCTATACGCTCTTTCTTTTTGTTGCAAGCGAATTCAAACACTTCATCATATGTCTCATATACTTTTTTTCTATTACTCCCAACAAAGTATTTTCCATCTTCATTTTCGTATATGTTATCCGATGCGTGACGCTCAAATATTGTATTAATATAGTGTTCAATCAATACACATGTTTCAGGTGAATACTCCTTATTTCCCGGCTTCAGTATATCCTTATCTAAATCAATTCGATTTCCAAACACATGATGCTCGTCATACCAAAGCTTGAAATTCGCATAATTCTGCCACTCTTCACACACGCATTTATCTGCATATTCTGGCTTGTATTTTTTATGCACTTCTTTATCATGACATCTCTGCATCATGTCCTTCCACTTGATATATGATTTTTCATAAATTCCTTTTCCCACAGCCATTCCGCTATATCCTATTCTACACATTCCTCTCTTATAGTGTGCCGGATTCCATCCATCTTGCTTGTATTCCACTGCATTTATTACCTGCATAATAAGATCTTCAGATAGTGGAAATGCAGATTCTTTCTGTAATTCTGTTAATCGGTCATATTGTTTTTCCGTAACAGGATACAGATTTTTATAATATAAATCGTTCTCATTGTTCAATTGATGCCATATTTTTGTGTTATTTACTATGTCGTAATTAACGATAAATGTTTCTACTGCTAATTCTTCCGCAGATACTTTGCATTTTACATATTTAAAGGTCTTCGTAGACTTCACATATTTTTCTTTTTCAAGTGTAAAAACCTTTTTCCCTGTTCTTCTATCCTTACTGCCACGCTGAACTCTATATTTACCGTCTCTATATTCAATCACACGTCCATGACTGCTGTACCAGGTGTCTTTGTAATATAATAGCTTCACAAATCGTTCATTTCTATCAATAAAATCTATTCCAGAATCATTCTTTCTCAGTATTCTTGAAGAGTCAATTTTCTTATATTTCCTCTTGAAGTGCATGGATTCATCAGAAAGATATTGCTCTATTCTCTTTTGTGCAGCAAGATCTCGTTTCTTCTTATTCTTACATTCTTTGCATGTTCTTCCTTTAAGTGGAAATTTATTTATTAGTAATTCTCTTCCGCACACTTTACACACTTTTGTTCCATTGTATCTTACTTTTTTATTTTTTCTCAAAATGTCCTCCATTCTTTTACCTACATGAACCTATTTCTCATGCAGGTGCAGTCTATTTATTCATTCCGGACTACACGGGATCTTTTTGCATCAAAAAAGACGGTATTTACACCGCCTTCATTTAATTTTATTCAATTATTTTCGGGAAATTTCTTTTAGACTTTTGATATGTGCAACCATAGAGCCGAAATCACCTGTTCTTTTTTCAGTTCCATTAACATATAGATATTTTGCTAATTGATTTCTTTTAACATTAGATTTGATTAAGATGATATATGCATTCGTATTCGTATATTTTAGTTTTTTATTTAACTCTCTTTTCTGGCGAATACGTTGCTTTTTAATTGCTTCACATATGAACTTGGAATCATGCTTATTAATATATTTACTGATCCAGTTATAACAAGTGTCCCATTTGTACGGTAACATATCAAAGTATGTAGCGTCATCTGGATACCATTTAAGCCATAGTGTCTTTACTGACTTGCTTGTAATTAACATATCCGTATGTGATATTTCATAAGCAATAAGCATTTTCTTTTCTTTGACGCATGATAATTTTAATTTTTCCTGTTGTTCCACGTAATTCTCCCTCTATCTAAATTTCTTCAGTTTTTTCATTCCATCTAACAGACGAGTATATTATTCTTTTAATGCTCGAATATCAGATATTTCCTTTTCCCAATTATCTTTTAACTTTTCCAATTCCTTGTATTTTTTATCTAATGAACCGCTCTGTGCAAGTTCTTCTTTTAATTTTTTATTTTCTTTCTCTAAAAGTGTGTTTCTATTTTCCATTATTTTAAGTTTCTTGTCTAAATCCATATCAACTATATCCTTTCTCAAAAGAGACGATGCATTACTACACCGTCTCACTTTTAAAATCTTTGTCTATATTTACTCATGCTACCCTTGCCAATAATCTGTCCAAGTGTCATATCTTGAATAATTTTTTCTGCTTTAACATCCTTTTGGAATCGTCTCATCATTTCCGAATAGAATTCAGCATAATTAGCAGGATTGTCTACTTTAACATCAAAGTTAAATGTTTGATTCGCAGTAAACTCATTAAACATGTTCGGAACTTCCGGTGGATTCTGAATCATGCTTTCAATGAATCTTTGTGGATCGTTTGCAAAACTCCATAAGTTTTCATGAGCATCGTTATTAAACACAGATGAATTCTTACTTAGCGGAGTTAAAATAGAACCATCATCAAGTACAATTGTTTCAGGTTTCTTATGTTCTCCGACAACAGCCATTTCATCTTTTGGAACAGACTTAATACCTTTCTCATATCCACTAATCTGACTTAAATCAACCCATCCAAGAGGATGTGCTGCGTTTCTATCTTTAGCAATATGATATTTCTTTTTTGCCCAAGATGCGTTGTTGATTTTAGTAATGTATACTGTCTGTCCATGCATCTGTGTTCCAGTAGGACTTATACCATCTGAACTATAATAATACGCGCCACTGTTAAACGTAACCGCATCGCCAACATTCGGAACACCATCGCCACTTGATGTTGTTGCAGGTTTTGGAGTAGGTTTCGCAGGTTGTGAAGCAGGAGTGGAAGATGATGGTTTCTTAGTACTTGAAGAACTAGAACTAGCACTTGCTTTTTTATTAGAAGCATCTACAGCTTGCTTAATGAGATTCGTCAAATCATTTATTGCATTCTGAACTCCTGTAATAGAAGACAAGAAATTAGTACCATAATTGGTAATAACTTGATTTGCCGAATTCCAAATTGTATTCATGCTTCCCGTCATTGTGTAACCAACGCTATCAGCTTTTGCTTCTAATGTATCTCTAATTGCGCCAGCTTCAGAATTTACATTTGCAATCACATCAGATACAAGAACATCAATATTATCCAGTCGCATATTAAGGACTTCTTCATACTGTTCATATAAATCATCCAATAATTTCTTCTGATCTGCAATTGAACGTTCATATTGAGTTTCAGCTAAATCTTGTTTCGCATCATTCAAATCATTCTGTAACTGCTGTCTCTTTGATGCACCTTCTTCAGAAGTATCTCCTTGATATGCAGCTAATTGTTTCTCGATGGAAGATATTTCTTTCTGCTTTTCGGCTAACTGTTTCTGATAATCATACATATCCTTGTTGGTATCAAGCAAGTCAGTGTACTTATCAATCAACTTTTGAAGCGCATCAAGTTGAGAATTAATACCATCTTCAACTAAATCTTTAATCGCATCCTTTTCCTGCTTTGCGGATGTAATAGATTCTTGCTGAAGTTTAAGTAATTCACTTCTACGGTCAATGAGTGTCTGATTGAATGGATCAGATTTTAACAGTTCGTCAATCTTTTCCATTTCTTTTCTATACTCATCAGCCTGTGCCATGAGAGTATTGTGTTTTACTCCATGAAGACCAAATGTAGCTTTTCCATATTCTGTAATCTGACCACCATTCTTGTCGTCATACATCTTCTCACTGGACATAAGTTCTTTAAAGAAATCTGCTTCATCATTGATTTTAGAGATTCTGTCTTGTAACTTGTCGAACAAATCCCATCGAATCTGACGAATACTATTTCCCCATTCAATTGTACTCTTATTGCAATCCTGAATAGACTCATCAATAGAATCTATTTCGTCTTGCATGTTATACCATGACTCAGAATACTTATCTATTTTTCCGCTACTAAGTGCGCTATTTAAAGAATTAACCAGTGCTTCACGCTTTGCATACAACTGATTAATCTTTTCGTTTTCGTTAGAGATTAAGCTGTCATAATACTTTGTGCTAACAATATATCCAGATGTCTCCGTAATATCAATCGCACCCTCAAGCATTGATTGTGTATGTTCAAATTGTTTTAAGATTGCATCGTATTCATCTTTAATGTTATTGAAACGTTGTTCAATTAGTTTAGACTCTTGTTCTTTGAGATCAATAATCGCATCTCTACAATCAAGAGCTTTTTCATACCAATTCTTATAATCACTGATCTTTTCTTTCAGATCAGAATCCGTGATTGTTTCAATGTCAATTTTACCATTTTGGATTTTATCAATCCAATCCGAAGAAAGACCTTCTCCGGCTGATTCAGCTTCTTTAATATATCTGTCATATGCCTGTTGCTGTAATGAGATTTTTTCGGTTACTTTTGAAAGCTCAGAAGATAATGCTTCATTACGCTTTGACCATGTGCGATATGTACTTGAAGCAGTTGTATCTAATTCGTCAATCTTACGTTTGATACGGTCTAACTTTGTTTCAATCCAATCAAGGGTTTCTTTTGTTTCCTCTTTGTCGTTTGAAGAATCGGAGGAAGAGTTAGATTTTGAAGATGAAGTTGAGGAATTATTGGAAGTGGATTTGGAGGAATTTGAGGATTTCTTTTTGGAGGAAGAAGATGATTTACTTCCACTACTGCCGACATTAAATTTACCAGTTCCATTAGAGAACGCTGTACCTAAAGAATGCGCCCCCTCATAAGCTAATTTTCCATGAGAACCAGTTACATATCCATTCTTTAATAGAGCTTCTGACTGTTCTCCATTAAACACAATGTCCCCTTGCTTCAAACTTGTAAATGCAGGATCTCCACCATTTACTATGAATGGCTGTCCATCTCTTACAATGATTTCAGGTTTTAACTCATTGACAAGTGCGTGTGGCTCATTCCACTTTAATCCCCAATTCTTATTTGCTGATACGTTAGTTGTTCCTGCTGCATGAGCTGTACCATTTGCCGGAGATACACTACCATTTGTTTTAACATTATATGTAAGGTTTCTTTCCTTATTTCCTGGAAGATTCTCAAGTCCAGATACGTGTACAGTATAATTTACTTTTGCATTCTTATTTGATGGTTTGTAAGCATCTACATCCGAATGTTCCGCAGTAAACTTAACCTTTGCATCCTTATCTTCAGGATCATATCCATCAACAAGTGTCTTGTCTACTTTTGCATTTACTAACATCTGTGGTGTAATTGCTGAAATAGAAGATTGAATCGTTCCAAGAGCAGCCGTATCAAGATTTACTCCTGCATTAACATTAACTTTCGTTTCTGTCAAGGTCGTAAGAGCAGATTGCACTTCTGAAGTATCCAATGATAACGATGCTTTTGTGTTTCCATCTAATCCTTGAATTTTACTTGCAAGGTCTTGAACTTTCTGCTGTGCTTCAGTTGTATCTATGTCCACACCAGCTTTGCCAAGCTCATTCTGCGCATTTAAGTTGTTTACAGCTGTTTGATACTCTTGCAACAGGGCAATGGCTTCTCCAATTTCCCCATCAACTTGACTTGCATCAATTGACATAACCGCAGAAGTGTTAGTGAGCGTTTCTTTCTGATAGAGAAGTGTCTGTAAATTATCAACCGCATCCTGCGCACCACTAAGAGAGATATCTACAGTTCCACCTTCATTCTTAAATTCACCCAATGCTGATTTGGCATCATTTATTTTGGATTCTAATTCATCTGCATTAACTGTGATTTCAATATCTGACTGTCCAAGTTCTTGTTGCTTTTGAACAAGATATTGAAGTATTTCATTTGCATGTTGAAGTTTCTCTGTTTTTACATCAGGGTCTATTTCAGAATCTTCTTGAATAGTTTCAATGTAGCTTTGAACCTTTTCAATCTCATCCGTAACTTCACTAAATGAAGAGGAATCAAGGTTAATACCATTGAAAGATGTCTCATTCATATCAACGAGAGATTCTTTTGCAGATTCCGCAGATGTTTTTAACTCGTCCAATGATTGTACTGGCTGATCTAGGTTAATATCAAAACCATAATCTTTGAGTTTTCTCATTACCGCCTGGACTGCTTCTACATCAACACCAAGTTTATCTGCAATTTCTTGGTCGTTGCCTACTCCGAAATCAATTTTCCATGAACCATCATCATTCATGTGCGCCCATTCAGAATTGATATTTTGAATATCCTTTAAGAAATTTACAGCACCTTCCTGACCTTCAGTGAAGTAACGTTTAATCTTAGGTATTGCAGATTCATATGCAGCAACAATCTCTTCATTTGAAGCAGTTGATAAGTCTTGATTACTCATCAGATCAACAAATTCACGGAACTTATTTGTGCCTGTCAATCCTTTATCATACAATTCCTTTGCAGATTCAAGATTTCCTTGAATGGAATCATACATATCACCTTCTTCGCCACCAGACATAGCAGCTTGCCATTGATTATAGGCGGAGAGTGCATTTTCATACTGATATGCTAAATCTTGAAGAGTCTCTATGTTTTGCTTAATGCTATCTCTCTGTGTTGCATATGCACTGACATCTTGTCCTGCAAGCAATCCTTTTGAAATAGATTCTTCGACTTTTCTAAGTGCTTCTTGTTGATCGGCTAATGAACCCAAGTAATCTGTTTTTGTACTCTGTTTTTGCTGTTCCTGTAATTGAGCTAACGCTTTCTGATTTAAGTGATATCCATTTGCTGTCTTTTCCAATGCTTTATCAGCATCATCACCAAACATATCCTTAAATGCTTTAACACTATCCGCAGACATTCCAGCACCGGAAACAGATTCCGAGAGAATTGATTTCAATGATTCCATATTAGAAGTTGTCTTATTGATAGAATCTTGTGCTTCCGTAAATGACTTTGTTAAGTTGTCAATTGATACAGAGCCGGTCAATCCCATATCAGTAAGAATATCAACCACTTTTGCAACTGATTCAGCAGAATCATCAGAAACAACACCGATTTCAATTGCTTTGTCTACAACATCTTTTAATGATGATCCAACTTCATCCAAGTTACCTTTCGTAATATCAATGCTTTTCAAATCAACATCCGTTAAATTTTTAAAGATGTTATCATCTTTTATTATTCCAAGCGCACCTTCTTTACCTGCAAAGTGAGTAAGCATGGATATATCTGTTGCATTTTCATTGAATCCAGAAATGATTCCATGTATATACGCTTGTCCAACCTGTTCACCATTTGCATTAAACAGTGCTGCATCTTCAATTCCTTTTTTGTCCAAGTCAAGGATATGAGAAAGAGATAAATCGCCATCTTCTTTCGCAGCATCAAGGATTCCATAAATGTATTCTTGAGCCGATTTTTGTCCTAAGAATTGATAAGTACCATCATCATTGTTTACAATATGAGAGAATGCAATATCTGTGATACCATCATATCCTTCAATTTTGTTAATGACATCTCCAAATACAGTGTCAATGTTGTCTACACTTGCTCTTAATTGATCGTAATAAGACTCGATAAAATTACCATCTGCATCAAAATACTGAATATCTTGTAATTGTGTCTTGAATTTTTCAAGTTCATCAGTATTCCATTTGATAACTTTTCGGTTGTCCATATCGACATTTCCGAATGTTGTTGGAAGAGTACCATTTTTGATTTGATCTTCGTACTTATCAAGTCCCCAATCCTTGATTTTCTTGTACTCTTCGTCAATTCCACCTTGGAACATATCTTTGACGGAATTTTTGAAGTCGTTTACTTTGATTGCATTTGTATCAAGTGAATTTCCAACGTCGTCGAATAACGACTTATATTGGGAATACTTCTCTAATACTCCATCTACAGTTGATGACATTACATCAAAAGAATTCTTTGCACGATCAATCGCAGATGTATCGCCACTAGATAAAGCCTCGTTATAATCATTAATCGCATTTTTATAATCTTCTAAAATGGTAGCAGGACTTCCGGCATCCAGTCCTTTTGATATAATATCCGCTTGGAGGAAGTTATTGTAATCATCTCCATATTCATCAATTATTCCTTTGAATTTAGATAGTTCAGATGATGTAGAATCAATAACTCCTTCTAAAATTCCGTTATTGTCCCCAACGGTATCGATACGATTCTGTACATCATTCATAAAGGAATTCAATGTAGATTCTGCTTGTGTCACATCACCTTTGAATGTAATCGTATAAGCTCCTGTCGAGTCTTTCTGAAGAGACAAACCTTTATCAACATAATTTTTTGCTATTTCCGCAACTGCTTCTGCATCTTTTGAGCCACCATTAAATTGCGCAATTCCAGATGTACGTGTCTTGGTCATTTCAGATTTAATTTTGTCAAAACCTGTCTTGTTTTCATTCAGAATTTTCTTTGCATCTTCAACCTGAAGCTGTTGCATAAGAGCAATCTGTTCTTCCATTTTACCGTTTACAAGATCGATGGAACTTGCACTCTCTCCGTATGTAGATGCTAATTGGTTCTGAATATCTAATAACTGAGATTTAGCATTGTATGCTTCTTCATCAGAAAGAACACCTGAAGCAATAGACTCTCTTAATTCTTCAACCTTTGAAATCTGTTCATTCAATGAAGAAGTATTTTCGGAAAACTTCTGTCCGGCTGTAGATGCACTATTAACCGCATCTTCTACTGACTGCTTATAGGACTGCCACACCATTACTCCGGCTGATACTGCCGCAGTTAATAAGATAATTGGATTCGCCATCATCGTTGCGAACAATCCTTCTAACGCAGAACTAAAAGATACTGTACTTACTGTGGCTGCTCCATTTGCAGTAGATAATCCCATCGCTGCTACTGTAGCTTCTGCTTCAGCTTGTGCGACTCCTGAATTCGTAAGCAATTGAACTCTCTGCGCATCCGACAAAGATGTACTAGAAAGAACTAACTGCATCTGCGATTCAGATAATCCCTGTGTTAAGTTCAGAAGCTCTTTAAATCCTTTGGTATCAATTGTTCCGCTTTTAACAAGATTTATTGCATTTCCAAGATTAGAGAATTCACGCACTGTACCTTGAATCATAGATGTAAGATTCTTGAATACAAATGCTCCTCCGAAAGTTCCAAGACCTGCCAAAGCACCTTTCAATAAATTTGTTTTATCTACAAAATCTACAATTGCCTTAGAACCGTCCAGGAATCCTGCATACAAGTTATCTGAAATTAATGATGTAGATAATCCCTCAAGCGAAGATTTTAGCTGATTTGTTTTTGCTTCAAGAGAATTCAAATAATTATCTTCAAATTTCTTCTGAGCTGTTCCCTCTGAGTTATAAGCAACATTTGTCAACTTCTCAACCTTATCCCAGTTATCCATTGCTGCAATAAATTTGTTGTATTGATAAGTCCCGGCTGTTGCGGTCGCAACGGCTTTCTGACTATTGCTATCTAATGTCTTCCATTTCTTTGCGATATCATCAAGAACCCCTTCACTATCTCTGAACATTCCAGTGTTGTCACGCATAGATACACCGATTTTCTTCAATACTTTTTCCGTATCGTTTAGGCTTTCTCCTGTTTCTGAATCTACAAACTTCCCTGCTTTGATCTGATTCATTCGAGACAAGATGGACTTCATAGCTGTACCAATTGACTCATCAGAATCCTGTGTAACATCCTTAATTGTAGCAATGATAGCACTTGTCTTTTCCAAGCTTACCCCTGCATTGTTAGCTTGTGATGCTACTTTCATCAAAGCTGTTCCAATACTGTCAGCTCCTGATGCACTTTCCAAGTCAATACTCGTAAGAATATCATTGACTTTGCTTGCCTGATCTGCTGCCATCTGGAATCCATTCAATGTAGCTGTTAGAATCTCAGATGCATCTGTAGAACTCAATTCAGCATCTTTTGATAACACAAGAGAGTCTTTAATCAGAGAATTGGTATCTGCCATAGAACGTCCCTGTCTAAGGAAACTATCTGCTGATTCCGCTACACTGCTTGTTAAACTTCCAAGCTCCTGTGCAAGACTATTGTAATCATTCATCAAATTATCAACATAAGTAGAATCCGCATTTGTAGCCATTGCAAGATTTGTCTTGATATCATTGAATTCCTTGACTGTCTCTACTGCTTTCTGTCCTGCTTCAGCCACTTTGTACATTCCATCCTGAAGCAAATTAGAGATATTATACATACTGGAAAATGCTTCTTTTACGCTTCCACCTATAGAACTAAAGATATTCTGACTCTGCCTACCTGCATTGTTGACTCCCTGCAAAGCGTTCTGTAACTCAGTAATTCCTGAACTATTAATGTCTGGATCAATATTAATACTGTCATCTACAGCCTTTTTCACAGAGTCAGTATTAACGCTTAAATCCAGTTCAATATCTGTAATCTGATTTACAGCAGCTTTAATCTTGCTCGCAATATCTTCAGAATCGATTTTGAAATCAATCGGTACTTCCATGTCGTGACAGGCTGCATTTAACTTCTCCTGAAGTCCTGCCTTATCTACATCAATATCTACTTTGACAGGTTCATCACCCATGGCGATTTTACTGATTGCACTTCTAAGATTGGACACCAACTGCTCATCATTAATCTTCAGATTCAGATCTAAAGCTTCGCCTGAAGAAAGAGATGCTGAGTTAATCGCTTCTCTAATCTGAGATGTAATCTGTTCTGTATTAACCTGCACGTCTAAATCAATCGTAGTTTTTCCGACTTCTGTTGCTTCAGAAATACTCTGTTTTAGTGCAGATTCCATCTTTGAAGCTATATTAATAACAGAGTCCCATGCTTTACTATCAACATTTCCTGCTTCAAAAATATTCATATTATCTGCTGAAATCTTCTTCATATCAGCTTGCGCTTGCTTCCAGACTGATAACGCATGGTTCAATTGATCTGCTTGATTTGTAATATTGTCAGGAAATAAATTAGGGAATTTACCATTTAGCTCCGACCACATAGAATTGATAGTTGCTGTAGATTTCTTTGTATCTGTAACGAGCTTTCCGATATTTTGATTTAAAAGAGATTTGTAATTTGAATCACCAAGCTCTTTCTTAAGAGCATCGGTAACAAGAATTTTTTGGTCTTTAAAATATGAATAGAAATCATCGAACGCCCCGGAAGAACGTAGTGTCTTTGCATTTTTCTTGAGTGTATTTACTACACTTGTCATTGATGTCTCAAATCCATCTCCAATATTAAACTTCTGCCCGTTCCATGACTTTCCGAGACTTGTCATCATTGAATTGAGCTGTTTCTGAAGCTTGCTAATTGTTGATTTGTCCGTAATATTAAAAGCGTCTGCCAGAGATTTACCCATAGCAGACGTATCAATTTTTACATTTTTTAATCCATTTTCTATATTCTGTTTTAGTTTCTTCGCTGTGTTCTGACCGCTCACATCTACATCTATTGTAAGCTTATGCTTCTCTTTCAATAGAGCATTTAATTTTTGTTCTGCTTCTGCGGTATTTAGATCGGCATCTACATTTTTCTTAAAATCTTGTGACATTATTAATCCTCATCTTCCTTTATGCTATGATTAAATGTTAATACTCCTGCTGGTTCTCCTATAAGACAGCAAGATGCCAACTCCATTCTACGTATTTTATGATTAAGATGTTCTGTCTCTGTAATTAGATTTGACACCTTATTCATAAATTCCATAATTGTATCATCATCCATTTGAGAACGAACTAGACTGCTAAGATTTTTCTTTTCCTCTTCTTCGTATACATTCCAATTCTGTATTATTTCATCCATAATTTCCACATTATTCATGGTGGAATCAATCCCAAAATCCTCAAACTTATTTTTTTCATTCGAATATGTTTCGGTAAAGTCATATAAATTTGTAATCTCTCTAGTATCAAGAACAACACAATATATATTTCCCAAATTAACACTTAATTCATAGTATGGTTTTTCTTCTGTTGTTTCTTCTACTTTTTTAACATTAAAAACTTTTCCGAATACTCCTGTACCATCTTCAAATTTTCCATAAACCCAATGATTAATTTTATTTTTTAATTCGTCCATAATAATAAATTTCCTTTCATTAATTGAATCTTTTTCCAAATGCTTCATTGATATTTTTTTCTACATCCTGCTCTGTCTGCTGCCAAAATCCACCTTGTCCAAGAAGACCACCATCCTCGGCATATCCATAAATGGTCTGTGTATCTCGCCCGGATGGATTATAACGGAATCCAGTATCAAGACTTATTTCTCCATGATATGAATCCCCTCCACCTGACAATGACATCTCTGGACTTTCTGCTAACTGTCCTGTTCTGTCATATCTTCCTTCCGGGGAGTTATAGAACTGATCTACATTAGAATGTGCATTGACAAATGAAGTATTAACCACTTCATTCATTGCAGCTTGAACTTCTTTTTGAATTGCTTTTTTCAGAGCATTAAACGAATTGAATGTTTTGCTCATATGTTTTTATTCCTTTTTTGTGTGAAATATTGGCTGAAATGCCGTTGAATTTAATTGATTTTTGAATTTTAGTTATTTAAAAGATATTCCTCTAAACGCTTAAAAAGATGCGGATAGAGATCGATTTTTCCTGTTTTGAACTGTGAAAGTAATCCACTGTTAATGTTCGTCTGTTTACTAATATAACACTGTTTTTCTCTCTGAACTCTTTCATTGTATAGTTCTCGTAATTCTTCCTGAGTCACTTTTTCACCTCCCACGTAAATAAAAATTTATATAAAAATATTTCTTTGTAGAAAATAGCTGACATACACAGCTAAGAACATTTTACTATTTCAAGCCGAGATACGTATTGGCATCCATACCTCGACTTGATAATTTGACCACACTACTCGACTTACGCTTCTTTCATGCAGTCACGAAATTGAAGTAAGCTACTCTTCTCTTTCATAACGGGACTTTCAATCCACTGAATTTTACTGCGTTTTTGGTAATTTTATGCAAATTTTTGTCACATTTTTAGCTATTTTTCACAAAGCAATTCATTAACAATTCCTTATGTGTATGAAACAGACCATTTAAAATAGTAGTTCTAACATCGGAATTTTCATCTCCAAACGCATATATAACTAGATGCATAACTGTTTCTTGACTTAATTCATTCTTTATTTTTTGTAAAAATATTTTCATCTGCCGTGATTTCAACTGGTAAAGCATATCATCAGATAAAGTATCTTTTCTTGCTGAACACTCTAACGCCTTAATTGCATCATTATATTTTTGGGCTTCATCAATTATTTTTTGCTTCTTATATCGATTATCTACTTTTTTACACGATAAAGCTTTATTCAAAAATTTATTTATCGGTTCATGATAAATCCTTGGTGAATAACCAAGAATATTCTTTTCTATCAGTTCAGCCATAATGTCCATTGGACAATTCAATGTCTTAACCTTTTTCCCAAAGTCTTTATTGTTCCGGGACTTTTTATTATCTGCATAGAATTGAGGTATATCTTTTCCTTTCATGCAGGGAAGATTTTTAATTCTACGGATTTCATTTTTTTCATCTAAATCGAATTCCTTTTTCGCCAAATCAATCGATATTTGACCGATCACAGACAAAATAATAAAACATTCTTTTAATTCCTTACTGCACATTCCTTCATTGTAATAATATGATAAGGCTAACTGTGCTGTATCTGTAGACAATCCTATTGAAGACTGTGCATCAGCAATTTTATTATCCATCAATGCATAATCTTCCAACCGGAAATGATAATCACTACTCTTCATTTCTTCTACCTTATTAATAATAGTTGGATATTCAACATATGCCTGTCTTGCAAGTTCTACCACCTCTGATTGATTAGTCACAAATGCAAAATCTGAATCTTCATCAAATCCGCTGCCCCTTGCCTGTGCATCTGTACCAATCAAATTGATGATTATTATGTTTTCTCCTAAGTTGGGAAAATATTTTGAAATCTTTTCTGACTTGATATTATGAAAATGCAGAATATTATTGGGAGAATTGTGAGGACTGCGAAATGCAGCTAAATTTTCTCCGTCCATAAATCTTTCTGTGTAACATTGAATTGCATCCTCTTCTACATCAAAAATATTTTCTTCCAATGGATTTTCTCCAACCGCTTTCATTAGAAGTGCAATCGGATTTCCCATAATTGTAAGATTATCCCCTTGCTGCGGTAATCGACCTTTCTTGAAATCATCCACCAATTTGTAAACATCCTTTTTCTTCTTTTTTCTAAAAAACTCCGTCTTTACAAACTCTGGATTTCGATTCACCAAATCCACAAGAAATTCATTCAAATTAAATTGGTTCTTTGTCATCTCAAGATACTTCAAGTAATTCTTGTCATCATCCTTCACCCCATTGATAAAGTCTATTGCTTGTCCGACAATCTCTCCCAATATCTTTTTATCTGTACATGATAAAGAATTATTCATCTGATAAGTTGACAACTGCAAATTATCCCATTTACTTTTATGTGCGGTCTTTACTACTGCAAAAACGTTCTCATATTCATTCATTAATTTTTGATATGTACGATATGCTTTTTGTTTTGTTCCACCCATCATATCTATAAATTTCAACCACTTTAATGATTTATCAGTAATAACAACTTTAATGTCCGACACTTTCTTTTTATTACCAAACATATCCGTTACTTCATACGTTTCAAAATCAAGTTCATGTTCCTTGCAATAATCTTTAAAATATTCTTGTACATTTCCTCGGAACAAACAGCTTTTAAAGAAATGAGAGCGACAATAAACAAATCCATTTGCATACTTTGGAAAGATAGATTCATCAATAAGTCCCATTCCATCCCACAAAATATTTTCAATTTTTGCATCTTCTACTTCTTCCACAACACATTCTTTTACAGTATAGGGAATACTCTCATGGTGTCCAGGATATTTACCGTTAATACGGATACCATTTTTCTTCAATTCCTCTTTCGTTCTTTCCTTAATATATGACCATCCTTTTTCAGCAGCCTTGTCTTTGTCTAAAGTACATTTATGATTGTTAAGAATTGTCTCCATGCGTGGATCATCAAACTCTAAAACAAATTCATCATTCTCGTATGGAACATTTGCAACTTTAACAATCTCCGCTGCCATTGGTTTTGTGTATGCGCTTTGATCTTCTACAACCAAAATGTTTTTTAATGGAATATGGATATATCCAATTGCACACGCTGTAGTCAAGCTAAGATATGCAGATAGCTCTACTAACTTAAATACGGTATCCGGATCAGCTTTTGCTTTTTCTTCCATAAGATCATAAAATCCCATCGTCAAATAATTAATTGCTTTATGAAAAAGATTGTCACGAACAAAAATACACTCACCTTTCTTTGCTTTTCCTGACGTTCTATATAGCATCTTGTAATGAATAGGTTCTGTTTTACCATGTTTTCCAGTATGCGCTGATTGAAATGTTACTCCATTTTTATAATAAAATGTTCGCAACTCTTCTTTACTCATTTTTTGTTCTTCGCCATCTTCAAGTCTATATTCCGCATCATACGAAAATTTCATCACAATGAAATCTTTTGAAAAGTCGTTGCTATTTCTTGTAATGCTTGTTCTCATGAATCGCAAAAACAAACTATCATCCAATACTGCTTCACGTGTGAATATTTTCTTGAAATTCATCCACTTTTTCCCCATTTTGTATTGAACTCCTTTGTTGGCTCCTGCTATACCATGAATATGTACCATGCTGGCTTCTATAGACTCAATAGTCAACGGATTCAATTTCTTTTTATAATTGATTTTTATAATAATCACTCCAATCTTTTGTTCTTATACTTATACTATTCTCCGACTGATTTTCTGAAAAAGCTAAAAAAATACCAACCATCGGTATTTAATCGTTTGATGGTTGGTTTTTATTAACTTCCTTTACTCGTACTGTATATTCTATATATCCTTCTTTATCAATTTGTTTTGACAATTCTTTTTCTGTTTCTTTAGGCAATTTTTCTTTTGTTTCTTCATATATCCAATTTTCTAAAACACTAATCAAAAAATTATGTTTAAAAGTTTTCCATGTTTTAAAGATACTCAATAAAAACAAAAGAGGTATTCCTGCAGAAAAACCTGCTATAAATGCTACAGCAAATGTAGAGCAATCTGTAACTGTAACAACTATCGTAGCTATTGCAACTATCAACGTATATACTAATACTATTTCGGCATTTGTTTGTGTGGATTGTATTAATCCTTTTTCGTATGCTAATATTGTTGCGATAACTTCCTTCTCATCTCCATCACTCACAAGTTTTTTTATTTGATTTTTTACGTTTTCCATACTTTCATCTGGTTTACGTTTTTTTATCAGTTTTTCTATCTCCGTTATCTTCTTTTTTGTTATTTTCATAATCATAGTTTCTCCCATAGAAATTGTTTACCTTTATGTGTTCTTTCTCTGAAATATAATATAAATTTTGTTAATTCCTCTTATGTTTCTAAATGATTCCATATTTGATTACCTAAAATATCACTATATATATTATTATAGTGAGGATTTGAATAATAGTTATACTTATATCATACTAATCATACCACTACAACCATCAATATGCAATTTTCAAGGAACATATTTCAACAATAACATTTCAGCTTTATTTTCGCCCATTACCACATATAAAAATCATGTTATCCTTATATTTATTCATTAAAATCCTTGGTAAATTCCTCTCAGAACCAACCAATCCAAGAAGAACTCACCTACAATTCTATGAACTGAAATAGGGGCGATTTTATTTGATTTAAGCAAGCACATACATCACTTTTTGCAATTAATGAAACTTCGGTTTCATCTGCCAAGATTTGCCCTCATTCCAAAATTTGTGGAGTCAATCTCTTCAGATCTTAGATATATTCCTCATGTACCTTACTGATTTCTGCATCCGTCTCAAAGTATGAATATATCTTCAACAGATACTCCAAGAGCGTGAGCAAGTTTTATTGCAGTATAAACATGTGGGTTTTCAAGAGGATTATTCTCTATCAAACTTATTGTAGAATGTGACACATTGCTTTTCATAGCAAGCTGTGTTTGTGACCAATCTTTTTCCCATCTTAATTCCTGCAATCTGTTTTTCATATATTCACACACCTTTAAATTATTTTTCATAAGTTTAAGATTTAATCTGTGCCGGGGGTTCGGGGGGTGGCACACGGACTAACAGATAAGACACAATATAGTCGCACTAGCAAGATGCAAGTTTTCTCCGAAAGGAAAACGCAGCAGATTGCATAGTAAGACTTTGTGTATTTCTGTTAGGCTAACCCCCTGACATATGTTTCTTTCTCCATATATGTCTTGTGGGATTCTCCCACTCCCTGTTGTCAATTCTCATCTTCTCCTGCCACCCACAAGGGGATGTCCGGCGAAGATTGATAATTGATGCATTCCGCCAAGTGTGGCGTAATGCAGAAAATCACAACTACGTTTTAAATATTTTCATTACACATATTTTTCATTTTAGGGGGGATTCTCTAATACATATATATTAGGAAACCCCCCCTAAAATTATTTAATTTTGTAATATCCTCTTTTGCATAGCATTTCATTTTTTCATATTATTACAATAAGAGAATCAATTACAAATTTTTAGAATCTTATGTCTGGGGTCAGATTGACATCTCACTATATATTATAGTGAAGTGCCAATTCGCCCCCAAGATACTTCTTCAAGAATCTAATATTCCAAATCACACATTCATTGGTTTTTTCATTTTGACCCCCCTATTTGGGCGTAAATCTTATAATAAAGAAGTCGCTCAAAAAAGGGGGTCAACTCTTTCAAGTTCAAAGATATATAGGTGAATTAACCGCCCTCAGAAATGTAATTTTAGAATCTAACTACTTTCCAAGCATTCTTATATTTTTTCTTTTTCTTCTGCCCGTTGATGTCCGTATACCATCTAGTAGTTTCAAATTCTTTTATTCTGTAATCTAATTCTCGTTCTTCAAGCACTTGATTTAACGTGGCTGCTTTCTTCAACAACTTACCATCCTGCTTTGCATTAATTTTCTTTATCAGTTCACTTCTATCTCTCAGTTGTAACATAACAGTATCGTCTGTTACCAACTTTTCCAAATAATCTTCTAATTCATGATCTTCCATTAATGTACTATACATATAATTTCCTGTCTCCTTATTATAGAAACCGAATTTGATTGCCAGATACTTGCAATATCCAAATTTCCCGTATTTTTCAAGCATCAATGAATACTCCGCTATATCTTCTTTTCTCTTAAAATACATCAGCTCGTTAATCACTTTTGTATATGAATTTGGTATTATATTTCCTTCTTCATCATAGGTCAAATCATCATATAAAATATTGTTCACATCATTCTGCATAGGATATTTCTCTATAAGCTTCTCCATAGAATAACCACTTTTTCTATAATAATCTGCCATTTGAACCTTTTGTTCCATACTTCTTTTTAATCCGGCTAATTTTTGGTTATTGATTACTTTGATATAAACATGGATCTTATCATTTTCATCTTGGATGCGCTTTCTTCCCATACACTGAATTAACGAGCCAATATCTACAATGTCGATTACAATATGTTTAACATCCCTGTCAATGATATTTATGCCAGCATCGAAACAAGATGTCGTAATCAGAAACTGCTCTTCAAATCTTTCATTAATCAGAATATTTTTTATTTTTTCCTTATCGACATATTCATAATATCTCTTATTGTTAGCACTGCAATTGAAAACACAATGTTCTTTATATTTTGAATAAAGCTTATAAGCTTTTTCTGCCGATTGAATGAAAAATATTCCTTTCCCACCTTTTTCTACTCCATCTTTAATAAGTTCTTCTAAAGTTGTATCTTTATGAAAAAATACAAGATCTTTTATGAAAGAGAAATCAAAAGGTACTTCATATTCTATTGGCTTTTCCATCCCATTATCTTTCAGATATTTTCTCATATATCTCCTCATATGCTCACCAGTTGCAGACATAAATATATGAACTGCATTTGTATTATTCATAATCATTTGAAAAGACACTGCTGTTTTGTTATTAAAACTACTGTCGTTGAAAAAATAATGAAATTCATCACATACAATGTATGCATATATTGATAAATCGATTTGATTATTAGAATTATGCAATTTCCGATACTCTAAAGACTGATATGTGAGTACGTCTATTATATCTGTTTTTCCATCTGTTTCTAATTCATACTTAAATTGATCGACACAATTCGACCTATGAATTAACATCAAAATTTTTCCAGATATTTCTTTTGCTATATCATATAGTGGATTCTTACAAAAATAACTTTTTCCTGCCCCCATTGGTGCTGATATTAAAACATCATTTCCTGGTTTCCAGTTTCTAGTTTCTTCCTTAGTTATAACATCTGTAATTCTTCTTTTCATTGGTACACCTCCGTCTATCGGTTAATGTAGTCACTCATAGACTTTCTAAGCTGTGGTGTATCTTTGAAAAAGAAAACATTTTTTCTACTGCCACTCTTCATATCTGGTCGCATATCTATTAATACATAGCCTTTCTGCATCAAGTAACCTGCCATTCTTTGATTAAAAATGGTAATATTTTTAATCTCGTTATTCATATGTCATTCCTCTCCTATCTTGTTTTTATAAAGAGGATGAACTTTAATCCCCTTTATAGACTCTGTAAACGCTCAAATTACTGCTTTTTAATCCAGTTCTTCTTCAAGCTGCTTGATTGACATGTGAGTTGGCACAGTTCCAAAAACTTCAATATATTCGCCAACATATTTATCATGTAAATCAGCCGTCAAAATAACTGTTCTATTTATATTCACATTACATTTCCACTCAACAATATCGAAACGTCCAGCATGTGTAGCTTTCTCAAGGTCTGTCATAAAATCTTCTTTTTCAATAATATCTGCCATTCCTACCGCGTTGAAGTGTCTGCTTGTTACCAATTTTACATTCAACTTTTCTGATATGATTAAATCGTATAACTGCTTGCTTGTAATTGTATGCATATGTTTTTTGTCCTCTCTTTTATCCAGGAACCACAACACAACGGTCGCAGTTCCTTTTTATATAAATATGTTCTCTGTTATGACTACTCTTCGCTAGAAAACAGGGCATTTACATAACTATAATGCTGTGGAAGTTCTACAAACTGCATTACAAGCACATTCTTATCATTTATTCCCTCTTCCGTGTTTTCATTATAATCTGCCCACTTTTCGATAATCTTATCTACCGTGTCTTCGAAACTCATATCTCCAACTTCCTTGATAAGCGGAATATTAATTTCTGACTTCTTCAGTTTTTCAAAACAACTTTCCATCTCCGCAATTACATCATCATAAATCTTGTCTTCTGCATCCTGCATTACTTCTCTCATAATTTCTTTCATCTGTTCTTTTTTCATAATTTCTAATCTCCTTTTTTTAATAATTTTTATTTGCCAGGACTGGCATTGGATATGTAACCAGTCCTATATATATCTATTCTCTCACTCTAAAATGATTTTTCTAAAAACTGCACTTCTACGGTTTTCCCGGTATCAAGCATTTCTATTTCTACAATCCGACCTGTAGGAACGTTTCTTTTCCTAATGTTCATATGTTCTAGCGGAATTTTTGTATATCCAAGCTGATATCCATTTCTGATAAATGGAAAGAACAAACTTCCTGCCTTATACATCTCGTCTGGTTCACAGTATTGGATTTGTGAAAATGGTGCTGACATTTGATTTGGTGTGTCTTTATCTACAGAAACACGTCCTGTTGCAAAAATGATATTTCTATGTACCGCTTGTACTTGCATGATTTCACCTCTATCAGTTTTTGAAATATTCATCCAGTTCTTCAAGGGACATTCCGTGTTCATCCGTCTGAATGACATTGTTCTGATCCACGACCATCCATCCCATTGCACCGCATCCGACAGCTTCTTCAAGGTGCATATTGTGTCTTGCAGCTCTTTCTTTAATCATGCTCATAGTAAGCACTGGAACTACATTGATTGCCTGAATACCTTTGTCATTTGTTTCCACATCAAACTCTACGTGATCTCCTGCATCTAAGTGTCGGAATTCACTGACTTTAATATTGGAGTAATGAACGAAATAATCCGTTCCATCATCCCCTACAATGAATCCATAGCCTTTCTGTGTGTTAAACCATTTTACTGTTCCTTTCATTTGTTTAATCCTCCTGTGCTTTTAAATATTTTCTACTAATCTAAAGTCTTCTGACTCGATTAGATTAATTACCTTTGTTACAAACTGATTTGAAAGTAAATCTGCAATGTCATATCCTTTTGTATCCAATTTATCAATCTCTACTACTTCAAGATCGTCATATAATGACACCTCACTCTCTTTGATTGGTGTATGAAATGTTCTATTATATCCTACATCATAAAAAAGATAGTAATGATAAAGTGGTTTACTCTTATCCTCGATATCCCCAAAACAAACATAAGCATCCTCAACCTTATCATAGAAGCTATTTCTCCAAACAAATTCGTCATAATATTTAATGTAATCTGATTCATAATCATAAATTCTTGTTCTTTCATATCCATAGCATTCCTTGTGGATGCACACTGGCTTCAGTGCAGAGAGCATGATTTCTTTCTGATGATAGTATTCTTCCTTCTTCTCTTTGGCTTTTCCTTCATTATCATACTTATCATAGTAGTAACTTCTTCTTTCTCTGTACTCACGCTGCTTGTCTCTCCAATTCTTTGCTCTCTTATTAGAACTGTATAGACAGTCCACAAGCATTTGTATGGTGATAATATGATTCTTTAGATTATTGTTATATGCGGCAGGTGTTCTCATATTGTTCTACTCCTTTCCTCTGTTTCAAATCAAACAATATTTTGTTTTTTAACAAACGTATATTCTGTTAGCTGAATTGCTCTCGGTATTTTAGGCTTTAATTTTATCTTTCCTTTACTTTCCAATGCCCATAAAACAGGAAGAACAAGTGATGATGCTATTCTGTATTCCTCTGCTATTTCTCTATATGACGGTGGATATCCATTCTCCTGAATATATTCAATAAGAAAAAGATATATCGCTTCTTCTTTTTCAGTTAAATCATTTGACTTCATGGTTTCTCCGATCCTTTCCTATAAGCTATTCAGAAAATCAAGTGAAATTCTGTTCCGCTTACCTTTAGTTGTTTTCTTTTTGACTTCAGGAATAACAATTTCCTCTGTATTCAAATCGTCCAAGACAGATATTGTTTTTCTTTTTTCTATGCGCTCTTTCTGCTCCTCTACTGCTGACTGACCAAGCTTTTTAATATATTCAACCGGATAACTCAATCCAGAAGCACAAGCAATATTGACATTACCGTTGTATCCAATAAACACGTTTTCCGGTGTTCCAATTGCTTTAATCAGTTCATGCTCGTCCAGCTTATTGTTCTTTTGATTGATGATTCCAATGTTTCCAACAATTCCATCGTTATTGACAGGAAGAAAAATATTTTTTGCGGTCAGTGCATTTATCATATCCTGAGTAGTGGTCTTATTTTCTTCTGCACGTTTATCTGAAAGCATTGCGATGACAAAAGCTCCCGGCTCTTTCAGCATTTTCATCTTCTCCGAATCATCAAAGTTTGAACCGCTTGATGCAGATGAATCACTGAAAAATGCATCGAGCATATTTACAAGAACAACATTAATTCTTTTCAGATCATCATAAGATTCATTGTTCACGAAGATAATTGCTCCAATTCCATCAGTATCTATCAACTCTTTTGCAAGATTGTAGGCATTCAGTCTTTTCTGAATCGGTTCGTCCTTCCTCGGCATCAACACAATTGGAACAACAATTCTTTCCGAATCAGCTGCAAGAATGTCGCAAATATATGGAAGATTACCAGAACCAGTAGAACCGCCGCCTGACGCAACGCATAAAACAATCTTCTGCTCAATTTCTGAAATAGTTTTCAAAATCTGTTTGTTCTTTTGTAATGCTTCTAATGCAAAACTTCTATCTCCTGCCAGTCCGTCATATCCTTCTAATATAAGAACATTTTTTGCATCCGGAATTGTCCGGTTGTCTTGCTCTGATCCGTTGATAAGATATGCTTGGTAGTTCTTTTGCTGTAGTCCATAAGCTACTGTTGCTCCACCAAGTCCTGCTCCAACGACTGCTACATCATTCTTTAACATTTTCTTTTCCTCCATGTTCTGATTCTTTTATTAATCCGATTCCTTTTGCTGTAAGGAGATATGTGTCTGCATTGATATCTTTACAGCCCTTTTCTACATATCCCAACTTCACAAGACGATTCAGCTTCTTATATGTAGTTACTCTTGAACCGCCAAGAATATCCAATATTTCATATATCGTCATTCCTTTGAAAAAACTTACACTGTCGTTCTTCAGTAGAACTTTTAACAGCGCATAGTCTACTCTGTTTAGTTCCATTTATCATCTTCTCCTTCTGTATTCCTACTTTTTATAAAACAAGTCTTATATATGTCTTACCTGTTCTCCAAAGTGTAAAAATAAATGGGATGTTATCCCGTGTTTTTCTTTACAATAGTAATCTTTCTTGTAATCTGCTGCCAGAAGCATATTCCACTTCTACATTCAGAATTATATTGCTTACATCCATTACATTCTCGTTTTGTCCAGTCCTTTTTGTGCATGTGATGATTCCTCTATGTTCAATTTTCAAGGTTCATTTTGAGGTACAAAAATAGAAGGTTGCAGGACGTGATAATGCTAAAGAATCCTTACCGTAATGTATTTTTGTACTTATTCAGTTGATTTTTGTATTGGAAAATGTGTGACAGACTTGCCACAATTAGAATTTGATGTTATACTTGTTCTTGTTCAGGGAACAGTATAGATTCTTTCGTGGGTCTGTACTACTACATATGGAATGATATTGGCGTATCATTCAGAAGATCGATGCTTTGGCGAGTGTCGGTCTTCTTTTTTGTTTCCAACTATATTATACGAACACTTGTTCGATTCGTCAACTGGTAATATGGTTTTTCTTCTGTTTTATTTCTGTTCTCCTCTCTTCATATATGACACTTATCTCACTGATGTCTGTATGTCTCTGTGTCTTTCGATGAAATAATCATAACACCGTTGCACGTCACAGTCAAGTACTTTTTAAGTATTTTTTTTACTCATTTGACTTTTTTGAGTAATTAATGTACAATGTTTATACTTATTTTGAAATGGGGTGATTTCTTGGAAACAGAGAAAATTGAGATAACAGAGAGATTAAGAAAAAACATTATAATAATGAGGAAAAACAAATTCCTGTCATCTTATGAACTTTCTTCTCAAAGTGGACATTCTAAGTACTGGTTACCTAATATTGAAAGCGGAAAAACAAAAAAGATAAAGAAATCAGATCTTATATCAATATATAAAATATTATGTAATACAGATGATGAAAATGAAATTATTGAATATATTGAACCTATTCTAAATCAACAGTTTGGATTAGAAGAGAGAAACTGGTACGATTTAATAAAAATAAATAATCTGTATAAAGATTCTTTTGATAAAACCGATTTGGAAGATGCATTAGAAGATCTCTTAGATGAATTTTATGATGAAATTAGAGAGCCATTTAATGAAATGTCTGCACAACAAAAGCAGGCTGTATTAACTGCACTCTTAAATATCTGTTATTCATTTAAAAAAAATCCAGCTTTAGCATATACTTTAATAAATGTACCCGTTTATAGTATTAATGATAAAGATCAAACAGAGTTTACTTCTGCATTAAATGAATTACTAGCACTTGCAGCAAAGTATCAAGATTTAGCTGATAAAAATAATATACAAACTCCAGAACGTTGGATTTCTTTCAACCAGCAAATAGATATTATGTTTCAAAAATCTATACAACTTGCATTCAATAATTTTATTGATTTCATTCCAAAATTATATGATGCCATTGAATCTGGATCACCTGATTTGGTAGCACTTTCAAATGAATTAAATATTGATGTATCTTTTGAGATAGAACGTGGACATCCTAATGTTTTAAAAACAGCTTTAAAACATTTTAAAATATATGAGGGAGAAGATTTCGCTGAACATATTAAAGAATGCGTCCTCTTTCTAAGCACATACAAAATAAGATATGATCTTCCAGACATACATGATAAGCTTAATGCAGATCAACTAGATTTCATTCTAAATTATTTAAAAGATTATGGTGATATTCGTGATTAATCAATACAAAATTCCCTCCGGCACAATAACCGGAGGGTTTTCTTTATAATTACAAATATGTATTCTATATAATTCTTTTCATCTCACAGACGATTTTTCCAATACCGTAAATATTATTTTAAAAAGGGCGCAAATACCTCTATTTTTCATAATATATAAATTCTACCAATCAATTTATTACGCTTAAATTTTATTTCAAATAAATCGAACTGTTACAGTATCTTTTGACAAGTTTCAATATTGACTCCTACGGATAACTAAACAGTTTGACAAGGTTTATATCTTCATACAAACCACATAAACTTTTCCAGTGACTCCTACGGATGTACACATACAGGAAACTCAAACTATTTATTTGATAGTTGTAACTGACAAGACTTATAATCTTCATCATTGATAAAATCATAACACCACTTTCCTAATTTGTCCAGAACAATTTTTCGCATTTTTCTTGTGCAACATTTTCTTTCAATTCAGGAATCATGTCTGCAAGAAGCTTATAGTTTTGAAGAGTGTCAACTGAGATACCCATTTGTGCTGCAAGATCGGATTGGGATTTTTTTGCTTCAACCGAAGAATTCGGCTCAAGCTCTTTTTTAATATACTGATTAGAACCATTTCCACCAGCACTGCCTTCTCGAATTCCATATAATCTTTCCAGTTCCTTAATTCTTTTGCCGACCTTCTTTGCTGACCCACCGATTTCACCTCTACGGCGAATGTTGGATTCAAGTAGATCAAGACATCTGTTTTCATAATTGCATCATATCTAGCAACAGTACCAGTACCAACACCTGACATTTTTGCTACTTGTTCACGAGTATTTGTTGAACGATCACGAGGTGTGTCCATTTGGACGCAAGCCGTTTTCCCATTAGTTATATCAGCACCAACTTTACCTCCATTTGACATTTTTTCTTTATTTTCAAGTGCGATTTCTTCTGCAACCATAGAATTAGCCATTGCATAACATCAAATATACTTATCTTCACAGTAAACTATTTTTTTCTTTTCCGAACATTGGTTTCTCTATTTTCTTATCACAATACTTATCTTCGTTCCCACAAAACCCTTATTTTACTTGCTTTTCTTTCATTATTATCTAAAAATATCTTATAATAAAGTTCGATATCGAGTTCGGTAAACAACTGTAAATAAAGTCTTTTAAGTAGTAAACTATTTTATTTTTCTTATTATTTACTTGATTTTAAAGGCTTTTCTCGAACTTAAACATAAATGTATAGGCTTACATGGATTTTCCTTGTTATTACTGTGTTTTTATGGGTTCATCGAACTAACATTAATTTGCATTTTATTTTCATTTTGTAATTCTTTATAACCAGCATTAATAGTTTTTTCGCCTGATAAAACTTCTTTTTTTAATTTCTCGTTATCAGAATCAAGAATCTTCTTACCTTTTGAGTATGTATCAGTGGAAACACCTGCTGTTTTTGCTAGTTTTTTTGTTGTATTAATTGGAGCAATAGGGTTTTCAGATTTCTGAAAAGGCTTTTTATTTTTACCAACACCATAATTATTCCCAGCTTTTACAAGATTTTCTTTTGCTTGTTTCTCATAAATAGGTCTATACTTCTCAGCCACAGCAATTCTTTGAATTGGAGACAAATTACGTCTTCCAAGCTGATGAGAACTCAATATTTTTTTAATGCCACCCGTTTTAAGCACTCCTCTTTTATATTTCTTCCTACATCTATTGCCGATAAATTCATTTTATTCAACAGCTTTTCATCTCCCTCTCCAAAAGAATATTGATAAATAGCATTTATTTGTTCAAATCCATTATCCCTAAATCTTCTAAAATATGCTGTAAATGCTGGTAGATTTTTAAGAGTATCAAATATTTTACTTTCCCCATTAATAAACTTTCTTTTTTCTTCAATATCTACCATATTCAGAACAACCACTATTGGTAGAAATAATGATAAATACATTCCTGAATATGTACCGTTATGGTATTGGTCTTGTATAAGATTATCTTTAGATAATTGTGAAATTTTTTGATTATAAATAAGTGAATCTCTTAATGACAATTTATAATATCGCCTTAATTCATTTGCAATAGCAACTAGCCAATACTGATCATTTCTATCACTGTTTATTTCACTTTCTGCTCTCTCCGGACGTGGTAAATACATATCAATATCAAAAAACTTATTTAAATATCCTGTTGAATCAAAACCATTTCCATAATAATTTGATATTGTATGTGTTAGCTGCTCTTTATTTACAGATACAATAAATATTATTCTATCATCATCAAAATAATGTTTTATACGTTCCAACATTTCCAAAGCATAACTTGGCTTGCATCTATCCAATTCATCAATAAAAATAACTAATTTCTGTGTCTGTTCTTCTATTATCTCATTAAATATTTCTTTCACTTTTTGTCTAATATCTTCAGCTAATTGAATGTCTTTAAAAATGTCCTTTTCTATAAATGAATCTATTACTTTATCGCCACCTATTGAAAACATTCCTAAACTCACTTGTACTGATTTAATCAAATCTTTCAATTTTTCGGTTTTATCTTTTGTAAGTTTAGAATCTATCCAAATGCCACATTTTTTAACAATCACATAAAGTAATGACATTAATGGATCACCGTGATTATCATATAACCATGCATTATAATATACTGGAAGATATGAATGTTTTAAATCAATTTCTTCTAATGTTGTACCAGTAAAATATAGCTTCATTTTATCCAGTTCATCTTGGGTATCATCTGTACTAAAATTTTTCATTGTCTGATATTCCAATGTTTTTTCTATTTGCCGAACATAAAATGTTTTCCCCTCTCCCCATCTTGCGTCAAGACTAATAAACATATTTCCTTCGATAAGTTCTAATGCTTCTATAAAATCTTTGATTTCTGTATTTCTCGTTCCATTCTGTTCTTGTTCTTTAATTGACTGTAAAATATTTTCATCCGTAGCTTCTAATGTTGCTCTTTTCATTTGTCTCCTCTTTTCTTATGGCATCTGAAACATTAATTTTTTCCCATCTGGTAAAACAACCTCTGTATCCTTCTCCAACTCCAAAGTATCAATTTGTATATTTAACGAATCTGAATTTGTATTATATTCTACCGTATACTGAACAGTCTCTTTTTGATCATCCGTAAAAAATTGATAAACATTTATTCCCACAAATTTAGCCCCTGATAATATAAGTTCAACTAACAGAGAAACACAAATATCTTTCATTATCTGATGTTTAGAGAAAAAGCGTTTTATAGGATGCTTATACTTTTTTCTGTATTTCTTCAAACGTTGTTCATAATTAGAATCATATATTTTTAATGAACTTATTAACGAATAATATAGATTCGCATATCCTGCCATATTTTCTATAGTTTCTGAAGATAATTCAGCAAGAACTTCAACTACAATCTGAGAAATTGCGACAATACTTTGCCAACATGGTTTTATCACATCGTTAAGTGTCTGCATTGCTCTTTCAACTATATTTTGTATCATCCTGTTTAGCTCATTTATTGTATCTATCAGCTCACTGATTTTTTCATTATTATCCATATACTTCTCTCCTTTCTTGTCCAATTTTGTCCATGAAGCAATTTATACAATACCACAATATATATGTTATTTCAATATGTTAATCGCATTATATAGTATATTCAGAACATAGCATACATTTTTGAAGTTGTCCATTCAACTTACACATTTAGCTTTGTATACAGTATTTGCAATCACAACTTCGACAATATCAGACAATTTGTACTTTTCTATTTCTACGTTATAAATATGTTTAAGTTTTTCAATCAAATATTTGTATTTCCATCCTCAACAATGTATAATAAGAACGTGAGTTCGCCAGATCTCATTTACTACACTACAGGAGCTTTCTAATGAAACAAATAAATTTAAAACCAAGAAATCCATTACAGGAACTATTAGACAAATCCCATTCAAAAGCAGAAGATTTATTATTTTCCATCATTCAACATCTTCCGGTTGTACCCTCTTTCTTAGCCAATTGGTTAGAAAGATACATGGATAAAAGAATCGCAGAACTGCAACAAGAAACAATTAAGCAGCAATGGGATAAGATTTCTCTTGAGCAGGTCGTTGATGATATACACGATCGACAGCAGAATACCAAAAAAGCACCTTCAGAATAATAGTTTCTGTTGGTGCTTTCTGTGTCTTATTTGATTCTAAATTCTTCAGATTCCTTTTCTGTTAATGGACGACCTAGTTTTTCAACAAGTGTTCTCATTTTCCGATAATCAAATATTTTTCCATCTGAAGGTTCTGTTAATCTACCATCTGTTGCATACTTCTCAAGATTGATTACTTTTCTAAATTGTTTTTCTTTTACCGCTAACATATACAACACCTACTTTCTAATATACTTATCTAATAGTATCTCCGCTGCATCTTCAAATATAACTAATCTTCTTGGTTGTAATTCAACAGCGTTCAGTTCCTTCTTATAATATTCTACTAGATTAGATTTCGCTGTAAATGCAACCACTCCATCACAATTGCTTTCCAGACTACATTGACACGCTATTGCAAATAAATGACCGCCAACACCTTCATATTTTCCATTATGCCCATAATTATGAGGTGCTGTCTCAACAATATCAACATCAGCTACACCGCCATCTATTTTCAGAGCAATTCTACCTTGTACTTTTTCATCTCCCTTTACAAATAACTCATATATCTCGTAGTTATTTTTCTCAGGTAAAGACCAATTAAATTTCCAGTTTTTATAATCTGATTGCTTTATTTTAGAAGATCTTTTTCTATATTCCGTCTCTACAATTTTTCCGTCTGCTCTTTCAACCAAACAATCTGTGAGTCTGTCAATTAGAATATCTACACTCAATATTTTCCTCTTTTCTTATGTATATTATAACATGCTAGTAACTAATTTTCCATTACATGATTCATTGTTGCCTGCCGCCATTCTGCTTTTACTGTTGGTAATTCTATGGTTCTCTTAATGAATAGGGAATTATTCTGCACTTTTAATTACATATTTGTTACCGTTTTTTATTTCTGCATCTTTATCTACAAATGCCAGTTCCATCCCTAATTTATCTGCTATTTTAACCAATTCATCCGGAGAAAATGTATTGCGCTGAATTTTATTACTGAAGTTCTGTTTACTTATTCCTAATATTTCAGCCATTTCTATTTGTGTCACTTTTTTCTCTTTAGAAATTGTTTTAATCGTTTCTTTTAAAGCCAACATTCCATCCTCGCTTTCCCTATTATCAAGAACTGATATAAATATACAGCCTTTTAAATAGTATACCATATCTCCATGAATCTGTCATACTCTTTAAGGCAAAGCACCAACAGAAATAATTTCCGTCATTGCCATTCTCTTAAATAATTTTTCGTAATATTGCGGACGATATTTCCCACATAAAATTCCCTTTTCTCTTCTTATCCATCTGATACATGAAGATGTTTGTAACACGATTTGTGAAATCATCTGGAAGAATATTTCTTTTCAATGTATTGCAGGACGCACAAGCAATTTGAATATTACTCAATTCATCCTCTCCACCTAAATCTAAAGGAATAATGTGATCTAATGTCATATTTTCCAATGTCAATTTTTTTCCGCACAACTGGCATCTTCCATCAAACTGGTGATATAACATCTTTCTTGTTCCTTGACTTCTCTTTTTTCTTCTTGTATGTCTCCATACAATCTTTTTTGTTTTCGTATCAAAAATATAATATCCCTTTGTTTTAGCCGGAGCTTTCTTCATATAATTTTTTGCTTGATTTACACTATCGTATTGAATTGCCTTACTGATATCTTCTGTTTTCCGATGCTTTCCGTCTTCGTTGAAGTAAATATAGTATATACCATTTGTAATTACAAGTGCCATGTTTTAACTTCCTTTCTCTAATATTCATCAGGGAATAACACTGTTGTAACTGATCTGTCTGCTTCAGTAATAATCCATATCTTTCCTTTGTAAGTCTGATATGCTCCCATTATTCTGTTTCCCTCTATTAATGCTTGTTCATTGGCTGCCTTATCTTCTTCGCCAATTTCTCCCCAGTCTTTATTACAGAATCTTTCCAGTGCCTTAAAGATTTCAATTGCAAAAAGCTTGTTCTCCAAAAGTTCTATGCTAATTTTCTGACTTACTACCTGTCTTCCAAGTGTGAAATATTTTGAACTAAACATTTTCGCTCTCCTCTAATTTCTTCATAATCAATAAATCCTGAACCTTCTGAACCGTCATATTTCCATCCCCATTCCTCACAGAATTTCTCTGTTTGTGATTCTGTCTGAAGAATTTGAACTGTAATATTAGTTCGCGTCAAGAAAACTCTACACATCTTTTCTCCTCTTCTTATTGAGTAGCAGTCAATCAAATGACCACTAACTCAACAATTATTCTTATTTCTTCTTTTTCAAAAGTTTAGAATCATCAAACCATTTTATTCGTTCTCTGCAAAAGTGTGTCCTTGGCTGTAATACAACACTCTTCCCAATTCTTTTAACTACTCCGCTCTTGTCTGTCTCAACTGCAAATTCTGTTATTGATTTTTTCATCTGCTTCACACCTCCACTTCCTCATAATCTTCCAGTAGCACTCTAAGATTTTCAGCTCTCCAACTATGCAAGTATTTATCACCTGTAAAGTTCATGACCTCTCGGTCTTTCGACTTCCAGGACATAAACTGCCTGACTGTGTTGTGATAATGTCCGTCATTATGTACTTCTATGAATTTATTATGGTTACGCCTGTTCCTGTAGATCTTAATAGTTGTCATACTGTTCCCACTCCTTTTGTACCGAGATATAATGCCATATATTGATATGCAAGCCGTCTCGCATACAAATCGACTAATTTAATATGGTTCTCAAACTCAGGATTTTCACCGTGAATATATGCTAACTTTTCCTCAAGTGATAATCTGCGAATCGTATTCTTAATAATCGAATACACCATTCTTTCAAACGTATCCTTATAGAATTTGATAAACTCCTGCTTTGATAAATTACAATCCATATAAATCGGCTCAATATCCTCTGTGTATTCCTTAAAAGATATGTAACTCTCACTCTTGCCACTCATTTCAGTAAATTCACTGTACATCATAACTGCTGTTCTCCTCTCTTAATATCCAACCGCTACCCACCAAGCAACCATGCCTACAATAGAAAAAAATGTAACTGCTGTTGTCATATACGCAGAATGATTTAATTCTTTCTCAACTTTCTTTCTGCGCTTATGGCTAATCTGTTTATGCTGTTGTCTGTTCATCTGTACTGGCTTTCGACAGATGTTGATAGTCTGAATCTTTTTCACTGGCTTTGTTGGCTCGATTACTGTATAAGCTCCAAAATCTGCGATTGTTTTATATCTCATGTTTTTCACCCCCTATTCACATTCAAGATAGATATGAAACTCATTGTTTTCACAGTCAACCATTTCAACTTCTCTATCATTTAGTTCAAATGGGATAGAATTTCTGCTGTCGTAGCTTGCAACGACTTCTCCATCATCCCATACATACATATTTTTACTTTCGTTCATTACTGTTAAAATGTTTCCTAACCTCATGATTTTTACCTCACTTTCATTTCTGTCTGCTGTCCTCTGCTTTTAATAGAGACTTGGAACTCTCACCGTGTATGTGGTAGCATTACAGCCGGCGGATTTCTCCGCCTTGACTGTTATTTAATTCTAAGGACTGAATATGTTGTAACTTTTTCGTATGGTTTCAGGTCATCTCCTAAAACTTCCTCAAGTTTCTTTTTGTCTAATGTTGTCCTGCTCTGTGGCTTGTATGTCACCTTAGCATTGTTTGTGATTTCTTCTGTCAGATTGTTCTCTGTCATATAAGAGATAACTTCATGCTCAAGTGCTTTCAGCTCGTTCTCTGTCTCTTCTTTCAATACTTTCAGACTTCTTAACTCCTCAATTTTCTTTTCCAGTTCGATTTTTGTAATACACATATGTTTTTCCTCTCTTTCTTTTTATAAGAGTTCTCAGCTCCGACAGGCTTCTAAAGTATCTAAGGTTTCAAGACCATCTCATTATCCCCTTATCCTTATTCGGTATTACGTTGGTGTCTCCGGTACGCTTTCGCCACTTCGTTTTCACCTTTCGCTGTTGCTCTGTTGTTTTGTTTGTGATT
>ERZ773204.104-NODE-104-length-59666-cov-5.088574_pt1 | contig 59666 bp, 60 predicted proteins | sample MGYA00581007_ERZ773204 | MGnify/ENA primary metagenome ERZ773204 (study PRJEB29015, sample SAMEA2737757) | human gut metagenome | biome: human gut; feature: human-associated habitat; material: faeces | place: China | collected 2012 ... | reverse complement strand
AGAGTGGTGGCTTGTATATCTATTTAAACACTTATTCGATTGAGGCCCTACGCTATGCACCGCCACAGTATTCCTTGCGCGGGACTTACTATATTGTGATGGATACGTCTTATCAATCTATCATCAATGAGAGACAGCTCACCGTGGATTATGATACAAACTATTCGTTAGCGACCCTTATTCATTCGTCTCGTATAATGAATCCGAGCCCATCTATGATGGCTTTGATTGAGGCTAGTGAAAGTAAGTCTGGTTTAGCTATGACAGAGGTAGATGTGGCGAAGTATACCTTTGATGGGGCGACGAAGCCAATGCATTATGTGAATGATACGCGTAAGTTCCCACTTAATCGTAATAACACTATTATGTATGATATAGCGGATGCTATGTTTATGTCCGTGTATCAACAGCATTTTGATGATATTGTGGTACAGTGAGGTGGACGATGAAACGCATATATTTACTTTCACTATGGTTATTAATGTGCCTCATAGTACCGATGCAAGGACAAGCTGTATCACAGGCTGACTTATTAAACTCAGAGCGATTTGAGCACATCGATTCGAGTGCTGACTCTGGAAGAGGAGATGGAAAATATTTGGACCTTTCATCTGTTAAGTCTGTAACGGCACCGAATGGTCATCGTCGTATCGAAGCCAGCATTTATGTTTCCATGCCTGCTGCTAATATGATTCAAGGACTTTCAGTACAATACGATTACCAAATGGATCGTTCTTTGCGCCATTTGATTAATGCTCATGATAAAAGTTTCAAACAAGGTGATAAGACTCCATATATCTCTATTTGGCGTGCAAAACAAGGGAACTCAGGAATCACTGGAACTGTTAATGATGGCGGTACCTATTATAATGATGGACAGATTCGTCAACAACGTGTATATAAAGAAAATCTAAATGCTATGATTCTACCTGCTGATTTTGGTGATGAAAAATATAAATTGTCTAATTTGCTCTATCAAAAAGCATATGGTATAGCTTATGACGATGAGACATAATAAATTATTGATAGTATTAGAATGGTCAGAATCGAGGATAGACTTAGATTAATGATTAAACTTATTTTTTGGTTTCTGTTAAAGTTTGTACTTTTACTTATTTGGGGAGCCTCTATTTGGGGGATTTATACATTACTGTACGATCGATATGTATTAGAAGCATATCCATTAAGAGATTATCTGCCGGTATTGATATTTTGCTTTGGGAATATTTTGATTTTCTAAACTTAGCCAAATTTTTCTTGTCAGTAATATAACTGTGCCAAACTAAAAGCCCCTTACTTTCTGCACCAAAAATCACATAATTGTCATCGCAAAAAGTATCGACAATAGCTGAAAATGCACCGCCGCTAGTGCTTTCAAAACGTACTTCTTCATCTTTGATATATCCACCAAAAACATACTTGTCCTTGCCATATCGCACTGGCATATTCTCATAAAGACAGACTTGGTGGCACAAATTACATTTTACACACAAGTCTTTATTAAGAATCGGATAACGAAATCCTTCATCGTCCTCTTCCATCTTCAATGCACTTTTAGGGCAAATCTGAACACAGGCTTCACAGCCGTAACACTTTCCCTTATCTTTGTCTATCAAGTATCCCGCCATATCTCACACCACCATTAAAAGCAAGAAGTCAATTCCATGCGCAAGAACTCAAGAGATTTTTTTCTAGCTTCTGCTATGCGACTATGAACTACTTCATAATTTATATCGTTCAAATTACCCTTATCTTCCGCTCCACTTACCAGCATATGGTCAGTCAAGCCAAACAGGGCAAGAAGCTCTTTTATTTTAGTATCACACTGTTCTCTGGAGAATACGCATAACGGCTTACTGTATTGAACAGCAAATATCGTTCCATGGAGCGAATTTGTCACAACACATTCTGCATATTTCGTAAGGGACAAAAACTCTTCAACCCCTGCCTCATAGATTAGTTTTTTCAGCATTTTTTGCGCGCAAACTAATTTCAACGATCTTCCAGCCATTTTCTGCTGCAAGCTTCTCTGCATAAGCCTCCATATGAGGATTATATCTACGCGCATAAAGTAACAGATACTTCTCATTTTCCAGCCGTTCGTCCGCTATTTTGTCGTACTCATTACTTGTCAGCAATAATGTTGGATCAATTACCCTTTGTACTGGAACATCTACATGAGAAGCGACATATGGTATCATTTGATTTTCTCTTAAGCCAATCGCATTAAAATTTTTCAGCCTTTCGTTCAACTTTTGATAATCGTCCTGCTCAAAATGTGAATCTCCAAAACTTGCGGCATACGCAACGCTATTCTTTTTCATACAATCATAATTTGCGAAATATCCATCATCGAAGCCTTCAAACTCATCAATGCAAAAGATCGTATCACTTCCACATACGAAGCCTGTAATGTTTTCATCTATAGAAATATCATTAAAATTTTGAGCCGTGTATTTCTTACACGTGCGTTCAAAACGCTTATGATAGAATTTATCAAACTTATAATAATTTTCCTGAATAGCGGGCAGTGTAAGCTCACACATCTTACGTGATTCAGGAAAATTATTATAAGTTTGATTCCTCATCTTTATCCCACATATTGGCAAATGGATTCAATGGTTCTTTATCAGCTAAAATCTCAGGGCAATAATCAACAAGGACAGGCTCAACTATATTCCCAGCAATCTTTTTTATAGACTGACAAAGTGCCCATGATTGAAGTGCAGAGCCATAATTTGTGAAGTTACAATAGATGTTATAACTAACTATTCCAATTCTTTTTTTCATGTTTTATTCCTTTTAAATTTTAAAATCACACACAAAGTGGTGAGGAACTTGTTCTTTTTTTTGGGGGGAGTTCCATGTAATTACCATACTGCTGTTCCAACAGCTCGTTGCATTTTCTTATTGCCATAAAGTTCTTTCCGGCAAATTCCAATATGTACTCTATTATGATAAGAAAAAACTCACTACTTTGCAAGCTAATCCGTATAAAAACTTCATCTAAATTTCTCTTTGACACCTTTATGGCTCAGTTCCGCCCGGAATTGGAGACCTGTCCTGCGTATTCCTTGGAATCCTTTTGTTGCATACCCGTGTCCGTGATGGGGCTAGCAAAGGCAAGCCAGAGTCCAGACAATGGCTAGATGACTGTTTTTATAACCGGATTACCAGAAAAGTCCGTAAGGACTCCACAGTTACGATTGATGGCGTCTGCTATGATGTTCCCATGCAATTCATCTCCGCAAAGGTCGATATCCGTTTCCAGCCAGATGACATGTCTTCTGCATTTATTCTGTTTGATGATCAGAAGTGCCCGATTCGCCAGACCAATCGCAACGAAAATTATCCCCGCTCAAAAAAATAAAATATCCGCTTCACAAATTAATCTCTTTTCAATGAGGTGGTTATTAATTGATATTCATTTAATGTTTTCAGATACTCCATGTGCTGTTATTAAAAATGTCAAAACCTTAAAATTATTATCATTATTCTTCTCTATTTCACAATAAGCCCGCAGCAGATAATATCTTCTGCTGCGGGCTCAATACATTGTTTATTCTTTTTAAACCACGGCCTTAGTATTTATCATTATCTCCGTAAGAATTCATAGATGACGGTTCAGATACATCCATGTTATTCTTGCCTGGCTGTGCTGGCTGTGGTGCTGGATCCGCAGAACCATCCTTCAATGTGAATTTACCTACCAAATCCTTTAAGATCTGTGCCTGGCTGGAAAGTTCCTCACTGGCTGCAGCGCTTTCTTCTGCAGTTGCAGAATTGCTCTGTACAACGCTGGAGATCTGGCTGATGCCTTCATTTACCTGTTTTACTGAAACTGCCTGTGACTCGCTGGCAGAAGAGATCTCCTCAATGGTCTGTGCTACTCCCTGAACGCCTTCGGTCAGCTGCTGCAATGCCTTGGCCGTGTCATTTGCAATCTTTGTACCACGGTCAACTGCGTGAAGAGAACCTTCAATGAGAGCAGAAGTATTCTTTGAAGCTTCTGCTGATTTTCCTGCAAGATTACGAACCTCGTCTGCTACTACTGCAAATCCTTTTCCTGCTGCTCCTGCACGGGCTGCTTCTACGGCTGCGTTCAAAGCAAGAATATTAGTCTGGAATGCAATATCCTCAATCGTCTTGATGATCTTTCCAATCTCACTGGAGCTGTTGCTGATGTCCGTCATGGCAGAAAGCATCTCCTGCATACGCTGTCTGCTTTCTCCTGCCTGTTCTCTTACATTATCAGCCATGTCGCTGGCTGACTTTGCATTCTCGGCATTCTTTTCAACATTATTGGAAATCTCATTAATGGTAGCTGCCAGTTCTTCCACGGAAGAAGCCTGCTCGGTAGCACCCTGGGATAATGCCTGTGCTCCGGAGGATACCTGATCGGAGCCTGCTGCCACCTGATCAGCTGACTGGGTAACACTCGAAAGCGTCGTGCTTAAATTATCTCTCAGAAGAACCATAGAGTTATAAATCGCAACATAGCTTCCTACATAATCCTTTGACATAGAAGAATACACATTAAAGTTTCCGCGGCTCATCTCTGTAAGGATATTTGTCTCATCTGCCACTACCGCTTTCAGGAACGCTGCTACAGACCGCAGATCGTCTGAAAGCCTTCCAAGTTCATCTTCAGACTTGTATCCGATCTCAATATCCATATTACCTTGTCTCATCTTTTTCATAGCTTCCTGCAGCTGTTTTACCGGCTCCACTACGGAACGTATCAGGATCGTTGCCATAATAACGGTAAGGATCAGTGCAACGATAACAATTATGATCCCTACAATAAACAGGACGTTTCTGGTCTGCATGGAAGAATTGTAATCATTACCAACAAGGTCTGTCACCTGATCGCTAAACTGATCCAGAATTCCTTCCAGCTTGGACACTTCCGGGTCAAACTCATTGATAAACGTGAGCCTTGCCTGCTCTTTCGCACGGTCAGAACCAGTGGACAGATACTCTATGACCTTGTTTGTGACCTCAGAAGTTGCCTGAAGCTGTGTATGAAACTGGTTTACCAGTGTCATATCTCCATTATAATGCTCCAGGAACCAGCCTGCGTTCTCCTCAAGGCCGGCTCTATACGAATCAACGTTTGAAAGATGTGTTTTTGTGGCGGTGGGGTCATCATTAATCATAGCCTCCACCATATTCTGGATTGTTGCCAGCGTATAGATTTTTACCTTGTCTACATGTACGATCGCTTCGTGGTTATTTTTATAGAACTGGGTATATCTTGTACTGATATTAACCATTCCATAAAAAAGTGCACCAACTGTTACAAAAAAACAGATGACCACTGCTCCAAAAGCAATCGTGATTTTTTGCTTCATATTACGGTTCTTCATGTTCCTTCCCTCTCTTTGTTATTTCTTTCGTGGAATATTGTGGAATCTAATCCCTATATTTATTATTCGGCAAGTACCGAAAAATCATAAGGGATGTTTGGTTTTTCATTTTTCTCTTTTCATCCATTTGCAAGCTTGCTTTTTACATAGTCCTTGATCATTTCACCGCTGTGTCTATCATCTGGTACTGGCATCTGGATCCGGTCACAGAGAGAAAGCCATTTGTCCAGCGTAAGGACTTCATTTTCCTCCTCTACATAATACAGATCTGTGGGAAGGATATCCTTATAAATTGCTGCTGACGGAGAATTCCATTCCTGATATTCCTGCTCTGTAAAACGGATATCACAGTTTTTTTCTCCTTCTGTAACTTTCCTAAATCTGCTGCCTAATACGGTCTTTTCTTCTTTCCGTTCCTTTCTCCAAACCACTGTTCCATCCAGACAAAACTTTAAATAGATTCCTGATCCCAGATCATCTGCGATCACTTCATTTTCGGATACTGCATATAGCTGTATTTCGTTGCTGTCAATATATAAAAGCTCTTCTATTTTTCCCTCTTCTCTGGTTTCTTTCAGGATGCATCCTGTTCTGGCATCGAAAAATACCAGAGTATCACCACAAACTGTAACCGAAGTGATTTCCCTTTCCGGATCTGCAAAACTGCACCAGGATACTTTTCCTGTATCCGTGTTCAGGATCAGCCATCGTTTTTTATAAGTCTGCGGACATAAAATGTTTCTGCCTATAGAAACAGCCCCGCCAAATACCCCCGGAATACCACGTACTTTATTCTTATCCACCATTGTATAGGTTACATGTCCGGAAGTAAGATCTATGCAAAGGATGCTGTTGTACCATGCAGGCATACAATATAGTACATTACCTCTCTGAAAGCCTTTCAGGAATAACGGCTGTTCTATAAAATGCTCTGCATCACGGATCTGTACGGACTCAAACTGATCCTTATCTATATGGTAAATGGCCAGGTTTCTGGCAAAATATGGGACAAGATACAGTCTGTCTTCTACCCGTACAACAGAACGGAACAGATCTCCCTTAAATGCCAATTCTCCCGGAATCTTTCCTATGCAGGAAAGTCTGTCCATTTGTTTATCATAATGAAACAGCAGGTTTACTTTTCCGTGAACAAACCACACTTCTTTTTCATCTTCCCAAAAAGCTCCCGGCCAGCATGGTATCTTACATTCCTTTTCTCTTACCAGGGAATCCTGATATAAAACCGGTTTTCCTGTTTCCCAGAACAACTGGGCTACAGAGCTGTAATCTCCGTAATAGCAGTCACAGGAAGCAATGGCAAGATCAAGATCGTATCCGCTGTCCAGGATTCCCCAGCCTTCTTCTTCATAAGAAGCCAGAAGTTCTCTATATTTCCGTAAAAACTGGGGCCGCATCACCTCCAGTGTCTGTTCATACAGTGGATGAGGACGAAGCCATAAAGCGAGATCTTTTCTGTTTCTAAAATATTGAAGTACCTCTTCTATCTTCTGCATCATATCTGGCTGGGTCAGAAGTGCCTCTACAGACAGACTATAAAATACAGTCTTTTTCCTGGCTCCGTCAGGTCTGTAAAGACATTCCCTCCATTTTTCTGGAAGAGAACTGTCCTGTCTTTTCGTACTTCGGGCACGTTCAATCTTTGGTGATCCAAAGTTCTGTACCTTCTCTTCCCATTGCTCTGTTGGAACTCCTTTGAGTCCGGAACACAAAATATTGATAAACAGTTCTCTTTCCTGCTCTGTTGCTGTAACAAAGCAGTCTGCATTAATAGTTCCCGGCTCAATGACAAACCCGGTGCTTCTCGCCTGGCGTTTCGCAGATTCTACGTTTCCAGTACTTGCTGTAGTATAATAAGGCAGATATACAAGCTGATCTGCATATTTCTTCAATCTGCTGCTATAAAAATCAGGATGGACGCTGGTCAATCTATTGTTCTGGTCATAGGGATTGTGGATAAACACCGCATCCGGTTTTTTATCTTCCAGGCGGAATGTGCGGTAATCTGTGACAGGAACATCTTGTGGATACTGATCTCCCTCGTAGTGTTCTACTGTCAGATTCCCATCCTGGTCTTTATCAAAATAGGGGATCGGTACAACATAGGCATCGCAATCCGGATCTTTATCTGCCGCTTTCCAGACGGTTTCCATAGAATCCCACATAGACACTTTATATGGAAGAAAGACAAAACAGAGACGGTCTGTTTCCATATCATTCTCCATACGTTCATATAAAAGTTTCAATTCTTTCTTTATTTTTTTATACCGCCTTGCAATCTGTTTTTTACTGTGAAGATTCTGACTCATCTCATAAAGATCTTCACAATATACTTCCAGAAGGGGGACCAGATCTGCTTTTCCCACATTTTCCAGCTCTGTTCCCAACAAAAGTGCTGTTTCCTGAGATTGTGAAAGAGCATCGATCATCACTTCTTCTGTATTCTGGCCGAATCCCATGAACACTTTTTCATTTGCCCGCATTAAGAGGGCCGCTGTCTGCAAAAGCCTTCTTTTTTCTTTTCTTTTGATCGCCATTTTTACGGTTTCCTCCAAAAATGATCAGATATCCTATCTCTGATAATTTTATCGGCGTTTTCTTTTTTTTTATAACTGTTGTATCAACTTACTGTTTCTTTTTTGAAATCCCCTTATCCATTTTCAACCACCGCCGATAAAGTTAAAAGAAATACTATTCTGATTATTATGAAAAAAGGCGGTGTACAATATGAGCAGTGGTATGGACAGCAGTATTCTGGATACATACCTTTATGAAGAAAACAATCTTTTAGACCAGTTAGACGAAATGCTGGTTGCTGATGAGAAAAACGGTGATTTTTCCACCGATGACGTAAATGAGATCTTCCGTATCATGCATACGATCAAAGGCTCTTCTGCAATGATGGAATTTAATTCGATCTCCACGATCGCCCATCATATTGAAGATGTATTTTTTTATATCCGTGATAAAGGAATCGAAACTCTGGATCCTGAACATAAGAAAGAGCTTTTCAACCTGATGTTCCGTTCAGAGGATTATTTAAGAAGCGAAATCGAGAAAGTAGAACAGGGAGTACCTCTTTCTACTGATATTGATGCGTTCTCCAATGAGATCAATTCTTTTTTGAAGAAGATCAGCGGCGCTGCACCTGCACAGCCGGAAGCTTCACAGGCTGCACCTGCAGCTTCTGGTGCTGCAGCTTCTGGTGCTGCAGCTTCTGCACCTGCAGCTCCTGCTTCTCTCCCTGATGATAAGGATGCAGCCTGCTTTTTCCATGTTTTTCTGGAAGAAGGCGTGGGAATGGAGAATCTGCGGGCTTATATGATCGTAAATGCAGTAAAGGAATGTGATGTAAACTTCCGTTTTTACCCCAGTGATATGGAAACAGATCAGGATACTTCCCAGACGATCGCAGAAAATGGTTTTTTCCTTGCTTTTGACTCCAGTGAAGACGCTTCTAAGGCTGAAGGGATTTTAAAAACCCAGAACCACATCCGATCTTATGAGCTTGTAAATGTCTCAAAAGCCGCTCCTCCTGCAAAAGCTGAGGAAAAAAAGGCATCTGTTTCCAAACCCACGGCACCAGCACCTGCATCCACAGATACAGCTGCCGGGAAAGCAGCTCCTATGCTTTCCCATGCCCCGGTCAAGCAGAATCTGATCAGCGTCAACCTGATGAAGCTGGACAGCCTGATGGATATTGTTGGTGAGATCGTGATCACTGAATCCATGGTCACATCTTCCCCTGAATTAAACCTGCTGCCAAGGGACAACAGGGATAATTTTATGAAATCAGCACGCCAGCTGCGTAAACTCACCAATGATCTGCAGGATATTGCCATGTCTTTACGCATGGTCCCGATTTCCGGCGTGTTCCAGAAAATGAACCGTATTGTGCGTGATATGAAGCAGAGCCTGGGAAAAGACGTCCGTCTGACCATTGTAGGTGAAGATACAGAGGTAGATAAGACGATCGTAGACAATATACAGGATCCTATCATGCATATCGTGCGTAACAGCATGGATCATGGGATTGAAGAAACAGCCCAGGAACGTATTGCTGCCGGTAAGGATCCCCAGGGCGAGATCGTACTTTCCGCTTCCCATACCAGCAGTGAGGTTGTTATCTCCGTTAAAGATGACGGATATGGCATGGATCCCCAGAAGATTCTTGAAAAAGCCCGGTCAAAGAACATGCTGACCAAGCCTGATTCTGAATACAGCCAGAAGGAGATCCTGGGGCTGATCATGCTTCCCGGATTTTCCACCAATACAGAGGTAACTGAATATTCCGGTCGTGGTGTTGGAATGGATGTTGTAAAGAAAAATGTAGAATCCTTAGGCGGTATCGTTTCTGTATCCAGTACCTACGGTGAAGGAACTACGATTTCCATGAAGATCCCGCTGACTCTGGCTATTGTAGATGGAATGAAAGTAACGGTAGGTGATTCTATTTTTACTATACCTATCGCCAATATCCGTCAGTCCTTTAAGGTAAAAGCAGATCAGGTGATCAAAGATGAATATGGCAATGAAATGGTAGAACGTGTTGACCATTTTTATCCTATCGTCCGCCTCCATTCCTTCTATCACCTTCCAACTGAGGTTACCCAGATGGAAGACGGTATCCTTTTATGGGTGGAAGCAAATGACCGTTCTTACTGCCTGTTTGTAGATGATCTGATCGGCGAGCAGCAGGTGGTAGTAAAGCCGCTTCCTGCTTTTCTCAGTGAATTTAACCTGAAAGACCACGGCATCACCGGCTGTACCATTATGGGTGATGGCAATATCAGCATCATTCTGGATATCCTCAGCTTATATTCCATAGCTGTAGAGAATGCGTAAACAGGAGGTTTTAAAATGGCTGAAGTAACAGAAACAAATATCCAGACAGACGTACCGGCTGAAAACCAGTCCGTTGAACGCTGTCTTACCTTTGAGTCGGGAGACATGACTCTGTTTTTAAGTATCAATAACGTAACGGAGATCATCAATGACTGTGCGATCACTCATCTTCCACTGGTACCTGATTATATTAAAGGAATCATCAATCTGCGTGGTCAGATCCTTCCGGTAGTAGATATACGGCTCTATATGGGCAAGCCTGCTTTGGAATATAACAGTAAGACCTGCTTTATCGTTTTAAATGTAGACGATCTTCCTGTATGCATCGTTGTGGATTCTGTGCAGCAGGTGATCGATATTGATCTTCAGGATGTACGTCCGATCCCTATCAAACGCAGACAGAAGCTGTTAGATGGTATGATCACACTTGAAAATGGGACTGTGCTTATGTCTTTTGACTGCAAGTCCCTGGTCAGCTCTTAATGTACTCCCGGAATCTTTTTGTACTTGATTTTGCGAGAAGATTTTTTGTCAGCCGCAAAGGCAGGTGCAGGAAAGACTCCGAGAGTACATCCGATTCCTAAGGAGGTCATACAATGCTTACATTAAGTGACGGGGATTTTAACCGTCTTTACACTTATATCCAACAGCACTATGGTATCAATCTGAGCCACAAAAAACAGCTGATCACCAGCCGTCTTACTAATATGCTGCAGCAGAAAGGGTTTCATAGTTTTACAGAATACATAGATGAGATCATCTCAGGTAAAGATCCTGAGATGGTTTCTGTTATGTTAAACAAGCTGACTACCAACTATACCTATTTTATGCGGGAAAAAGAACATTTTGACTTTCTCCAGAAGCAGATTCTTCCTGAGCTTGCAAACAAGCATTCCCGGGACCGTTCTATTGCGATCTGGAGTGCCGGCTGCTCCTCCGGTGAAGAACCTTATAACATTTCTATGTATCTGAAAGAATATTTTTCCGCTATTCCCGGAAGCTGGGATACCCGTATCCTTGCTACGGACATTTCCCAGCGTGTTCTGGATTCTGCCATGGATCCCAGATATTCCCTTGAAAGCTTAAAAGAGCTTCCGCCTTCCTGGCAGGAACGCTATTTTGTTCCCATGGGAGATAAAACCTATACTGTTTCAGATGCTTTAAGGAAAAATGTGATCTTTCGTTCCTTTAACCTGATGGATCCCATCCATTTCCGCAAAAAGTTTGACCTGATCTTCTGCAGAAACGTGATGATCTATTTTGATCGTCCTACGAAGGCGGCACTGGTAAGGCGCTTTTATGATGCTACCGCTCCGGGAGGCTACTTATTTATCGGACATTCTGAAAGCCTGGATAAGGAAAGCTGCCCGTTTTCCTATATTGAACCGGCTATTTACCGAAAGATCTGATCCCGTAGGTTATCTCATACGTTGTTACAGTTATCTTATTAAGGAGGCATTATGATCATGGATCATAAATTAAAATTAATGGTGGTGGATGATTCACCCTTGTTCCGCACCTGGCTGATCCGTTCTCTCTCTGAGGATGACCGCTTCCAGGTTGTAGGATATGCAGTAAATGCCCTTGACGCCCAGGAAAAGATCCCGCTGCTGCAGCCGGATATGCTTACCCTGGATATTGAAATGCCGGGAATGTCCGGCATTGATTTTTTAAAGCAGCTGCTTCCCGTCCACCCTATCCCGGTGATCCTGGTATCTTCCCTGAACCTGAGGGTTTTTGATGCCCTGGAAGCCGGAGCTGTGGATTTTGTACGGAAACCGGATGAAGCCAATGGACTGTCTAAAGAGATCTTTCTTTCTATGCTCCGTTCCAAACTCATGGTAGCGGCTGCTTCCCACGTACACCTTCCTTCTGTTCCTGCAGACCCTCAGGCAGGTGGTATCCGCAAGGTTTCTTCTTTACCTCCTGCCAGAAATACTTTCCTGCAGAAACCAAAGATTCCTCTGGGTGCTTCCCCTGAAACCGTGATCGCTATCGGGGCATCTACCGGAGGTACAGAAGCCATTCTCGAGGTAGTAAAGAATTTTCCTGCAGATACTCCCGGAGTTGTGATCACCCAGCACATGCCTGCAGGTTTTACAGCCATGTATGCAGAGCGCTTAAACAGGATCTGCAAAATGGAAGTACGGGAGGCGAAAAACGGGGACCGGATCCGCAAAGGTCTTATGCTTTTAGCTCCCGGAGGTCTGCAGATGCGTGTGGTACCTCTTGGAAACTCCTATGCAGTCAGTGTACAGGAAGGAGAAAAGGTAAACGGACACAGACCTTCCGTGGATGTGCTTTTTGACTCAGTTGCATTACATGTGCGGGAACACGCCATCGGCGTTCTTCTCACAGGAATGGGAGCAGATGGAGCTGCCGGTCTTTTGCGCATGCGCAAAAACGGCGCCTATACGATTGGTCAGGACAAAAACAGCTGTGTTGTATACGGCATGCCTATGGAGGCACATAAGATCGGCGCCGTATGCCAGCAGTGTCCTTTAAATACCATTGGTCAGACTGTCCTGGCCCGTGTATCCCTTCGTTAACGGATAAGAAATGAATGGATAAAAATGAAAGATAGAACTTTAAAGAATCAAAAAAAACATATAAATAAAACCTTGAAACAGTTCCAACTTGCGAAAACGATGATCCAACTTTCCATTACCGGTACAGTTTCGGTGATCACTGCCAGCCTGAGCTTTTATTTTTGCCCAGGCTTTTCTTCCCAGGTCATAAAAGACGCACGATCCGCTATTTCCTTTGTACAGACTGCCAGTGGCCAGAAATTTCATGAACTGGAAGACTTTCTTAAAAAGCAGACCCAGCCAGAACCAAAAATCCAAAGACAAACAGAGCTTTCAGAGGATACTTCCAGGACACAGGGGATCCCAGATACATCTTCTGTGACTGCAGATACATCTTCTGTGACTGCAAATACATCTCCTGTGATCCTTGGAAAAGCAGAAAACCTGCATATGGAGGCTCAGACGGGATCAGATGGCAATTCTTATGATGCTGCCATCCTGGATACCAGTATGGGACCGATGTACTACTATAATCAGGGAGATACCCGCTGGAGCAGTTATCTCTACGGCGGTTCAGATCCCATGCAGCAGTATGGATGTGGTCCTACTGCTGCAGCCATGCTCATCTCCAGCTTCACAAATGACGGAGAAGCCATTACCCCGGTAACGATCGCAGACTGGTCTGCTGCCAATGGCTATTATGCCCCCCAGAGCGGCTCCTATCACAGTCTGATCCCATCTGTCCTTACTGCATATGGCTTTCAGGTGGAATCTGTAACAGACCATTCTCCCCAGAATGCAGCTTCCCTTCTTTCTTCCGGTCATATCCTGGTCGCCCTTATGGGTAAGGGAAGCCTGACGCAAAACGGTCACTTTGTCCTGATCACAAAGCTCCTTCCTGACGGAAATGTTTCTATCGCAGATCCTAACAGCTTTGCTAACAGCACCTGTGAATGGGAACTTCCTCTTCTTATGGGAGAGTTGAAAAAAGTCTATGACAGCGGTGCCCCGCTCTGGGCCGTTTCCATGGCTGCATCAAACTCTTCCCTCTCCTGAGGAAGGAGGATTCCCCTGAACATCCGCTCCAGATCCTTTCTGCCCATTGCCATAGCCACCCGAAGAAGGATCACCTTGTCTTTTATATCAGAATAATCATAAATCTTTCCTAAAAACTGGACTACCTCTTCTGCGCTGACATTGCTCTCTGTAAAACAGTTGATCAGAGTCAGCAGCGCATTCATATCTTTGTGGTCAGTATTCAGTACGATCACACAATAGCGGACCGCTTTCTGGTAATCTCCCAGCTTTCTGCAGCCTTCTCCCAGACACTCATACATCTGGATCAGCATGGAGGTGGTAATGATCCCCCTGTTCACTGTTCCATAGGTTTCCAGCTTTGCTATAGCCAGTTCATACATCTGTACCGCTTTTTCATATTGCCCCTTTCTCCAGTACCAGTCCCCCATAACACAGTCAAAATCAGGCTCTTTCGGAAGCTTTTCCACTGCTTCTTTATAAATAGCTTCCACCTCAGCTTCCGGTGCCTTCAGGCACTGGGAGACCCTTAACAGGTTTGTATAGGTATAAGAACTTCGCTGATCATATACCTCCAGTTTTTCCGGCATGGCTGCCACCGCCTTTTTGTATGCATCTCTTGCTTCTTCATTTTTTCCGTCTGAAGAATAGGTATCTCCCAGATATCCAAGATAATCACAATTTTCAGGATCCTGCTTCAGGATCTCCAGGATAATGTTCAGATTCCTTTCAAATTTTGACTTATCCTTCTTCTCCTGTTCCTGGTAACCGGTATGGAGGAAAGCCAGCTGCTTTGTAGCATCTGTCAGATGCAGTCCGGATCTTCCTTTTCTGACCAGGTGTTCGTGTATTTTTCCTACATAGCGCAGGTCCGGCCGGTTTACAAAAAAGCGGATCATAGTGCCGCCGCTTGTGATATGGTTGTTTTCATCCAGATCTACGATCCCTGTAAGAAGACCATCTACATCTTCTCCCACATATTCCAATATCTCCGGTATCTTCTTTGCATCCTCCGGAGTAAAGCTTTCATCTGCATCAAGAAAGGCGATCCAGTCTCCTTTTGCCTGGTCAATGGCAAAATTTTTGGCAGCAGCAAAATCATTGATCCATGGAAAGAAAAATATCTTTGCCCCCATTTCCCTGGCAATCTCTACGGTACGGTCACTGCTTCCTGTATCTACCACGATCTGTTCACACATGATATCCTTCCCCCATGAAAGAGCGCGTCGGATATTTTTTTCTTCATTTTTTACGATCATACACTGTGATATGGTTTTTTTCATCATCTGTTACCTTCTTTTTAAGTTCTAAAGGACATATTTAAAAAAAGAGGATCTGCACAAAGCAGATCCCCTAAAAGATGCAGAATCAATTTCAAGATTACTGCAGCATGCTTAATACACCCTGAGGCATAGCGTTGGACTGGGAAAGCATAGACTGAGCAGCCTGTAAAAGAATGTTGTTCTTTGTATAAGCTGTGATCTCATCTGCCATATCAGTATCACGGATACGGCTTTCCGCTGATGTAATATTTTCAGAAGTTACCTTCAGGTTGTTTACCGTATGCTCCAGACGGTTCTGGGCAGCACCAAGGGTCGCACGGTAAGTAGATACCTTCTCAATTGCAGCATCTATAGACTTCATTGCCTTGAATGCATTTGTCGTAGTATCAACTGCGATCTGAGCAATAGTTAATGCTGTCGCTGTCATAGTCATCTGTAAAACAGTCATTGCGTTGGATGCATCTGCAGAAGCACCGATGAAGAAAGTCAGGTTCTTCCCTTTCGTCTTCGTATCAGGACTTAAAGGTTTCTCACCGTTGAACTCTGTAGTAGTAGCGATACGGGTGATCTCTTTATTCAGTGCATCAATCTCAGCCTTGATGTTGTCTCTTGCAGTTTTGGTATAAGTACCATTTGCTGCCTGGGTAGTCAGAGTCTTCATACGCTGAAGCATGGAGTGGGTCTCTGTCATAGCACCTTCTGCTGTCTGGATCAGACCGATCGCATCGTTTGCGTTGTTTACAGCCTGGTTTAAACCATTGATCTGAGAACGCATGGTCTCGGAAATAGCCAGACCTGCTGCGTCATCGCCTGCACGGTTGATCTTGTAACCGGAAGACAGCTTCTCTAAGTTTTTGCTCAGTGCACTCTGGTTGGTACTTAAGTTTCTGTAAGAATTGATCGCTGCAATATTATGCTGAATTACCATAATGAATTCCTCCTTTTATAAAAGAAAATATGGCAGTGGACTCCTTTCCTCTGTCTTCTATTGTCCCAAGGGCCCTTTCTGGAACAGCAGAATTTTCTTTTCATATATATATATCGTCTTATGTTAAAAAAACATAAGCCTGTTTTTCATTATTTCTTTCATTTTTATTTTAAAAGTTCAAGTATGGTCTGAGGGAGATTATTTGCATTTGTAAGCATCATATTAGAGGACTGTAGGACGATGTTACTGCTGGTGTATTTTGTGATCTCCTCTGCCATATTGGTATCACGGATCTGGCTTTCTGCCGCCTGCATGTTTTCACTTGTAACGCTTAAATTATTGTGGGTGTGATCCAGATGCATATAAGCAGCTCCAAAGGATGCCCTGACCTTAGAAACAGCCTCTATCGCGTTTTCAATGTATTCCACAGATTTTTGTCCCTTTTCTACAGTGGAAAAATTTGTCTGATCCAGCTGTAGTTCCTTGCTTCCTATATAATAGCGTTCTACATCCAGAACTTCTCCATCCTGAGTAGAACCGCCGATCTGGAGCGGGATCGGGTTCTTATCGTCCAGCACTGGCGGCTGCCAGCCCTGTGTAATTGTATTGGCATCTGCCCTGGAAAACAGGGAGATTTCTCCAAATTTAGTGGTAGAACCAATCCTGTCAATCTCCTCAAGGATCTGGTCTTTTTCCATGTTCAAGGTTTCCCTGTTGGATTGATCGTAAGTTCCATTTGCAGATTTTAAAGCCAGAGTCTTCAGTCTCTGGAGCATGGAATGGACCTCTGTCAAAGCGCCATCTCCTACATTGGTAAGTCCGATGCCGTCATCAATGTTTCTCATCGCCTGATTCAGGCTGTTGATCCTGCTGCGCATACCTTCCGAGATCGCCAGGCCAGCTGCATCATCTCCCGCCCGGACGATTCGAAAGCCGGAAGATAGCTTTTCAAGGGACTTTTTCAGCTTTCCTGTTTCGATCCCCTGATTTCTGGCAGCATTTATGGATGCTATGTTATTCTGCACCTGCATGATGTTTCACCTTCCTTTGTATCTTCTATGAGAATATCATCAAATAACCATTTGTTTTTATTATCGGCAAAATGCCTTATTTTATTGATACCAGGGTCAAAAGGCCGGAATTGCGGGAGTGCAAAGCACGCAGCAATCCGGTATCTGTCTGTCAGATCAGCGTACCCGTATCCTTACCCATATTCATCATCATCTGAAGACGGAGGATCTGCACCATATTAGACCAGTCTTCCCCGGAAAGGTTCTCTCCCTTTCCTGCTGCCAGAAGTGTACCAAGGCTGCTTCCTGTAAGGCCACTTCCTATAAGGCTGCTCACTGCTGTACTGCCGGATGTTTTCCCATATGTTCCGGTACTCACCGTACGTCCTGCCAGGATCGTATTGTTTCCCGTATAATCCGCCATGATCTTTTTTACATAATTCTGGGTTTCTTTATATGGTGGGATGCCTCCGTATTTGGTCACACTGCCCGGTCCAGCGTTATAGGCTGCCAGTGCAAGGCTTACGTCTCCTCCGAACCGGTCCAGATTTTGTTTTAAGTATTTTGCCCCTCCAAGGATATTTTGTCTGGCATTGTAAGGATCGCTTACTCCAAGAGAACGGGCTGTTCCCGGCATCAGCTGCATCACGCCCATAGCCCCTGCTTTGGATACAGCCTTTGGATTAAACCCCGACTCTGCCTTTGCCACCGCCCTGAGAAGTTTAGAAGGGATCTGATATAAAGCAGAAGCTTCTTCGAAAATAGAATCCATATCTTCTTTTATGGCATTCAGCCCATTTTTCAGTATCCCCTGAAATTCCTGGACCGGTGTTGTCTTCTGTGTCTGATCCGCTGCCTGTGCAGCTAACTTTCCCCCATCTCCTGTTATCGGTGCTAAACTCATATTTCTTACTCCTTTCGGCCTGCGCCGTCTGCTCCAAGGTACCAGCCGTCCTGAGAACGGTTTACTGCCATAGATCCATCGTTATTTAGATAATACCAGATATTTTTATCATACAGCCAGCCGGTCTTCATATCCCCACCAGGGTTTAAGTAATACCATTTTCCGTTTCCTGTGTTCACCCAGCCGGTCTTCATACTTCCATCAGGATTTAAGTAATACCATTTTCCGTTTCCTGTGTTCACCCAGCCGGTCTTCATATCCCCATCAGGGTTTAAGTAATACCATTTTCCGTTTCCTGTGTTCACCCAGCCGGTCTTCATATATCCATTTCCGTCGAAATAATACCATTTTCCACCATACTGGAACCAGCCCCTGGTACGGTTTCCTTCCGCATTAAAGTAATACCATATACCTCCCACCAGCTTCCAGGTATTGACTGCCAGAGTCCCATCCGGCATAACAAAGTTGTCTCCCTTTAGAGAACCTGCTACGCCTGGACCAGTACCGCATGCTGCATGTTCTTTTTCTTTCTCCTCTTCCGCACTGTCATCTATATCCTGTTCCTGTGATGTAATAAATTCCCCTTCTTTTAAGTATTTTTTCTGTTCTGCCGTAACCGGGACCGCTTTTACCTGATAATAGTAGATCTTGTCCGGATCTGTCATGTACTCCTTTAAGCTGACAGAGTTACTTGTAACTGTCATCCGTTTCACCACTTTATCATTTCCATATAAAGTCAGGGTATAGCCCGGAGCATAGTCTACCTTCTTCCACACTGCCTTTTCTGAGTCATGTGAGCTCCAGCCTGCTAAAGCTGTGTCACCCAGAACAGTGACCGGCGTATAGTTCACTTTTACCTGCATGGTGGTATTATCCAGGGCTTTCGCCGATACAAAATCAGCCCCGGTCACACGGCATTTGGATCGTCCAAGGGACACAGGGAAATACTTTCCCTGTGCAGCATCCACAGTGATCTCCATCCGTACCTTTTTACCAGGTTTCCAGTTTTCATATTCTGTTTTGTAATAAATATCCCCAATGGATACCCCTGATCCGCTGATGGTGATCTGGGGCTGTGGTATTTCCTCCGGATCTCCAAAAGTGGTGTTAAATTTAATACTCATGGTCTCGATGATGCTGCTCTCTGCCCCATAAGCTGTATCCATATGAAAGATTCCCCCTGACACAGACTGTAAGCTTCCTGTGCTAAGCAGCAGTCCTGTTCCGGCACAAAGGAGTATTTTTCTGATCATTTTCATTTCCATTCCTCACATATCTTTACCTGTACCAGATCCCGTCCTCATTAACATAAAATCCATTGATATACTGGTTTTTTGCCATTTCACCTGAATCCGGCCAAAAATAATACCAATTCCCGTCAACCTGATACCAGCCGGTAGCCATAACTCCGTCAGCATCCAGGAAATAAGTTTTCCCTTCCCGGATCAGCCAGCCGGTAAACATGGTTCCCTGAAGGCTGTTGTCAAGTGTGTTTAGGTAATACCAGGAACCATTCTGTTCCAGCCAGCCGGTATATAAGGAGCCGTCTTCCCTGAAAAAGTAATAATCCGCCCCTATGATCTTCCAGCCTCCATAAGCCATGGTTCCCTGTGTATGCCCATTTTCCGTTAATGGCCAGAAATAATACCACTGTCCATTGATCTTTGCCCATCCGGCTGCCATTTCCCCGGTATCATACAGGTAATACCAGTCATTTGCCAGCTTCTGCCAGCCGGTGAGCATCGTGCCATTGACATCAAAATAATACCAGTATCCGTTGACCGACTGCCATGTACCCCGGCATATAGAGCCATCCGGAAATCTGTAATTCCATATATTGCCTTTTTTTACCCAGCCTACTTTATCTGTGGTTCCGCGCTTTGCGGAAGGATTTTTTGATTGCTGTCCTTTACCATCTGATACATACCGGTCTGTAATGGAAAGCTCCCCGGATTCTATCCATTCGCTTTTTCCACCATATTTTTTTTGGGAATCCGTTCCCGGTACTGTGCGTACCTTAAAGGTATACTCTCCTGTTTTTGTCATATATGGATAAAAATTATACTGAGTTGCACTGGTCTGGGAGACGCTGTAAACTTTCGTTTTTCCTCTGTAAAGCTGCACTTCGTAATAACCGGATGTGTTATCCGGCTTTTCCCATTTAGCCTGTCCCAGGCTTTTTTCATTCCACCAGGCATCTTCCGGAGCAGCATAGTCTCCTTTGATCCCTTTTACCCGCAGGGTAACTACCAGTTCATCTCCATCTCGTCTGGCAGACACAAATGTGCCCCCACTGATCTTTACATCCGCTTTTTTATAGCTGGAAACAAAATAATCTTCACTGACATCTTCCGGTTCCAGGGTGACTTTCATCTGAGGCTCTTCAGCAGCTTTCAGTTCATTGGAGCTTTTATCCGTCCATTCGGCCTCGGAAACGCTGTATTTACCTCCACTTGTATCTACTGCCACTTCTCCATCTGAAACCGTGGTCGTTTCCAGTTTTATATCCGGAAGCTTGCTGCCTGCTTCCAGCTTGGATGTAACACGGATATTTACTGTTTTAATCTCTTTTGCCGCCGCAAAAGCATCTATCTTTCCCCATTGGAACAGCAAGACTCCCGAAAGAAGGAGCAGAAGCATTTCCCGTCCGTGTCTGGATCTTCTGTCAGGTATTTTCGACTTTTTCTTCATTTTCTTTTTCCTCCGGTGATGGCACATATCCTAAAAAATAAATATAGATCTCTATGATCGCCTGATATAATTCTTCCGGCACAGCCGCTCCCAGCTGTAATCTGCTTAAAAGAGTTGCAAGAGAATCATCCTCATAAACCGGAACCCCTGACTTTCTGGCTGCTTCCGTGATCTTTTCTGCCATATATCCCATTCCGGAAGCAACGATTACCGGGGCAGTGTCCTTTTCCGGCGAATATTGAAGCGCAACTGCCTTTTGCTCTAATAACCGCTCAAACGCTGACATTAATACCATTCTCCTTTTTTCTTATCTTTGGAAAAACATCCAGCAGACGGTAATGAGCTTTCCGTTCCTGCACCTGCATCATTTTCACGCGCATCCCGTTTCTGGTACATATTTCCTGAAGCTTTGCCTGTATCTCTCCGGCTCCGGCAGAAAGATTTTTAGGAACTCCCAGCTCCATGGATATTTTATGATCCTGGAGATCTGCCAGAAGCTGGAAATCTCCCAATCCCCTGATCTCAAAGTCCACCAGAAGGCGTATTTTCCTGCCTCCATCTTTTTCTTCTTCTTTTTTCTCCGCGTCCGGATCGATCCAAAATTCAGATACTGCCTCTTTTCCCTGATATTGAAAAGGAAGGACAAAATGATTCACAGACATATATACGCTTTCGTTTACCAGCATCCCTCGCATCAGCTGATAAAAATCCTGTACATGTTCCAGCCCGGCTTCTCCTTTGGCCCCTCTTTCCACAAGTGAGCCAAAAATATCTCCATAAATATTTCCTTTTTTTCCTTTTGAACCGGTAAGTACAGCATACAGTTCTTCAGGCTCTGTTTCAAAAAAACGTTTAAAATCCCTATTAGCTGCCATTTGTTCAAAAAGGCTTCTGAGAAGGGCACTGCTTCCGTTTTCATAACGTGCCCCATAAAGGATCAGCTGGATCACGCTGCTTCTTACATTGCCATAATCATGGGTACGGGAAATATATCTTGAAAGAAAGGGGACCAGCTTCTGAAACAGAACCTGGGAATTTTCCTTCGTTTCCCCATTTTCTGCTTTCCAGTCCAGCTGATCCAGAATTGATGCGTATTCCTGTCTTGCAGAGGTGTAAAGCATTCCTTTTATTTCATCTGTCAGTTCCTGCATCTGTTCTAAAAGATGCTCACCGCTGGAATAATTGTTGAATACCTGAAGGAATTTGAGGGCTGTTTCCTGCAGGCCTCTGTTTCCTTCCTGCTGCAAAAGAGTTCTCAGGTTTTCAAAGAAAGTACCGGAAAATTTAGTCTGTCCCTGCATTTTTAAAAAATCCAGCAGCTGGCCAGAATCTTCAAAACTGGCAGAATCCAGCAGCTGCTGCACCATTTTACCCAGACCTTCATCACCTTTAGCGATAAAGGCTCCATCCCGGAACAGGATCCGGCTCAGGGAATCCTTTATTTCATTTTCCTGCCCCAGCTTCTGAAGAAAGTCAGTATAATTTCCATTATAATTGCGGACGCTGAAGCCACTTTCATTTTCCTGGTCACCAGCGGTACCGCTTTTCTGTCCATCTGCCCGCACTACACGAGATGGGTCAGAAGGATTCTGGATCTGGGAACTGTTCAGGGCGCTTTGCTGCTCCTGGCCTGTATGGACATTTCTATTATCTATATATGTAGAAGGATCTGTTACCTGTAATATATTAGACATGTTTTATCCCTTTTCTTTTTGATTCTATATATTATAATAATATGAGTTTATCCTGCATACTTCCATATGTTTATTTAGTCGTCGTTTTCCCGTTTTTTATAAATATAATTTTTCTTATATTTTCAAGAAAAAAGGCGATAATTTACATAGATATAGATTCAGTAAGCATGTGAAAATCACAGGATACTTTTGTGGTCCTGCCGTTTTATTTTAAGGTGAGGAGTAATTGTATGAAAATTCAAAATTTTATCCAGGAGCAAATACACATGGAACATGTATCAATGAGACAAAGCAATATTGCTTTGTCTGATAATATTTCTGCAAAACCGGCTGATCTTGACCGAGCCAGTTTTGAATACACCGAAGGTATTTCGGCTGATGAAACACTTTTCGCACGCTCTCTGGCTCACAGCATTACAGAAGATGTCTGCCGCGAGAAAGGCGTTTCCGTTGAAAAGGTTGCCCAACTGAAAAAACAGGTTGAGGAAGGAACCTACGAACCGGATCCCATGGCCATTGCAAGGGCCATGTATGATCTATGAGGGCGCCTGAAAGCCTGATCCCGGTATTAGAACAGCTGTGTACTGTATTAGAACAGCTATGCCAGGTTGAGGCTGATAAACTAACCGTTATTTCAGCTGATCATCCCGATCAGCTGGAATCTCTTTTAAATGATGAAAACATGCTTTTACTGCAGCTGCGCGGACTAGATAAAAAACGAAGTGATCTTCTTCGCAGGTCGGGTCTTGAGGGCCTTACTTTCCGCCAGATTTTGATGCAGGAGGACAGCGAGGAGGTTGTGGCACTTCTCTCTCCGATCCTGGAACGGTTATCCAGCCAGGCTGAAAAGCTGAAAAAGATAAAAGGTGGCACAGACCGTCTGATCCGGATCCGCATGAAACAGTTAGAACAGCGCCTTTCCGGTGCGAAGCAGAGCGATCCTCATGTTTATGACAAATATGTCTGATAAAACTGTGGGGACTGCAGGATACTTATATTTTGGAGGTAATAATATTTTATGGTAAGAGCAACTTTTTCCGGTTTTAATACCGCTCTGTCCGCTCTCCAGGCCAACCAGAAACGTCTGGATATTACAGGACAGAATTTGTCAAATATGAATACTGCCGGATATACCAGGCAGCAGTTAGAGGCATCCAGCCTTAATTATACGAATCCTGTTTCCCATTATTCTAATGGGAATGAAACTGCAGTAGGCTTTGGGGTAAGCATGAACCGGGTCTCACAGATCAGAGATCCTTATCTGGATATCCAGTACCGCAGCCAGTCTGCTGACTGCAGCTATACCAATCGTTTACAGACTGCCCTTAATTCCCTGTCAAAGGTACTGGACGAAACAACCATTTCCGGCATCCGTCAGGCATTTGATGATATCCAGTCTACCCTTACAAGCATGCAGGATCCTGCAAAGGTATCCGATCCCATCTATGAAAGTGAGTTGCGAACTAAAATGCAGTCTGTATGTAATCTTTTTAACCAGGCATCCAGACAGATCACACAGGCCGAACAGAATGAATTTCAAAGGCTCACAGGGGAAGGCAGCAGTGAACAGGGCGATGTGCAGAAGATCAATGACATCCTCCGCCAGATCGGCGACCTGAACGTGCAGATCAAACGTAACCAGGTTGCCGGTCATCCTTCTCTGGAACTGCAGGATGAACGAAATCTTCTTCTGGATGAGCTTTCCGGTTATATTCCTGTTGAAACCAGATATTACAAGGATGATGCCCATTCCGGGAATAACGCCTATGACTATGATGCAAATGGTGCTGTGATCGGCAAAAAGGACTGGCCTGATGACCTGGAAGTGAGCATGAATTATATTGATGCCCAGGGAAAGAGCCAGAAGCTGATCCTGGTAAATGGATCTGACCTTGGTGCTGACGGTCTCACAAAAAACTACGGTCAGTTAAGTGTGTTAAATGGCGATCACAAGCCAGCTGCTTCTGTTTCTGATCCTACAAACATTTCCATCAAGTTTGAAAAAGCCCCCAGCTATAAAGGGAATGGACAGGCAGCTGCAGATGTATACGCAGAGTTAAAAGGGATCCATTTTGAAGGCGGCTCTCTTCAGGCAAGCCTGGATATGCTCCAGAAAACAGGTACCGGCAATGTGATAAATGGATCTACTGCTGTGGATGATGTCCGTGGATACCAGTATTACTCAGGAAAACTGGATCAGTTAGCTTTAACTTTCGCAGAATCCATGAATGCCATCAACAATGGCAAAAACCACACGGATCAGAATCTTTTATCTAATTCCACCAATGACTCAACAAAGGATATAACAGCCGGAAATATCGGTATCAGCAAAGGCTGGACCAGTGGAACGATCCATATTTCTACAGACGGCACCAACCGCACAGATACAATCCTTGATATGATCGCAGCTATGAAGGATACCAAGAAATTGAACGGGAAAACATTTGCTGATTATATGAATAACCTTTCCACCCAGCTGGCATCTGATTCCAGCTCCAACCAGACTGCATTAAAGACGGGCACAACTGTTTTAAACAGTATCCAGGACTCCAGAGACTCTCTTTCCGGTGTCAGCCTGGATGAAGAAGCAACCAATATGATGGCCTACGTTTCAGCCTATAATGCTGCTTCCCGTCTGATGACTGCCCTTGATGAAGTGTTGAATACCCTGATCAGTAATACTGGTGCATAAATATAAGGAGGATTAATAAATTATGAGAGTTGTACGTTCATCTGTTTACCGCAGGTATACTTCTTCTTTAAATGATCTTCAAAGCAATCTGAACAAAAGCATGAACAAGGTTTCTACCGGCGCTGCTTATGAAACAGCTGCTGATAATCCTCTTGCTTATTATCAGGGAAAGAAAATGGATCATTTATATCAGGATGCAAAGAGTAAAAGTTCTATTTTAGGTGATATTAAAAACCGTCTGTACCAACAGGAGCAGGGCGCAAGGGATATCCAGAAAACTTTAAGCAACAGTAAGACTTCCATGCAGTATGTGCTGGATTCCTCCCATAACAGCTCAAAAACTTCTGTCCAGACAAAAAGAGATGCTCTTCTTCAGGATGTGCAGAGCATGGTCAGCAATCTGAACAGCCAGTATCAGGATTTCTATGTTTATGGAGGAAATGATATTACAACAGCTCCGTTTTCTTTAAGCGGAGATGGAAAAACCCTTACTTATACCCATAAGTATTCAGACGGTACCACAAAGACGGTCAATATGACCATGGCTTATGATAAGGGCAAAAATACTTACAGCTATCATTTAAGTGATGATGACCTGAACAGCCTTCTTACAGCCATGAGAGAACAGGGGCGGGTAGATATCGGTTATGGCGATATTTCCAACCGTCAGTCTCTCTTAGACACCTATACCGGAGGACTGAATATGCTTACAGGGCTTACCTCGGATTCTTTAAATGCCATGTCTGATGATGATGCAAAGAAGGCGATCAAAGCTGCCCTGGAAACCACTCCTGTGGCACTTCTCAGCCGTTCGGTTATGGCCTGTGATAATTATATCAATGATACTACGACCGTTGATCAATTTACAGATACTATGGGCAGTGTACTTAAAGATGCAGCTAATACAGAGCATACCATCAGCACCATTTACAGCGACCTTGGCAATAAATATTCCCTGGTAGAAACTACAAAAACCCGTCTTGATACTTTAAGCGACAACCTGACAGAGGAATACAAAGACATTCTCGGAGCTGATCCTTATGAGGCCATTACAGAAATGTTCTCTTACCAGTACTCCTATTCTGCTGCTTTAAAAATGGGGTCAAACCTGATGCAGTCATCTCTTTTTGATTTTATAAAATGATACCGGTACATTGTTTACAAAAAACAAGCAAAAAATAATTTTCTATTTTCAGGTCAGAAGAAGGTGAAAATGTATGAAACCTGTGATTGAAGCAAATTTTAAACCTTTTGAATCTGTCCGTTTCCGTCAAAATGCCAGTCTGGTTTCAAAGGACCAGCTGGCAGCAAGACAGCATCAGGCGATTTCCCAATACCGCCTGAAAGTACGTCAGGCTCAAAATTACGGGATCAGTTCTCCGGAAAGCATGACCTGTATCCAGGATATCAGACAAGCTTTTGATCTCCGGGATACTGTCCAAAGAGTACATGGCACAGCAAACGTCTCTGGATCAGGAAACAGCTTTTGTGATCCATTTTCTGGCAGCCCTGACAATAATGGGCTGTATACCCTTCAGAGAGGTGAATTTGAATTTCGTGTGGCATCTGGCAATCTGGAATACGTACCAGCCCTGGAAATGACCATCATAACCTCTTATCCAAAAGTAGAGTTTGTGTATACCGGCACCCCCAATTATGTTCCACCAAAAAAAGAGCCGGATTCCCCTGCTCTTAATGTTACCATATAAAAACTGACCCCCGGAGGCTTATGCAATCATGAAGATTGATACAAAATATTACGGCGAAATTGATTATACAAAAGATGAACTGGTTGTATTTCCAGATGGTTTATTTGGTTTTTCCCAGTACCATGACTATCTTCCCCTCTCTATGGAGGAAGATGACAGTTCCCTGCTGATATTGCAGTCTGTAGACGAACCTTATGTAGCCTTTTTTCTCATCGATGCAGCAGCACTCTTTCCTTCTTATTCACCGGTTCTTCTACCAGAAGAATTATCCTTTCTGGAAGTAAATTCCAGTGATGAATTATCCTATTATGTCATATGTGCTGTAAAGAAGGATTATCTGGATGGAACCGTCAACTTGAAATGTCCTCTTGCCATTAATCCGGATACCCGCAAAGGGATCCAGGTGATCTTATCCAACGCTGACTATGATTACCGCCATACCTTACGTTCTCTTCTTGGTAAAGAGATAAAGGAACAGGACACTAAAAAAGGAGATAAATAGCCATGCTGATACTGAAACGTAAAAAAAATGACAGTATCCTGATCGGGAATGACATACGCATCACTGTACTTGACTGCGACAATGGATCTGTCAGCCTGGCTATAAATGCCCCGAAGCATATTTCTATTTTGCGGGAAGAATTGACAGAAGCAGAACGCAGCAACCTGGATGCCTTATTATCTGATACAGATTCACTGCGCTCTATTGAAAAAGGACTGAATTCTTATATGAAGAAATAGACCATAAGCTTAATGACCCGCAAACGGGTGAATACTGATAAAATGACTCTTATCTGCTATACAAAATATCATATAGCTCTTTCAGCTGCCGGCGTACGAGAGAAAAAAACTCTCTCAGACGCCGGTAAAATAATGCTCTTTTTTCCATGCGGTTTTCCCATTCTTCTTCTTTCAATATGTCTGATCTAAGATCCAGCGCCTGTTCATCTGTTTCCGGCCCAAATTTCCCTGTCATGCCGTAGAATACATTTTTCTCCAGTATATCAAATACCTGGAGTTCTTCTTCCTCTGTCTCCATGCTGGCACATTCTTCCCGTGTTCCAAACCACATATAGCTTAAATGCAGAAGCTTCTGCGCCAGTATATTTACTTTAAATTCCTTTAGCCGGTTCTCAAGCTCCTGAAACTGGTCTTCTTCTGCTGCTTTTCTGTAAAATACATATAAGTCTGCCAGATGGCGTATCTGCAGATGTCCTGTTACATATAGGTAAGCAGACTGGATCATCAGATAGACTAGCTGGTCTATGGCATTCCATTCATAAATGTAGTTACCATTTTCTTTCAGGAAAACACGCTGGAGCAGCTTTTCCATCCCCCTCTGGTATACCTGGGTTTTAAAAGGAAAGGTATGATAGATCTCCACAGAAAAGCGGCCTGGTATACGCATCTTTTCACCCACTCCCGGATAGAGCGTATCCGTTTCGTAGCCTATATTGACCAGATAGCCTTTTGCAAAAAGATAATCTTCCGGGTCAAGAAAAAAAAGCTTCAGAGAGCTTTCCCCTGCCATTTCCTCCCTTGGATACAGCTGTCTGCGGCTGCTGGAGGAAAGGACGAGTACCGGGATTTTTTTTAATTCCAGAAGGACCAGTATCTCCCGTTCTCCTTCTGTGCAGCTTTCGTTGAATTTCAGAATATCACTGTAGCGCTCATAAAAGCGTGTTTTCCACCGTTCCGGCATTTTTTCATTATTTCCAAGGATTGCAAGATAGATCAGGTTTGAAATTTTGTTATAATCTGCAATCCGGAACAGCCTTTCCCAGTCCAGATTTCCATGAAGCGGCTTTAAATCATCCTGGCGCATAACAGATGCAGCCATATTTACCAGTATGCGGCCTTCATAAAAGTTTTGATTTTCCATTTAACTTCACCTGTTTTTTGATATTCTTCTGTTAAGTCCCCCATCGATCCTGCGTATCTTATCTAAAAGCTTTTCTGTGCGGCAACGCAGATCCTCAATACGCTTCTCCAGCATTTTTTCGCGCTCTGTCTTTCCTTTAAAACAGCTTTTTACATTCATTAATGGACCTTTAGCCAGATCTCGTAGATACCGGTCCTGAAGGCTGTTTCCTGCAGTCTGCAGGATGATCTGTTCTTCACAGTCTGCATGGCGCTGCAGCTGTTCTCCCCTCATATCTAAAAGAAGAGAAGCGGAGACTGTGTCGCCGCGCTCCACTGCCTCCGCCAGTTCTTCCGTCAGACTACAAACTTCTCTTAATATATTATATCTCCTTTGAAGATATATCAAAATTGTTTCCAAGTCTGCGCTCATATATTCTCCTTTAACCGAAAACACTTCGTTCTCTCACAATATGCTGATCGCCGGAAATCTTTCCTGCCTGGTTAAATGCATCTCTTAATTCAGAAAGTATGTGGCTGATCCTTGGAATCTCTTCTGCCCTGCGTTCCCTTCCTGCTTTAACACGGCTGATATCATAGATCAGGTACTCATAGATACGTTTCAGATCCTTGCTGATGGGATACTGCATATCCAGTATCTGTATTAAATACCGGACGATCCGTCCTGTTCTTTCGAGACATTCTTCAAAAGTCTCATATTTTTTATCCTCAAGTGCGATCTGTGCCATTTTCAGACGCTTCACTGCTTCGTCATACAATAAAAGCAACAACTCCAGATTGCTCATAGAATAGATCGTACTTTCCTTGTACTGCTTAAACTTTTCATACATGTTTCCTTACCCCCATCAGCCACCTAACTGTGACAGGTAGCTGGACTGTGAATTCATCTGATTGATCAGCCTTTCCATCTGCGTAAACTGACTGATATAACGGTCCTGCTCAGTTGACAGCTGGGACTGCAGGTTTGTGATGGTTTCCTGCATATCCTTTAATTCTTTATAAATACTGTTGTTAGTCAGGGTCAGGCTTAGTTTTTCAGATCCTGCCTCTTCAATAAGCACACCATAGGAATTTCCATTCCTGCTTGCATATCTGGTGGCATAAGTAGAAAGAGTACTGTCTATGGTGTTTACAATACCATGCGTGCCTGTGAACAGGTCTGATACCTTTTCCGGATCACTGTCCATGGCAGTTTTAAACTTTTCTTCATCAAATACGATCTTTCCACCTGCTGTGTAATCATCTGAGAAGGAAATTCCGATCTTTTCAAGATCGTCATAAGAAACACCGTTCATCATCATTGAAGAGAAAATGCCCTGGGTAGCATTGTCCAGGTCTTTTAAAGCGCTGCTGTTGTACAGAATACCCTCTTTTGCCTTATTCTCCCAGTTTTTAATGGAATTTTCATTCATTTCATTTTTCTGGTCTTCTGTCAGAGGCTTATAATTACTGTCCGGCTTGGTTGTTGCCTGGGTGCGGACCTCATCGATCATGGCATTATAAGCTTCAATGAATTTCTTTACAGTCTCTGTCACCTTTTCTGTATCTGCCGAAGCAGTAAAGCTGACACCGCCTTCTGCTGTTGCAGAGCCTGTATTAAATGTATTCGTGGCTCTAATATCCAGACCGTCAATGGAGAAGGTATTGCTGCTGCTGGTAATGGTGGTCTGTACACCATTATAGAGAATACTCATCTCACCATCTGAGCCATCTGTGCTAACCCCGCCGAAAATGAGATTTGCTGCATCATCTTTTTTATTGTTTGGATTGTCTGGATCTGGACCAAGGGTGATTTTACGGCCCTCACCTTTTTCATTGGAAGAAAGAACAAATTTGTTTGCACTGTCCAGATAGATGGCAGTTACTCCCGCATCTTTATTATTATTGATCGCAGTAAGCAGTTCGCTAACTGTAGTATCAGCAGTAATGCCTTCTATTTTTGTACCATTGACTGTAAAGTTCTCTAATGCTTTGTTTAATTCTTCTTTTGTAGTGTACTGAGGGTTCTTATCCAGTCCCAGCTTTTTCCTGTTCTCCCACAGGCTGCTTCCTGTATTGATCTTGTTTGACTGGGTAGATGTGATACCCAGGGCATTCTGGAGTTCCTTTGAGTCTGCGGATATCTGTAATGTCTGTTTGTTGTCTTTTGCAGTGCTGTCTGTTGCAGTGCTGTCTTTTGCAGTTCTGTCTGTTGCAGTAAACGTCAGGCTGCCATCTTTATTACCTACAGTAACCTTTCCTGAACCGAAGGCTTTATTCAGTTTTTCCTGTAAGCTCTTCGTAAAAGCATCAAAACCTGTTATCGCTTCCTTATCGCCGATCAGTTCAATATTCTTTGTCTGTCCGCCATAAGAAACAGAAATTGATTTTCCCTTAAGATAGCCGGAAAGGGACTGCTTTGTTATAGCTGCAGCCTCGAATGAAGATGTATTGTGGTTAAATTCATCAAGTGAAATGCCGTTATCTATATCATCCTTATTCATGTTGCCGGAATTAAAGCCAAGACTCTTTAAAGCAGATGATGTTTCCCTGATCACACAGCTTTTTCCTTTATCGGTAATACTGTCTGTCTTCTGCTTGATCTTGATCTCATTACCATCCAGTATAAATTCAATACCGCTCTTTCCATCTTTTCCGAGAAATTCCTGGGAATCAAGGGCTTCATTCAGCTGATTTTTTAGATTCTCAGAACTAGCCGTATAATCAATGGTAACTGTCTCTGTTTTTCCACCGTCCAGCTTTTTTTCATAACTGGTGGGGAACGTAAAGGTTGCCTCCTCTGTGAATTTCTTATCTGTAATACTGTAGGTTCCAAATGTCAGCTTCGTTCCGGAAAGATTGGAGGTCTTTACTTTTTTAGTTTCAAAATTAGACGCGCTGATGCCGCCTAAAGTAATAGATGAAGCTCCTTTTTCGTCGGAGGTCAATGTGGCAGATGTTGCTAATCTGTTTACTCCCAGAACTGATACTCTGGATGCAGTGTCTGCATTTCCTGTCGCTGATATATATTTTGTATAGTCAGGATCTCCCTGTACACTGACCTGGTTTTTTGCAAAGAAATCACTGTTTTTTAAGCTCTTTGTTGCTGAATAGCTAAGGTAATTGTCCTGAAGATCTATGATCTTATTGCTGATAGAACGATATGCATCCCGCTTCCATTCCAGTTTGGTCATAGCCTGTTTCTTGGATGTGATCTTGGATGTTGTTCTTGCTGTCATCTGTTCGATCAGTGCATCCCTGTCAATACCGGAAGCTAAACCACCAAATCCTCTTAAAGCTGTATTTCCAAGACTGCTGCTTGTACTTGATACACTTGACATATCTGCTGCTCCTTTCAGTCATGTGATGTCGCGGAGTACATAAAATGCGCCGCTTCTGTATACTTTGTCCCTGTAATCCTATAGATTCTATATACATATTTCGGCGCAGCATGAAAATTTATAAGATATGGCGTGGATGTTCTTTTACATCCATACAGGCTCTTATGGACTGACTTAAAACAGCCACACGGAATTTATTGCGGTAAAAGGTTAACAGCATCGGGACTGTCGTATTATCTGCTACAATATATTTGGGCGGCAGCCTGGTAAGCATCAGTGCCTTCACATCTGCCTGACAGCGGCTGCAGGTACAGGTGCCATTGCTTTTTAAGGCGTCAAGGATCAGTTCCGGAGTAAGGATCTCCTCCATGATATTTACGACCCGGTAACTTGGACCATCTTCCTGCTTCTGCTCTTCCTGTTGTTCCGGTTCTTTCTGTACAGGTGTCCCTGCGTTTGTTTTGGGCTGCTCTGTCTGTTCTTCTGTCTGTTCTTCTGTCTGTTCTTCTGTCTGTTCTTCTGACTGTTCTTCCGACTGTTCTTCCGACTGTTCTTCCGACTGTTCTTCCGACTGTTCTTCCTGCTCCCCGGGCTGTTCTGCCTGCTCTTCTGTCTGTTCTTTTTCCAGCTCCTGGATCAGATTCTTCTGGATCTCTTCTGCCAGCTTTCCTTCTTCTCTTGGATCAACTACAGTCACATTAGCGGAAGGCACTCTTACCGGTTCTTCAGCAGCTGATCCTTCCTGCTGTGTTTCACCGGAAGCTGAAGAAGGCGGCTGTGTTTCGCCAGAAGACGCAACTGGCGGCTGTGAACCTGTGATAAGGTTCAGCACATGTGAGGTTTTATTTGTTTTTTTTGCCATATTATTTCTCCCTGAAACCTATGATCTTTTCTACCTCATCTAAAAACTTTCCATAATCCTTTACAGCTGATGCTCTCGGACTGTACTCAAAAATACTTTCTCCATGGGCCGGTGCTTCTGCAATAGCCACTCCGGACCTTATTTTTGTGTCAAATACCCGGGTTTCCAGCTGCCCGGCCAGCTGCCCGGCCATTTCCAATACATCCCTGCAAAGACATGTTCTTGGATTAAAGCGGTTTAGCAGGATACCCATGATCTTAAGGCCGGGATTGATCTGTATGCGGACAGATTCTACTGTTTCCTTTAACTGTGACAGTCCAACCAGACTGAGGATATCCGATGCCATTGGTATAATAAGATAATCAGAAACTGCATATGCGTTAACTGTGAGAAGATTTAAGGCAGGGGGTGTATCGATCACAATATAGTCATAAAAATCCATTACCGGCTTTAAAACATTTTTTAAAATAGATTCTTTTTCTTCTCCCGGATTATACTCCAGACCACTGCTGCTTAAGGTAATATCAGAAGGAAGGATATCGATCCCTTCTGTGCGGCTGATAGCCTTTTGTATGGATATATCTCCTTTTAATACATCCAGTATAGTAGATCCTCCTTCGGTATCCAGACCAAGGCAGAATCCAAGATTTCCCTGGGGATCCAGGTCTATACACAGAACCTTTTTACCTGCCATCGAAAATCCTGCAGCCAGCGCTGCTGATGTTGTGGTCTTTCCCACACCGCCTTTTTGATTTGAAACCGTAATGACCATTTATGTATCTCCTTTTATCCTCTCTTCTGCATACAATATTTTCTGAAAGATCTCCCTGTATTATTCTCCAAGGCGTTCCATGGATTCCTCTACCTGTTTTACCAGTTCCTGGATCTCCTGATATACAGCGGCTGACTCATTTGCCATACGTCCGATCTCATCTGCCACAACACCAAAGCCTACACCTGCTTTTCCGGCACGGCCTGCTTCAATGGCTGCATTCAGGGAAAGCATTTTTTCCATCGTAGCCGTCTGCTCCAGTCCCTTTGCCTTATACTTGATCTGTCCTACTGCATCCCGTACTTTCTTTTCCTCTTTTGCAAATGCTTCTACGCTGTCTGCATTGCTCTTCCGGTAATAAAGGGCATTAGCCCACAGATTCAGCATCTCAGCTAAAAGCTGTCCACCGGCACTTACTACTTCCTGGCTTGGGGCTGAATCATCCGGGTAATCTCCAAGGACGATACCGCCGATCACTGTACCTGCACGGAATCCTCCTACTGTAAGATCCTGGGTAAACTCTCGCAGCTCATTATGTTTTCCATTGGTATACCTGCTGTAAAAGCTGGTAAAGGAGTTTCCTCTCGTAATGTATTTTCCTTTCATATCCACTACTGCTGCTGTCATGCCTGTGACCGTTAAAAACAGATCCTGGATCCGCTGAAGTTCTTTTATATCCAGGATCTGACGGATATCCAGATTTTCTGTACTTTCATCTTTTGTAACGGTATCCATATAGGAAGTTTTCCCTGATACAGCTGATCCTGTTGCCACTTTAGAAGCTGTAACTTCATTTTTGGCTCCATTCTGGATCCACTGGGCCAGCTTGCGGTCTGTTTCCCGGATATGCTTAACCAGCACGCTTACCATATAGTTGATCTCGCCCAGGGAATTGATCGTCGGACCTTCCTGCTCCAGTTTTATAATGGCATCCCCCAGTTTCTGTTTATACCATTCATGAAATTTATGATGTTCTGTATATTCCGGATATTTTGACTGCTTCTGGAGATCCTCCTCATCTGAAAAGTGTTTCGTTACATATTCAACAAGAAATTCTCCCAGACTTGAGAGATTTTCTCTTCCCTTTCCTTTTGAGCATGCATCCAGAAGGGTATTGACTTCGTCAAAAATCTTCCTGTGCTCACTGTCGATCAGTTCATTTCCTGTTACAAGATCCTGTGTTAATACATATTTTTCCATCCTTAGAGTCCTCCTTACTGCTGACTGTACTGTTTTTTAAAACGGGCAAGCAGTTCATCCATTACTGTGATCAGATGCCCGATCTCCGGCTTGGAAAGCTGTTCGTCTGCACCTAATTCTTTCCCCTTCTGCCTCATCTGCTCATTGATCAGGGAAGAGAAGATGATAACCGGGATCTTCTTTAAATGTTCGTCATCCTTGATCAGCTTTGTAAGCCTGTGGCCATCCATTTCCGGCATTTCGATATCTGTAATGACCAGATTGACCTTATCATACAGATCAGAATCATTATGTATTTGTGAAAGGTAATCCCATGCCTCCTGGCCATTGGAAAAATTCTTTACATTGGTAAATCCGGCCCTTTCCAGGGAATCATCGATCATTTTACTTAAAAGAATGGAATCTTCCGCGATCACAATAGGACTGTTGCAGATAGGGCGGTCTCCCATCTTATCTACATCTGTCACCTGTATAGTTGTTTCCGGTGCGATCTCTGCCACGATCTTTTCAAAATCCAGGATGATCACCAGCTCTTTTCCGCACTGGGCAATACCGGTAGCAACACTGTCATCTCCATTTGCAATGGTCTTATCTGGCTTCTGTATATCTTTCCATGAAATCCTGCTGATACCTTCGATACTGTCTACCCGGAAAGCGACCGTCATTTTATTAAAATTTGTTACGATAAACAGATCTCTTGGCCCATTTTCCCGGTCATCTCCTGTAAGATATTTTGCCAGGTTGATCACTGTGATCAGCTCATCCCTTGGTTTAAAGATGCCTTCTACTGCCGGGTTTGCATGAGGCATCGGTTTTACCTTTTCACTCATGATGATCTCCTGGACTTTTGCCACATTAATGCCATAAAATTCACCCAGAACTGTGAATTTCATTACTTCAATCTCGTTTGTTCCTGATTCTAAAAGAATCCCTTCTTTTTCATTTTTGACCATGATCTTCTCTCCTTTTTTCTGTAAACAGGCATGTCACAGATGGTGACACCACCATAAATGAAAGCCCTGGCTATAGATGGCGTTCCGGTCGTCCCACTGTACGCACGATCACATCGCCTGTTGCAAGATCTAAAAGCATGGTACGGGCATAATTTCCTCCTGTATCCTCTGCTGCGATACAGATTCCTTCCTGGGCCATGACTTTTTTTACACTTTCTGCATTTCTCTGCCCGATATTTCCAAAGCTGCTGTTTCCGCTGATCTCAAACATCTTGGCTCCCCCTGCGATCTTAACTACCATCCGGCTTTTTACCATACCGAATATTTTCAGCTTTCTGAGGGTTTCCCTGATGCCGCTGTCTGCAAATTTAAATGGATTGGAATCCTTTCCTTCAAACTGTGCCGGAAGCATGATGTGCAGAAGTGCTCCCAGACGGGTAACCGGATCATAAAAGGTTATCCCGATACAGGAACCCAAAGCATAGGTTATGATCCTTCCTTCCCCTCGTGAAAACTTCATATCACCGATTCCTACTTTTAATTCTGTGCCTCCGATCATTATGAAACTCCCAACCTCTCTAAAATATCGTTTAGAGAACGAATGTCCGGCAGCATGAGCAGCCAGTCAGAAAGTGCTTTTCCGCCGATCACAAAATCTGCATTGCAATACATCAGTTTATCTGTTTCATATCCATACTCAGCAATAGGTACCATTAAGATCCCACCCAGCATGTTGATGGTAGCACTTGGAACAGACAGTTCCACCTCTACATTTACAAGTTGTGAAAAAGCATTTATATAAGAACAGATAATGATGTTTCCTACTTCTACCAGTGCTGATCTGGCCATTTCGTCCATATCCAGAAAGGACTTATAACGGCTTCCAAGCAGTTTTTCCAATACCTCATTTGCAAAATCCAGGTCGAAAAGGAACAGCATCAACCCCTCAATATCACCTGACATTTTTACAAGGGCTGCTGCAACAAGCTCCTCCGCATCACCGATCCGGTTCATGGCATCATTGTATCCAAGGATATTCACAGATGGGATCGAGATCCGGACTTCTTTCTGCAGAAGCTTGGAAAGAGCAGTTGCTGCATGACTGGTACCGATACTGCCGATCTCCCGCATTACATCCAGAGCCTGCAGGTCCATATCTTCATATCGCTTTATTTCCATTTTTTACCTTATCCTCTCAGTGAATTGATCGTTCCCTCTATATCATCTGATGTAGTGATCATTTTTACAGCATAGGAAAAGGCTCTCTGGCATTCGATCACATGGACCATTTCTTTTGCCATATCGGTGCCTGAATTCTCCAGTGCCCCTTTTTGCAGGACCGCATCTGATTTTAAAGAAGCTTCCATTCCATCCTGTGCTTTATATTCATTATCTCCTACGCTTAAGAGACGGCTGGGATTTGAAAATGTGTATACACTTACCTTAGGAAGGTCAGTATCATCCTCTGTGCTGTCTGTATCATCTGTATCGTAGTCATCGTCTTCTGACTCTGATTCCTCCTGCAGCTTTTCTACATCTGTTACTTCCAGCTTAAGAGGCTGCCGGTTCTGGTCCAGCACCAGCTTTCCATCTTCTGTTGTAAGATAAAATCCATCTTCACGTTCTCCCCTGTGAAAATGACCGTTTCTTGTATAGGTGATCTCACCTGACGCAGGATCCTGTATCATAAAAAATGCATTAGGCTCCATAATTGCATAATCATATTCTTTTCCGGTCTGAGTAGCACCGGCTGTACTAAAATCCGTCCAGGTACGCTCCACTCTGGCTCCTGAACCTGTCTGCAGCTCTGTCTGGGCATTTTCAGAATCATTAAGATTATAGTGGATCAGTTCAGAAAAAGCCGCTGTTTTAGGTTTAAAGCCTGTATTGTTGATATTGGCCAGGTTATTGGATACAACTGACAGTTTTTTTGTAAACTGTCCGGCTCCTGCTGCTCCTGTATAAAATGACATATTCATTTCTTTATCCTCCTTACAGCTTACCGACATCTGACACAGACTTACTCATGATCTGATCATACATTTTCAGTGACTGGGCTGCGCTTTGAAGCGCTCTCTGGGATGACATCATAGCTGTCATCTGCTCCACCATGTCTACATTGGATTTTTCCAGCATTTTCCATTGAACAGTTGTATCTGCAGGCGTTGTTTCTGCCTGTGCAGTAGAGAAAAGTCCATTATCCTCTGCATGAAGCTGCCCCTGATCTGGAAAATCCACTACTTTCAAAGTTCCATAATCCTCTATGGTAACTTCCTGGCTGCCGCTTTCTTCACCATCAGACTGATTTGTAATAGCAGCAGTAATGTGTCCTTTGGAATCAACTGTAAAGTTCTCATTTTTGATCTGGACAGGCTGTCCTTCTTTGTTTAAGACTCTTCCTGCCTGGTTTAAAACCAGATATCCATCTTTATCTACTGAAAATGAACCATTCCTTGTATACCGGATGCCCTGTGATGTCTGGATGCAGAAAAAGCCATTTCCATTTAAGGCAAAGTCATAGATCCCATCTGTCTGTTCCAGACCGCCCTGGTCATAATTGGTATAAACCTGCTTTGCTGTCTTTATTTTTGAAACAGTTGCCAGCTGGGTTGGATTTTCTTTGCTATACTGTCCTGTACGATAAAGCATTTCTTCTTTGAAAGTACTGCTTACCATTGTTTCGTTTTTATATCCAGGAGTCTGGATATTCACCATATTATTGCTGATGGTATTTAAGTTCCTGCTCTGGGTCAGCATGCCTGACGCCAGATTATAAAATCCCTGATACATCTGACTTTATCCCCTTTCCATTTTTTGTTTCTATAAAATGGCGCAGCTTACGCAAGGCGATCGTGTGGATCTGGGATGCTCTGGGCTGGCTGACACCTATGACCCGGCCCACCTGTTCCATTTTCAACCCTTCCATATAATGCAGTGCCAGTGTTTTTTGCTCTTTTTCATTTAGCTGGGCTATGCCTTCTGCCAGCACCCGCATATCCTCTTCCCACAAGCATGCCTCCTCAGGCTGTACCTGGGTATCGTTGTTTGTGATCTGGAGTCCATTGGATGTATTCTGGTTTTCCAATAAAAAATCAAGAGACTGGATATTTCTCCTGTTTTTCATGGAAATGATCCTCTGGCAGCGTTTTTTTTCTATTCCAAGATGCTTTGCCAGTTCATCAACTGTTGGTGTTCTTCCTAATTCACGCTTCATGTCCTCGCATGCAGATTCTATAATCCCCAACTGCTTGTAAAATCCCCGGGGCATCCACTCCTGTTTTCTTACATAATCCAGCATTGCTCCTCTTACCCGCGTTGTAATGTAAGTGGAAAACTTAATGTTTTTATCCGGATCATACATATCGATCCCTTTTATGATCGCCACCACACCTTCATTCACTGCATCTTCCATCTGCATGGTGGTAGAATAAAGATCATATAGTTTCGTTGCCGTGGTTCTGGCTATGTACAGATACTGCATTGTGATCTCTTTCTTTATTTCCGGATCTTTCGTTTTTTTATAAAGCGCAAATAACTCCTTCTCTGCCTTTTCCTGCTTATCTTCCATAACTTTACTCACTCCTGTTATCTGCTGTTTATATCATTTGACCGTACACTTATGATCCTTTTTTCATTGTACTTATATTTCCAATTGACTGGATCTGCACATTATTTGCGATCTCATTAAATGAAAGCACCCTGATATTAGGATAAAAGGGTTCTACCAGATGGTAAAAATGGATCCTCATAACCTGTGAAGTCAGGATCACCGGATTCTGTGATAAACCACTGAACTTTTTTATCTGCTCTGCCAGCTGCCGGATCACATGCTGGAGCATTTCCGGGTTTAATGCCAGATATAAGCCATTTTCCCCTTTTGACAAGGATGCGACCATTTCCCGTTCCAGCTGGGCATCCAGTGTGATGACCTTCATGCATCCATCTGTACAGTACATGCGGGTAATGGTACGTTTAAGAGCTGTCCTGATCTTTTCTACTGTCTGGTCCAGCTCTCTTGGAGGAAGACCTGTTTCTGAGGCTGTCTGCATCAGATTCTCTACAATGGTCTCCAGGTCGCGGATCGGGATTCCTTCTTTTAGAAGGTTTGTAAGAACTCTCTGGAAATAACTGTAGCTGATCATCTGTGGTATTGCCTCTTCCACCAGTTCAGGAGCTGTTTTTTTCAAATTTTCCGTAAGCCTTACCACTTCCTGTCTTGTAAGCAGTTCGTATGAATGCTGCCGGATGACTTCTGAAAGATGCATGAGCAATACAGACAGAGGATCAATGACCGTATAACCATATAATTCAGCCCGATCTCTGTTTTCAGGCTTGATCCACCTGCTGGGTATACCGTATGCCGGTTCAATGGCCTCAATACCTTCGATTTCTTCTTCCACCTCCTCTGGTTCCAGAGCAAGGAAATAATCAATCAGGATCTCTCCTCCTGCAACTTCTTCTCCTTTTATGCGGATACTATACTGACTTGGTCCCAGGGAAGAACTGTCCCGGAGCCGGATGGATGGGATCACAAACCCCATATCCTGGGCATATTGGCGGCGGAATATAACGATCCTGCTGATCAGCCTTCCGCCTACTGACTCATCTGCCAGAGGGATCAGACTATAACCAAACTCGATCTCCACTGGCTCCAGTGTAAGAAGGCTGTATACATTATTTACATCTTTAAAATATTCTTCCTCACTTACTTCCTCTTTTGCAGCAGCTGCCTGAGCCTGTGGGGAATCTTGAAGCTGGGTAGAAGGAGCCATTGCCATTTGTGACAATGCCTGTGGCTCTTTTTTTATCTTTCCGGAAAGATAAAATCCGCTTCCCATAAGACATGCAGCCACAACCAGAGTCCTTACTGCCGGCATTCCAGGTATCACAGCCATAACCGCCACTGCTGCACCACTAACGATCATAGCATGAGGCTGGGCCAGAAACTGCTTTGATACATCTTCATTTAAGCTGCCTTCTGAAACAGCTCTTGTAACGATCATTCCTGTTGCAGTAGAAATAAGAAGAGCCGGTATCTGGGATACCAGACCATCACCTACTGTCGCAATGGAATAGGTACTCAGCACGGCTGAGATGCTGCTGCCGGACTGTACAATACCGATGATGCTGCCGCCGATCAGATTGATGGCAGTTGTGATAAGTGACATAACTGCATCGCCCTTTACGATCTTAGTCGCACCATCCATTGCGCCATAAAAATCTGCTTCTCTCTGAACCTTGGCACGCCGTTCCCTTGCCTGTGTTTCATTGATCAGGCCAGAACTAAGGTCTGCATCAATAGCCATCTGTTTTCCCGGCATGGCATCCAGATTAAATCTGGCTGCCACCTCTGCCACTCGTTCTGCACCTTTTGTGATAACAATAAACTGCATCAACACGATGATCAGGAAGATGATCAGACCTACTACTACGTTTCCTCTTAAAACGAAATCACCAAAGGCAGCAATGACACGGCCTGATGAACCTCCCTGAGAAAGGATATTTCTCGTGGTTGAAACATTGATACCCAGACGGAACAGCGTGGTAATAAGCAAAAGAGAGGGGAATATGGAGAATTCCAGTGGCTCCCGAATGGTCATGGTTATTACCAGGATCATCATGGAAAGTGACATATTCAATATGATCGCCACATCCACCAGTCCCGCCGGAAGGGGAATGATCAAAAGCAATATGATCGTGATCACAAACATAACCACTGAGTAACTCAATAACCGTTTCATTCGTCCATTAATCTCCAACTATTATTTTTTATCTTTATTTTTCCCGTTATCCTGTTTATACAGATATACCAGGATTTCTGCTACTGCCGTATAAAATTCTGAGGGGATCGGCCTGTCCAGTTCACAGGAATTGTACATAGCCCGTGCAAGTGGTTTATTTTCAATGGTATAAACATTGTTTTCTTCCCCCACCTTTACGATTCTTAACGCCAGTTCATCTAATCCCTTGGCAAGTACTACCGGAGCATTGTCATGATCAGGATCATATTTTAAAGCAATGGCCACATGGGTAGGATTTCGTATGATCACATCTGCCTGGGGAACCTTCTGCATCATCCTGCTGGATGCCATCTGACGCTGCAGGCTTTTGATCCTGTTTTTAATCTCAGGATTACCTTCTGTCTGTTTATACTCATCTTTTACTTCCTGCTTTGTCATACGAAGCTCTTTTTCGTATTCCCAGCGCTGATACAGATAATCGCCAAAGGCAATGACCATAAAGGCAATACATACACGTATCAGCAGATCAAAGATCATTTTCATCATATAAGCCGCAGATGCTGCAGGATTCATATCGATCATTGATGCCATGGGCTGCAGATCCTGCTTCAGTATGTTGTAAAGCAATACCAGCAGCAGTGTTATCTTGATGGAGTTTTTCACCAACTCTACTGCATTTTTCATGGAAAACAGACGTTTTATACCTGAAAGAGGATTAAGCCTGTTCCATTTTGGCCGGATGGATTTAAAGGATACATTAAAACGTGTTTGTACTCCATGCGCCACAATTCCAAGTAAAAGGGCTAAAAGCAACAGAGGAAGCGCACATTTTAAAAACACAGACAGTGTAACAAAAACAAGGCTGGCTGAAAGCATATCTTCTGAGGACCGGGCTGCTCCATCTATGACCCAGGTCATATAATTTTTCATCTGTCCATATATAAAAGGAAGCCATATGCGGATCCCGAAAAATATGCCTGCCAGGATCAATACGGTAGCTACATCCCTGCTTTGGAAGATATTTCCTTCTTTTCTGGCATCCCGCCGCTTTTTGGCGGTAGGCTGTTCTGTTTTCTCCTGACCACTCTGTCCCATCTTCTGTTACACTCCCTTCAGACTGGTTTCATATTGCTTAAAAGCTTCCACATCATCTGATACATATATGTAAAGATGGTATCTATATAATCTGCCATTGGCGAAAACAGTAGCAGCATCATCAAAAGCCCCATTATGATCTTTACCTGGAAATTTACCGTAAAAACATTGATCTGGGGAATGATACGCATCAGAATCCCCATTGCCAGTTCTGATACAAGCTCAATTGCTATCATTGGAAATGCAAACTGCATACCAGTAAGGATTCCCTGGCAGAATCCAGCTGTGATCACATGGACCAGCATGGGATTAAATGTCACTTTTCCAAAAGGGATCAGCTGTACCGACTGGTAAAACAATTCTAACAGCCGCAAATGACTGTTGCTGGCAAAAAAGATCAGTACCATAAATGCATAATAAATACCGGAACTGACCGTTGACTGGGTTCCATACTGGGGATCATAAACCTGAGCCATGCTAAGTCCCATTGAATAATCCATAATGGAAGAAGCAAACCGGATCGTAAGGAATGCCAGTTCCATTGCAAAGGCTAACACTGCCCCAAGAAAAAGCTCTCCCGCAAGCATCAGGATGTATTCTGCCATTGATCCCGGATATGCCATCTGGGTCTGGTCTGCAGACAGATACAGGAGCAGTGACAGGGCAAAAATAAAATATGCCCTTATTTTTACAGGAAAATTACTTTTTCCAAAAAGGGGATTGAATCCGATGGCTCCGCTCATACGCATCACTGCCATTGAAAATGTGATAAACATAGATCTTCTTTACCCCTTTGCGATCAATTCCACTATGTATTGAAAAAATTCCTGAAGCATGACCAGCATAGAACTTCCTAAAAAACCTAAAAGCACCATAATAGCCAGCAGCTTGGGGACAAATGTCATTGTCTGTTCATTGATCTGTGTGGCTGCCTGAAAAACAGCAATGACCACACCTACGATCATACTGATCAACAGAAATGGCAGCGACAGCTTCATTGCCAGCTGGAATGCTTCATACATGATATCCAGGATCTGCACTTCTGTCATATTCCCACCTCTTTCCTACCGGAAGCTTTGTACCAGACTGGAAAATAAAAGTTCCCAGCCATTTACTGTAATAAATAAAAGTAACTTAAAGGGAAGAGAGACCATAGTTGGCGGAAGCATTACCATACCCATGGACATAAGGGTGGTAGACACCACTATATCTATAAGCAGAAATGGAAGATAAATCAGAAATCCTGCAAGAAACCCTTTTTTTAATTCGCTGGTCATAAAAGCCGGTACAACAACAGTAAGAGGATATTCTTTCACATCTTTCTTAACTTCCTGTTTTGACATCTGTACAAAATGATCCAGCGTATCCTTCTCTGTATTGCGAAGCATGAATTGCTTCAGTGGATCTGCCATGCGGCTTACTGCCTCCTGCTGTGTGATCTCCCCATTTTTATAGGGCTCGTAGGCAACCGTATTGATCTGGCCTATAACCGGACTCATAATATACAGCGACAAAAAAAGTGCCATGCCTGTTAATACCATATTAGGCGGTGTCTGCTGGACTCCCATTGCATTTCTCGTAAAAGAAAGTATGATTATAATACGCATAAAGGAACTCATCATAACCACAATGGAAGGAAGCAATGCTGCAAAGGTAAGCAGCATGATAATATCCAGCGCAGGAACATTTCCTCCATTTAAGCCTGTAATCAGCTCATTCATTCGTTTTCTCCTCCTTAAACCGTTCCAGAACCTGGATCCCCGTCTGACTAGTCCCAAGCAGATATTGGTTTTCATCCAGTTTAAGAAGAATAATGTACTGATCATTTCCTACTTTTAGTTGTTCCAGTATCCGCATCTTTCCCCCCTTATTTCCATAAGGGGCGTTTTTCCCCAGGTACCGGCTTGCCTGCCATGCCAAAAACAAAATGACTACAAAAGCAAGCAGCATACCTGTTGTAGAAACAATATCTGTTATCATATTAAGGGCTCTCCGGATTGATATCCCTGGTTACAATATCGGTAATACGGATACCAAAATTATCCTCTACTACTACAATATCTCCCCTGGCAACACACTGTCCATTTACATACAGGTCTGCCTGTTCTCCTGCCATTTTGTCCAGGACTACAAGAGATCCCTGGGTAAACTCCAGAATATCCTTTACCAATTTCTTAGTGCGTCCTATTTCCACTGATATCTCCAACGGCACCTTCATGAGCATTTCCTGGTTGGCGCTTTCTTCTCCATTTTCACTTCCAGAAGATTCAAGACCAGGCGCATTGGCCGGCCGGATCAGGGCAGGTTCCCTGGATTCCTTTTTCCCTTCCTGTTCCCGTTTTTCCATATCCTGCATCAGCTGCATCATCTGCACCTGTGACTGCTGCATCTGATTCAAAAGCTGTAAAATAGCCGGATTCATATCTGCAGAAATACCAGCTGGAATCTGGGAATATACCGGCTGCGATGTAGGTGCTGGCTGCGGTGTAGATGCTGGCTGTGGGACCGGTGCTGGCTGCGGGGCCGGTGCTGGCTGCGGGGCCGGTGCTGGCTGTGGGGCCGGTTCTGGCTGCGGTGTAGGTGCTGGTTCTGGATCAGGCTGCGTTTTTTCTTTCTCTGCTGCCTCTTCTATTACCTTCTCTGCAGTTTCTTCTACTGCCTTTGATCCTGACTCCTTATCTTCTGTCTGAACCTCTGCTGCTTCTTCCAGGGATATCTCAAATGGTTCCAAAAGCCTTTTGGCAAGCTTTTCCGGCATAATATTTAAAAACTCACTTTTCAGCTTTCCTTCGATCTCAAGGGTAAAGGAAATGACCACCATAGGAATTTCTTCCGGAAAATACTTGTTTTTAAAGCTTTCTGCGTCTGTGATCTCAAAAGAAACTGGTGTGGATATATTAACTGTAAATTTCAAAAATTCTGAAAGTGCCGTTGCTGAAGCACCCATCATCTGGTTCATTACCTCACAAATAGCACTTCTGTTGATCTCATCCAGTTCAAATTTATCATCTGGTACCTCTTCGCCCAGAAGGGTTCCTACTATGATGCGCACGTCATTTCTGCTGAACATCATAATATTGCTTCCTTCCAGTCCCTCTACATAAGCGATCTCTACTCCTACTGCCGGTTCCAGCTTTTTAAACTCAAACTGATCCCTTGTAAGGATCTTTACCTTTGGAGTCGTAATGTGAACGGTAGATCCTAAAAGGGTAGACATTGCTGTCGCTGATGCTCCGAGGCTGATATTCATCATCTCCCCAAGAGCATCTATTTCCATCTCATTAAAGCTGAGTGCACCCATTCTTATTTTCCTCCTGTTTTCTACTTACCGATTTCCAGTGCTTTCTGAGCCATCAGCTTAATTGCGTTTAACGCTGTTACATTTGCTTCATAAGACCGGGTAGCTGACATGCTGTCTACCGTTTCCTTCAGCACATCCACATTTGGCATAGTCACATAGCCGTCTGCATCCGCATCCGGATGATCCGGATTGTAAACTTTCTTAGCTTCTCTGTCATCTTCCACAATGCCAGAAACTCTTACTCCTGCATGACGGCTGGTTATTCCTTTTCCCCGTGCTGCATTTTCCATTGCCTGGGCAAAAGACGTATCTGAATAGCTTTCAAGAAGTACATTTTTCCTTCGGTATGGACCACCTGACTCTGTCCGCGTTGTGTCCATATTTGCTATGTTTTCTGCCGCAATATCCATCCTGACACGCTGTGCGCTCATTCCAGAAGCGCTTATATCAAATGAACCTAAAAATGCCATAACAGTTCCCTCCTTATGGATCATTTTCCTAAAATGTCATTTACAGTTTTTACAATTCTCTGTGCATCAAAAGGCTTCACCACAAAATCACGGGCACCTGATTTGATCGCATCTACAACCATGCTTTCCTGTCCCATTGCTGTACACATAACAACTTTGGCATTTGGATCACCTTCACGAATTTTTTTCAAAGCCTGAAGCCCGTCCATATTTGGCATGGTGATATCCATAATTACCATGTCCGGTTTTTCCTCACTGTATTTTTTTACTGCTTCTGCCCCATCCTGTGCCTCGATAAAATCGTTATATCCACTTGAACTGAGAGCTTTCTTGATCATCATCCTCATAAAAGCAGCATCGTCTACCAGCATTATCTTAGCCATTTCTTATTCCTCTTCTTCCTTCATTCTTATTTATACTCCCGTATTCCGGAGCGTATTTATCCTTGTTCTTTTACAGATCCGTCACTGTTATCAGGATCTTCTTCCTTCTGCGGCATTATATCCGTTTTCTTTTCTTCTATTTGTGACGTAATGCATTTTTCAATCTTCACAGCCACATTTTTCTTATAACATCCCATTTGTCCTGTAAACCAAGGCTGACGTCCTACAAAAAGTCTGACCGGACTGTCTTTTGGCTTTCCAAGATCGATCACATCTCCTACCTGGATCTGATAAAGTCCTTTCAGATCCAGCTGTACCGTGCCAAGCTGTCCTGTAATAGGCAGTTTGGAGTAACGGATATTATCCATGATCTTCTCTTTATTATCCTGATAAGAAAATCCTCTTGCCAGGTGCTTGCGGTTGTCAATACTGTGAAAGATCACCGTAAGAAGATTGCCCGGAAGGCAGATCTTTACTTTTTCCTGTGCCTGTCCAGATATGTCCACATTTAAAATGATAATGGCTACTGTTTCATCCAGACCTACATCCTGGACCATGGTTGGATTTTCTTCTACATGTTCTACGGAAAAAACAATGCTCACATAATTCGAAAATCCATCCTTTAAGGTACCTGTCATATATTCTACAATCCGCTTGTACAAAGCACGTTCCACGTCGGAATACCGGTAATCATCCTCTACTGCTACAACATCTTCGCCCCCCAGCATATGGTTGATCAGTGTAATCACCATACCCGGAGTTACAAACAGCATCAGTGGAACACTCATTTTTTCTTCTCCTGCTATTGATGCGTCTATCATTGTCATGCAGTCGTTTTCGTGAAGGGCATTTACGTATTCGTAATACCTTCTTTCCTGTACATCCAGCACCGTTATGTCCGTCATCACGCGGAAAATACCGTTGATCTGGGAAGTAAGAATACGTGCATAATTCTCAAATACACTCCTGAGGATCTTCATTTTTTCTTTTGTGAATTTCCTCGGGCTGAAAAAGTCGTATTTAATATAGTTCTTTTCTTCTGGTGACAGAGGCTGTACAGATTCTGTTTTCTTTTCCTGTGCTGGTGCATCCGCACTCATGGATTTTAAAAGTGCATCTATCTGGCTTTGTGATAAAACATCTGCCATTCTTCCTGACCTCTCTTATTCACTGGTATTTTGCATTTTCTCCACAGACCCTGCATCTTCTGCACCTGCATCTTCTGCACCTGCATCTGCTGCACCGGTATCTACCGGTGCCTCTGTATCTGCCGGTACGGTTTCACCACCCTGGGAAGAGCTTTGTGACTCTCCTACTGTTACTACTGTAGTATTCGCATATTCACCGCTCTTAAACTCTTTATAATACTCATCCAGATTTCTTTCTTTTGCCCCATTATCTAAAAGCAAAAATTCGATCCTGCGGTTTTTTATCCTTCCTTCTTCTGTGGAATTATCTGCTATAGGGCGATATTCACCATAACTTATATCCACCAGCTTCTCCGGCTTTATTACATTCTGCTGCTGAAGATAAATACATACTTCTGCAGATCTCATCGCCGAAAGGATACGGTCTTTTCGTATAATCTGTGGATTGATCTGTGAATTATCTGTTACTTTCGCAGTGTGGGACATGATATTAACCTGTTCAATCCCACCTGCTGCAGGAGCTATGGCTTTTGCAAATGTATTGAGGACTGCCTGTCCTTCCCGTGTAAGCACGGAGCTGTCTGCACCGAAAAACACATTATTTGCAAAAGAAACATAAGTATAATCATCTCCCCTGATGACCGTAGCCTCCTTTACACCCGCCTGATTCAGGCTTTCAGCGATCGTAAGATACAGCTCATTTACATCTTCTGCCTGAAGAGCTTCCTGGGCAATCTCCTGGCCGATCTCCTGGCCTTTGCTATCCACCTCTGGGGTATCTGACATCTGGGAATTAATGGTAATATTTTCTGATCCCTGGTTCTGTATGCTTGGGATGCTTTTCACAAAAATAGTCCATTTCTGTGCGTCCAGGTTAGACATGGAATACAGCATGATAAAAAATGTAAGCAGCAATGTTACCATGTCTCCATAAGTATCCATCCAGTTGCCGCCGCTGTCTGTGGGGCGATTTTTCTTACTCATTTATCTTCCTGTTCCTTCCCCTGAAAATCTCCAGCTTCTGCTTTTGCAAGGATCTTCCGCTGCTGTGACTGTTTAATCGATGCAAGAAGATGTTCCCTCAGGTATTTTGGATTTTCTCCTGCCTGTATGGCAATGATCCCTTCAATGATAGTAGAACAATACAGTTCTTCCTCATCCTGACGGATCCTCAGTTTCTTTGCGATCGGATTAAAAATAACATTTGCAAGAATACAGCCGTAAAAGGTTGTGATCAATGCTACTGACATGTCACTGCCGATAGTAGATGAACCGCCTGCATCCATATTCATTCCCTTCAGCATGTTGATCAAACCGATCAGGGTACCTATCATACCAAAGGACGGTGCATAAGATGCAGCTTTTTCATAAAGACCTGCCGCCTGGTCGTGACGGATCATCATATTATCCAGTTCTCTTTCCAGAACCAGCCTTACTTTGTCCGGATCGTTTGCATCTACGATCATCAGGACACTCTGCTTAAAGAAAGTATCCTTGATCTCCGCCGCTTTATCCTCCAACGCCAGAAGGCCGCTCTGCCTTGCTATGGTTCCCAGATCTACAAGCTGTTCGATCAATTTGGGGATATTATAGCGGTTTCCCCTTATAAGTACTGCAAAATGCTTTGGGATATCCTTTAATATCCCTAATGGATAGCTGGACAAAGTTGCTGACAGAGTCCCACCAATTACAATGACCATACTGGGGATATTAATAAAGTTACCAATCTTGGCAAAACCGATTCCGTTTACAATTAAAGCAAAACCCAGGATTATACCTAGTAATGTTGTAGGATCCACCTGCTTTTCCTCCTAAATCTGCATCTCTTTTTTTATGCTGACACACCTTTGAAAGAACCCGGTCACCTGATCTTTGATGCTTTCTACACTGTCTTTTACCAGATAGTAATCTCCATTCATCATACGGATCTTTGTTTCCGGAATCTGTTCGATCAATTCAACCTGAAGCCAGTTCAGATATAAAATCTCTCCGTTAAGTCGTTCTACACAGATCATATTCCTTACCGCTTCATGTTGATCAGATCAGACAGGATCTCATCACTGACTGTGATGATCTTTGAATTGGCCTGAAAGCCTCTCTGTGTTGTGATCATATCAGAAAATTCCTTTGCAAGATCCACATTGGAAGCCTCCAGATATCCGGTCATTAAAGAAGAGGTGCTTCCTCCTGGGATCGTAGCGGAAGCATTACCACTGTTATCGCTTTCTGCTGCCCCATAGTAAAAAGAACCCTTTTTGCTTAAGCCCTCCGGATTCTGGAAGGTGGCAATGGCAACCTTACCGATGCTGACGGTTTTTCCATCCTTATCCGGATCCGTTGACTTTACTGTACCTGAAATCTCTCCCAGACTGTTAATCTTTACATTTGTCAGCTGCAGCGGATCATCACCAAAATCATTGCCTGTTACATCACTAGGAACCTTGATGGCTACAAGATCTCCATCAAATCTCGTTGGCTTATCTACCTCATCCGGACGGAAACCATAAACAAAATTTCCGTTGGCATCTGTAAGATATCCATTTCCGTCAATTTTGAACTGACCAACTCTGGTATAATCAAAGTCCGTTTTCTTCATATCCGCTACTGTAACCGTTTCTGTGCTCTTTGGGAATGTAATAAAGAAGCCTTCTCCGTTTACACTTGCATTAAGACCACCTACATAGGTTTGTGTAGAGGCACTCATATCCGTACTGATGGAACCCATCATGGAACCATATCCATACTGGGCTGCATTTACACCACCGGCATTCTCGCTTCCCTTTGTGGAGGTGGTGGAAGTCTGGTACATCGCCTCTTTAAAGCTGTAGCTCTGGGACTTAAAACCAAATGTATTTACGTTTGCAATATTGTTGCCGATGACGTCCAGTTTGTTCTGATGCGCCCGAAGACCTGATACTGCTGAATCCATTGCTCTTAACATATTCTTTTGCTCCTTTTTACATTTCTTCTGTTTCTGTATCTTCAGATCCTGTGTCTTTCAGATCTGCATTTGCTAACTGTTCTGTGATCTTATCTGTTTTTTCAGATCCTCTGTCAGGATCTTTTTCACCTGCTTTCTCTGGAAGCTTTCCTACTCCCAGGACACTGGACATCTTATAGCTGGTATCATCACCTTCCAGACGTACCACCGGATCTCCCTGGGTAAAATCAACAGAAATTACCTTCCCATATTTCACGCCATTTGCTGCCCCGGTATCAGGATCCGTAACCGCCACTGTTATCTCCTGACCGATCAGGCTGCCTGCATATGTCTGAGTTGTAACAGCAGCTGATGTATTTAATGACTCTGTCATGGCAGTAAGTGACTGGACCATTGCCATATTTGTCATCTGGGACATCATTTCGCTGTTATCCATAGGGCTTGTCATATCCTGATTGGAAAGCTGTGCTGCTAACAGCTTGATAAAGCTGTTTACATCCATCGTGTTCTTGCTGTTGGATCCGGCACTGTAAACACCTGCCTGATACGGGTTTGCAGTGCTGCTGACTGTTATTTGATCTGCCATATCACTTTAATCCTCCTTCTAGGCCAGTCCCAGCCTTAGCTGTTGGGCAAAGCTGTCATCCTGCTTCTGGCGCTGCTCTTTTTGATCCTGCCTGCCGTTTCTGCCATGACCGGGATCCTGATCCATGTTTTGCCTGTTTTCAGTCTGTTCCGGTGTGTAAATAACAGTAGGAGTTCCTGTCTTTTCTTCCAGGATCTGTGCCAGATGCCCTGCTTCTTTGCTTAATATCTCCAGTGTTTTTGCACTGGTTGAAAAAATAGTGACCTCTGTTTTTCCTTTTTCATACTCCAGCCGGATAGTCAGCTTTCCAAGCCTTTCCGGCTCCAGGGAAAGCTCCAGCTTTCCTTTTTTTTCACTGATCTTTGTATCCAGGTAGTTTCCCAGATCCTCTGTCAATGTATCCTGGGCTGTTGGCAGCCGGTCTGCCGGTCCTGTATCAACAGCAGCTGGTTTTGCTGCTGTGCCAGCTGAACTTTCAACAGTTCCTGTATAACCGGGCGATGCCAGGGCTGTCATTTCCTTTCCGGAAATATGTTCCTTCTGGTCTGGTATTTCTTCTTCCCGGTTCATTTTGGCAGTTTGCTTTGACTGCCCGGCTTCTCCGGTCCGTCCTGCAGCTTCTGTCTGTGCCGGTCTGTTCTGGAGCTTTAAGTCATCTGCATGGACAGCTGTTTCTGTGTGGGGGGCTTCGGTCTTCTGTATGGTACTGACAGCTGCCGTCTGGTCCTCCATTCCTGTTTCCGACGTTGTCTGTACAGCCAGATCTTGTATTCCATTTATTTCATTGTTGTAAGCAGCAGGCATTTTACTATTTTCTGCTGTTATCTGTACAAAGGTCCTGTAGCAGGCTTCAGAAACATAGGCAGCTGCCAGTTCCTGCTCCTGCTCTTTTTCTCCATCCTGGCTGTTCTTTCCGTCCTGTATGTCTGTTACTTTTATTTCTGCTTTTATTTCATCTGTTTTTACGTTTTCTCCGGACTGCCTGCCATTAACCTGTTTTTCATTTCCCCTGTTTTTGGTTTCTTCTGGCTGTGTTTCTTTATTTTTTGTTTCCCCTGTTTCTGCTTTTTTTGTTTCGTCATCCTGGGCTGCTTTTTTCTGGTATTTTGTCAGCATCGATGCAAAATCTGACCCATTCTCCACTTTTTCTTCTGGGTTCGTACCTGACTTCACAGAATATCCTGTTTTTATCTGACCGGTATTTTCAATCCTGCTCAACCTAGATTACCTCCCTGTTTTGAGAATATCTGGCTGTTCTTGAAGCAAATTCTTCTATAAACAGCTCCTGTGCCTTTTTAGCAGCTTTTTCATACTCACTCTGCCGCCTGTCCTTTAACTTTTCATAACGGGACGTATCTATCTTTGCAGCGATCACCTGTACTTTTTTCTTTTCTTCTTGCTGCTGTAAAAGCTTTAACTGTTCCTGTTTTTTCCGGATCTGATTTTCCATTTCACTGATATACATACCATAAAGACAAATATCTTTTATCTGTACATCCTGTTTTTTCAAATCATCCATCTTATTCTGGGCAGATACCAGCTTGTTCTCCAGTTCCTGTATCTCTGCTTCTTTTTTCCGGATCTGTGCCAGAAGTGTACCATGTTCTGCCTTAATGCTGTCCAGAATCTGTTCCTTATAATGAAGTACATTTTCAAGACTGTATTTAAATCTCTTCATCTTAAGTATCATCTCCTATAACTGCTAACCCACGATTTTTTCCATTCTCCTTATGCTTTCCTCATAAGGGATATTTTCATTTGTTTCCTGTTCCAGAAATTTATTCATATCACCTATGCGGTCAACTGCTTCATCCAGAGCACTGTTTGCACCTTTTTTGTAAGCGCCAATGGAGATCAGGTCTGCATTTTTCTGATAAAGACTTAACATGTTCCTGAACCTTGAAGCTGCTTTCCTGTGTTCTTCCCCGGCTATATCATTCATAAGACGTGAAATACTCGCACTGATATCAATAGCCGGAAAATGGTTTGCATTAGCCAGCTGCCTGCTTAAAACAATATGACCATCCAAAATACCTCTGACTGTATCAGCCACCGGCTCATTGGTATCGTCTCCCTCCACCAGTACCGTATAAATCCCGGTAATGGAACCTTTTGCAAAATTCCCGCTTCTTTCCAGAAGCCTTGGAAATTCTGCATAAATAGAAGGTGTATAACCTCTGGCTATAGGCGGTTCTCCAATAGCAAGACCGATCTCCCTCTGTGCCATGGCATATCTGGTAAGAGAATCCATCATCAGCAGCACATCTGCTCCCTGATCCCTGAAATATTCAGCGATCGTTGTTGCAACCAAGGGACATTTCATACGCAGCATTGCCGGCTGGTCTGATGTGGCTACAATAAGGACAGAACGTTTCATGCCCTCTTCTCCCAGATCCTTTTTAACAAATTCCAGAACCTCCCTGCCTCGCTCTCCTACCAGGGCGATCACATTGATATCTGTTTTTACATTCCGGGCGATCATTCCCATCAATGTACTTTTTCCAACACCGGAGCCTGCAAAAATCCCCATTCTCTGACCTTTTCCAATGGTATTTAAACCATCAATGGCCTTAATCCCAAATTCCAGATGTTCCCTGATAGGAGGACGGTTAAGGGGGTTGATATAGGCACTGTCTACTGTATAAAGCTTCCCTGGGGGAAACTCTCCTTTTTCGTCAATGGGATGCCCCAGCGCGTTGATGATACGGCCTTTCAGGAAGTCTCCCACCGGTATCTGCAAACGGCATCCGGTATTGCGGACAAAACTTCCCGCTGTGATCCCGCTGATATTTTCATAGGTCATCAGCTGTATTTTGCCATTTTTGAATCCTACCACTTCCGCAGGAACCTGACAGTTCTCAGCTTCATTGTAGATCATAACAATATCACCAACACCGGATCTGCCTCCGGAAGCTTCCATTGACATTCCCACTACATTTTCAATTTTTCCAATGCGGTCTGCTGTTTCTGCCTGCTGTATTAACTTCAGGAGATTTTCATACATGGTTTTCACCTCTGTGTACTTTATGTATCCATAAAATCTTTATGTATTGGCGTTGTCTACAAGTCTGTGTATATTTTCAAGCTGGGTATCTACACTCATATCTATGATCCCGTCCGGCATTTCGATGATACAGCTTCCGCATTTTCCGTCCTCCATTACTATAAATTTGACGTTGTCAGAGAGCCGTGACAGTTTCTCTGCCAGATGTCCATCTGCCTGAACCATGGTCTCATAGTCTTCTTTTTCCATATAGATCTTGACCCAGTCCATTTTCTGCAGTTTTTCTGTTTCAGCTTCTATCATCCTGCTTATAACAGAACCGCTGGATCTCAGGCTGATATGGATCACTTTTTCAGCCACTGCCACAGCAATATCTTTTAATTCTTCCAGATATTCTCTGAGGCATTTTTCTTTTTCTTTGTTGATCTCTATTAAGGCTTTTTCCAGGCTTTCTTTAAAAAACCGCTGATTTTCACGATGTTTCGCCTCATTTTCCTCTTCTGCCCTAATCAGTCCCTCTTCATAGCCTTTTTGTCTACCTTCTTCAAATCCTTTCATCTGGGCTTCCTCAGAGATCTGTTCTGCCTTTTCGTTTGCTTCCTGTTCAATGGCTGCCGCTTCTTTCCGGGCTTCTTCTAATATTTTTTCTTTTTCCCTAAGCACCAGCTCTATTTGTTCCTGACTGCATTCCAGACCATTGCATGTATCATTGCCCGCATTTAAAGAAGCTTCCGTTTCTTTTTTATTCTGCTTTTCTGTTTCTGGTTTCTGTGCATCCGGTGCCGTAAATACCTGTAAGGGAAGCTTCCGGACTCTGGCTTTATTTTCAAAGCCTGTATCCTGATCAGACAACAATGTTATCGTCATCTCCTCCCTTATTGATTATTACTTCTCCTGCATCTTCCAGTTTACGGATCAGATTAACAATACGCTGCTGTGCCTCTTCCACTTCCTTAAGCCTTACATTGGTAGTGATCTCCAGGTCTCCCTTGACTGTTTCTGCCATACGCTTGGACATATTTGCAAAGAATACGTTCTTCATATCCTCTGATGCAGTCTTTAATGCATATACAATATCCTTGGAATCGCAATCCCTGATAAAACGCTGTACAGACCTTGGATCCATATCGATGATATTCTCGAACATGAACATCTTGTCCCTGATGCTTTTTGACAGTTCCGGATTATCTTTATCCATTTCATCAAAGATCTGTTTCTCGTTTCCTCGGTCAACATGGTTCATCACATCTGCCACATAATCAATACCGCCCAGGTTCATATTATCCTCACTGGTAATGATCGTAGCGAATTTCCTCTTCATTTCCTCTTCCACAATAGCTATTGCCTCAGGAGATACACGGCTCATATTTGCCATGCCTTCCAGTACCGGTATCCTTTTTTCATTTGGAAGCTGTTCCAGTATCTGGGCCGCCTGCTGAGGATCCATATAAGCCATGATCAGAGCGATCACCTGGGGCCGCTCATGCTGGAGCAGGGCAAGAAGGGATTTGGGATCTCCCTTTGTAAAAAAGTTAAATGGCTTGGACTGGAGAGTCTTGGATACTTTTTCCAGAAGATTTCTGGCTGTGGTTTCTCCAAAAGCTTTTTCCAGTACACTTCTGGCATAATCCAGACCTCCATCTGTCATCATCTTGTGGGTAAGGCACATTTTATAAAACTCATCTAATGCATTCTCCACCTGGGCATTATTTGTTTTTCCAAGCTTTGCTACCTCATAAGTCAGGTCTTCGATTTCCTGTTCACTGAGATATTTATAAATCTGGGAAGCGCGGTCTGCTCCTAAAGACACAACTACCACTGCTGCTTTCGCCCGCGCATCCATTTTATCCAGTTCGGATCCCCCGGTAATATCTGTTATCTTACTTCCCTCTATTTCTGCCATCGTTTCCTCCACCAGTAAGCAGCCAATTCTGGATCAGTTTTGCTGCGATCTGCGGATTTTCATCCACAAAGGAACCGATCTCCTGTTTTAATTTCAGACTGTGCTGCATTTTCAGATTTAAAATTTCTTCATTTTTCTTAAGTTCATCGTCCTGTCCCTGAAGCGCCGACTGTTCCTCTTCAGTTAACAAGGATATATTCCCATCATTTTTAGTTTTACTGTCGGCGGCAATGGCATTTTGAGGATTTTCAGTAATCGCATCTCCATCCGGTATCTGTTCCAACAGTGCCTGTCTTTCTTCTTCTGACGCTTTCAAATGCTGCCTGCTGAGTATCAGCAAAGCAATCAGCAATACCAGAAGCAGCCCACCTGCCCCTATGGCGATCAAAAGAGGCAATGGAAGCTTTGCTTTCTGTGCCGGTGCTGTTACCGGCACTGCATCTGTGTTTTTACTGGCTGCTGAAAGGGCTCTTATAACCGTGATCTTTGAAGGAGCGTCCTCCTGGGTAATACCTGCTGAATTAGCTACAAGACTGACCAGATCTGCGTCTGCAATAGATGTATCATCTGTATCAATAGTAACGCCTACTGTTGTATTTTCCAGAACACCAGGATCGATCTGACGCTGTTCTTTTGTGGAATTATACAGCCACTCTCTTATTGCGCTGTTGTTGGAATATGTATCTGAACCTGCCTGTGTGCCTGTCTGGCCCGTATAACGGGGTGTATCTGCATTAGCATCTGCGCCTGCTGCGCCTCCATTTCCCGAAGACGTACTTCCTGTATTCTCCCCTGCTGTTTCTTCTTTTTCCAGCAGTCCTGTTTTATCATTCTGGTCAACCTTATCCGGAGTGGTATACTGGACTGTTTCCTGGATCAGCTTCTGCATATTCAGTGTGCCTTTTACAGAAACTGCAACTTTTCCCTGTCCATACATTAATTCCAAGACCCGGCGCACATTTCCTGCTATACTTTTTTCTACCTGACTGGTAAGCTCTGCTACATCTTTTCCTGTGCCGGCAGTATTACCTGCCTCATCTTCACCGCCGACTTCCATCATGGTAGCAGCATCAAATACAGAAACATTGGTAAAATTCATTCCCTTTACAGCTCTTGCGATCAGGTTCTTGATAGCAGCTGCCTTTGTATCTGTCAGATCCTGTCCGGGATCCATTGTCACCACAACAGAGGCTGATGCATCTGTCTGCTGTGTATCATCCAGTGCATATTTCTGGGTTCCGCCTTCTGCTATGGTCACTTTTGCATCACGTACCCCTTCAAATAATCCGATCTGGGCACCAAGACGATCCTGAAGTTCATACAATGTATATTTTTCCTTATCCTTTTCAGTGCTCATGATTCCCGCATTATTACGGTACATATCATAAGTAAAGCCGCTTTTAGGATATCCTTTGCTTAGCAATTCAGCCCTGGTCTTATCTACTGTATCTGACATTACCTGGACAGAGCCGTTTTTGTCATTGTATCTGTAATCAACACCTTCATCCTGAAGAAGACTTACAACTGCCTGGGCATCATCCGAGCTCATTCCTGTAAACAAGGTACTGTATCCTTTTTTCGTGCCTATATTCAGGACCAGAAGTCCGGCTGCCGCCAGGATAATCGTCCCCGCTGCAATGACTGCGATCATTTTTTTTGTTTTCCCTGGCATCTTCTGCCATGCTTCTTTTAGATTCTGCACTGTTCCATTCATCCTTTGCATTTCCATATATAGCAAATATTAAAAATCTACTGTTCCATTCCATGGCCAGCAGTATTAAACACTCATCTTTAAAATTTCGTTATACGCTTCCATTGCTTTATTTCTAAGAGAGATCATAACTTCCAGGCTCAGTTCTGCTTTTGCCTGGGCGATTGGAAGACTGTGGGCATCTTCTAACTGCCCCGTTGCCAGAAGATACTGTTTCTGTTCTACATCCTTCTGTGTGTCGTAAACATTTTGCACTGTATCTTCAAGCACTGACTGGAACACAGATTTTGTGCCATTTTCTGTTCCTGTTATTTTTTTATCATTCTTTTCAACAGCATCCCACCCTTTCATAGGGGTAATAAACCCATTCACCTGTTCAATCATTTTATATTTTCTCCTTAACCGTATAATTTGTATGATTTAAAAGTTTTTAGCTGCGCTGCGCAGACGTGAAAGGTCGCTACTTACAGAACTGATCATAAACTGGTATTCATAAGCTGTTCTTGCCAATTCAACCTGTTCCTGATCCATATCCACATTATTCTCATCCAGTCTGGTTGATTCATTTAAGGTTGTATGGACAGACGGTCTCATATTTTCAATCCCTCTTGCCACATTTTTCATAGAAGTCTTCTTCACAGTAAGAGCAGACCGGATCTTCTGTGCCAGTTCATTCTCAAAGGTCATATATTGTGACTTAAAACCTGGCGTATCAACATTTGCAATGTTGTTCATAGTCAGGTTCTGTCTCATCCATAAGCTGTCCAGGGTTTTTTCTCCAAGTAATAATCCATTTCCATACAAGTCCATCATAAATGTTCATCCTCCTGTGTGGCTGATATAATTTTCTTCAAAAAATACATACCGTTAATATCCCCTGATGGAAGGGGTTACAATTTTCGTATTTTTATCATTATCTACACACTCTATATAATATATAATTCTTATGATTTTTTCAAGTCTTATATTTTTAGCTTCCGCCTTTCTTGTATTGGTAATTTGTCACAAAGTTTTATAGCAATTTGCATTGTTTTTTTGTTATTATATCTATTTATTTTTTTATTTTGCCCATACAATTGTGATTTTGCATAACTCCACCGTTATTTTGCACGTTTTAGATGTTATATTTTGTCAATAAATATACTTTGTTAAGTTTTTTTAATTTTGCTACTATAAATGAGCAAATTTGAAAAATGAAATTTATCAAAAAGCACTTTTGCATATTGACGAATATCGATGTGCAAAATTTGCATGCTCCGCTTTCATCATATGCAAAAAGAGGACAGCCACCCATCCTCTTTTCGCCAAGTCTATCTATTTCCTATCCTTAGAAATTCCCCGGCAGGATCTCCTTACCCGCAAGAACCTCCTCATAATCCTTCAGGTTTCTCTGCAGCAGCTCCGGCGTATTCAGACCATACGGGCACTTGCTCATGCAGTGGCCGCAGTGGAGGCAGTCCTTGATCTTCATCATCTTCGCCTGTACCTCCGGTGTGAGCTGGAGGTGGGACGGGGATCTTCTGAGAAGCAGGGACATTCTCGCGCAGGTGTTGATCTCGATCCCGGCCGGACATGGCATACAGTAGCCGCAGGCACGGCAGAAGCTTCCGAATAACTGTTTTCTGTCATTCTCGATCAGGGTGCGGATCTCGTCGTCCATCACCGGCGGATTGTCGATATAGCTTAAAA
>ERZ773204.85-NODE-85-length-63013-cov-5.443280_pt1 | contig 63013 bp, 53 predicted proteins | sample MGYA00581007_ERZ773204 | MGnify/ENA primary metagenome ERZ773204 (study PRJEB29015, sample SAMEA2737757) | human gut metagenome | biome: human gut; feature: human-associated habitat; material: faeces | place: China | collected 2012 ... | reverse complement strand
TGCCGTAAGAAAACGTGGTGGCAGCAGGAATTTGCCGTATTGAAATGCGAAGCCATGGCAAATTCCGTTACTTTTTACGTATGCGTGTACAGTAACCCTCTTTTATTAATACCCGCATACGTAAAAAGTAATCCTTGTTTTGTCTTGCCAGAACGGTGCAGATTTTGTATACTTATAACACATTTAAATTCAATACAATGAGTATAAAAAGATTGACTAATACCAATAAAGGAGTTACAACGATGGAAGAATTTTACAAAGCAATCGAAGACAAGATCAAAGCTTCCTGCTATCCGGGCGAGGTAAACGGCGAGGATATCTACAACGACATCTGCGATCAGATGGAGGAAAAAGAAAATGGAACCTACCTGTTTCTCTCCAAAAAAGACAATGGCGTCGTATTTGAATACAAGGTAGACATTCTGGATGAGTCCTTCAATCTCTCCTATGTTCATATTACCGCAAATAACGACACATTTCATATTGATTTTGACAATTAATAGACAATCTTTTCTTGGACATCCCTGTATTTTTGACATACAGGGATATTTTTTTAAGGATTTTTTTGGAAAATGTGAGCATTGCGCCCTTTATAGAGGTCTGTTATAATTATTATTGTTAAAAGATTGACGAAATTATAAACTGCACACAGGGTTGTGTGCCAATCCATGAAGGAGGGCTAAATATGAAAATCCAGAACATTTCCGATGTAAACACATTTTTTAAAGTAATTGATTCCTGCAAAGGAACCGTCGAACTGGTTTCCCCGGAGGGCGACCGCATCAACCTGAAATCCAAGCTGTCCCAGTATCTGTCGATGGCAAATATTTTTTCCAATGGCTATATCAAAGAGCTGGAGCTGGTTGCTTATGAGAAAGAGGACTTAGACCGACTGATTAAATTTATGTATCAGGGAGAGTAAGCTCTCTTCTGAGGTGTACACGGTATGTACCTTGCCGTTGTATAAAAAAATGTTTGAATGATACGATAGAAACTATATAAAAAAGCTTCCTGGCTGCATGGCAGATTGGCTCTGCTGCACAGGAAGCTTTTTTCCGTTTTATGAATCTAAGTCAAACCGTTTCTCATACTTCACGCAGTAAACACGCAAACCTTCTAAACAGCTACGCTTCTATCCGCGCCTGCTCTTGAAAGACTTTTTCAATTTCTTCCCGCGACGCCCGGAATGTTCCCTGCACCATCTGGGTGCTCCCGCCGCCGCGTCCCTGCAGACGGGCGTTTAATTCTTTTCCGAATGCACGCATATCACGGCCGAGGCTTCCGGCTGTGTAGTTATAACCTGACGCATCATCGCCAGAGCACACCAGCACGGTCTCTCCTTTTTCCTGTTCCAATAGCAGATTTGCAAACTGACGCACCAGAACTGGCGTCATGCCCTGCTCAAATACAGTCAGCGCTTTCTGCCCCTGCGGATAGACGTCTGCCTGCATGGTGAGAATGCGCTGCCAGAGGCGGTTGATCTCACCGTCCTTGCGCCCGCTCTCCTCTTTCAGATGGCTGACCGCCTCCGCCGCCTTCTCCGGTTTTGCAGAAAGCAGGTTAGAGATCGTCTGCATCTGCTCCGTCTTCGCCTCAAAATTCTCCAGCGCACGGTCACCACAGAGCATGGAGAAACGCACGCCGCCCTTGTAATTCATCAGGGAAAGCACCTTGATCACGCCGATCTCTCCCGTGTAATCCACGTGTGTGCCGCAGCAGGCACAGATATCCGCCCCCGGAATCTCTACGATGCGGACCTGACCGGTCAGCTCTTTCTTGCTGCGGTAATCGATGGTTTTCAATTCCTCCTCACCCGGATATGTCACCTGTACCGGAAGATTCGCCCAGACAACCGCATTTGCCTTCTTCTCGATTTCCTTTAACTGTTCCCAGTTAAGCGGACCATTCAGATCGACCGTCACTTCATCGTGTCCCATATGAAATCCGACATTATCATATCCGTATGCGGCATGAATCAGCCCCGATATGATATGTTCTCCCGTATGTTGCTGCATGTTGGAAAAACGCTGTTCCCAGTCGATGGCCGCGTGAACGGTGCTTCCCACCTCCAGCGGCGCGTCCGTCTCATGAACAACCACGCCATGTTTCTCCTCCACATGTGTCACATGCACTTCCCCGATCCGTCCGGTGTCCGACGGCTGTCCGCCGCCCTCCGGGTAAAATCCGGTCTGGGAAAGTTCCACCTCAAATCCGTGCTTTGCCGGACGGCAGGCGGTGACGATGGCATCAAATTCTTTTACATACGGTGTCTGATAATATAACGGTTCCATTTTCATTCCTCTTTTCATTTCGTTGTACAATGTTCTGTGACAAATCGTTATGGATAAACATCCATGCCGATCCGCCCGGTTATCTCGATTATTTCAACAAAAAATTTATAGTAAAATATTTCCGTCCTAATTTTCCTGATTTATGGAAACTGTGGCAAGCTGCCCCTCATATGATGAAGTGTATAGAAAATCTCGGAGGACATAACCATGAGTGATTTAGCGGCTACCAACTGCGGTTGCGGATGTGATAACAACGGAGGAAGCTGCGGCTGTAATTGTGGCTGTGGATGCGGCGGTTTCGGCAACAACAACTGTCTCTTCCTGATTCTGATTCTGCTGTGCTGCGGCGGATGTGGCGGCGGATGCTTTGATCACGGATGCGGCGGCAACAACTGCGACTGCCTGATCTGGATCCTGCTTCTGTGCTGCTGCTGTGGCGGCGGTGGCTTTGGCTGCTGATAAACATCCGCCCATATCCAGCATATCTTTTGAGAATGCATCCATGTACATTTTAATACCGCAGATTTAACACCATCACATCTTATTTGCGCGTCAACTGATAAATCAATGCATTGCAGATCGCGGCGGCTACATTGCTGCCGCCCTTTCTGCCTCTTGCCACAATATAAGGAGTGTCCGGCAAGGATATAATCAATTCCTTGGACGGCACGACATTGACAAAGCCGACCGGCACGCCGATGATGAGCTTCGGGTGGATTTTTCCCTCCTGAATCAACTCGTACAGACGCACCAGCGCGGTCGGTGCATTCCCAACTGCAAAAATACAGTCTTTTCCCATTTCTGCCGCCTTGTCCATGCTGGCAACCGCACGGGTGGTCCCGGACGCTGCCGCTTTCTTCGCGACATCCTCGTCCGCCATAAAACAGTAGACCTCGCCGCCCAGCGACGCAAGCGCGCGCTTGTTGATACCGGATTTTCCCATATTCGTATCAGTCACGATGCAGGCCCCATTTTTCAGGGCTTCCAACGCCTTATCGACTGCGCCCGGTGAAAATACAAGCGAATCTGCGTACTCAAAGTCGGCTGTCGTGTGAATCACGCGTTTCACAATTGGTGCTTCTTTCTCCGGAAATGTCCGTTCCCCCAGCTCCTCGGTGATAATCTCAAAACTTCTCGCCTCGATCTCCGACGGCAATACCTGACTGAGTTCTTTCATTTTCTCATCCATCTATCTACACTCCCTTTTCCAGAATCCGGTAAATTGCTTCCATATCCAAGTACTTCCGCATCGTGTCTGCCAGCCGGTTGTACTGCTCTTCCCGGTATTTCTCATAATCAAACGATAATCCGCCGACTTCCGGCTCCATTCCTTTTTCTTTCATCAGCGCACAGACAATCGTCTCCGCCACCTCTGCCTTGTCAAAAATGCCGTGGACGTAAGTGCCGTAAAGGTTGTCCCGGCAGCAGCCATCCTGTTTTTCAGTGTGGTTTCCCGCCTGTTCTTCCCTGAGTTTCAATAAACTATGATTTACGGCTTTTTCCTGCTCCTTGATCACGTTCTTAACAATATCACCGCCGACCGATGATGTCTCTCCCATATGTATTTCATATCCTTCCGCCTCCATCCCCGAAAGCCCGGAAAAGATACCGCTGACCGTCCCGAAACATCCCTTGACCTGCGTCCTGGTCTTTTCTTCCTGAAACTGTGTCTGTAACGGCAGAAGTCCCATACCGGAGATCGTACGCCCAGGCACACCCGCCTCGGTTCCTTCCTGATCTGACAGCGTCTGTCCCATCATCTGATAGCCGCCGCAGATGCCCCAGATCGGCGTTCCTCCGGCTGCTTTCTTTAAAACTGCCGCTTCCAGACCATTCTGCCGCATCCAGAGCAGATCCTCGATCGTATTCTTCGTTCCCGGAAGAACAATCAGATCCGGTCGTCCCAGCTCAGACAGACGGCTCACATAACGCACTGAAACGCCGGGGATCGGGTCAAAGACGTTCAGGTCAGTGAAATTGGATAAACGCGGAAAGCGGATGGCTGCAATGTCGATCCATGCCTCTACATGTTTTTCAGATGACTTGTTTTCCTGTTTAAGGGTATTATTCCGCCCTGTGGATGAAAGGCGGCTGCTTAAGCTATCCTCGTCCTCGATATCCACATCCATGTACGGAACGACGCCGACCACCGGAATCTTGCATAATTTCTCGATCATCTCAACACCTGGATCCAGGATCGTCTTATCGCCGCGGAATTTGTTGATGATAAGCCCCTTTACCATCGCCTGTTCATCCGGTTCCAGAAGCGCTACCGTTCCATAGAGCTGTGCAAACACGCCGCCCCGGTCGATGTCCCCGGCAAGCAGCACTGGCGCACCCGCCATGCGCGCCATTCCCATGTTCACGATATCATCCGATTTTAAGTTGATCTCCGCCGGGCTGCCGGCGCCCTCAATCACGATGATATCGTACTGTTCGGACAAGTGCTGAAACGCTTTCTTGATTTCCGGGATTAGCTGCTTTTTATACTTGAAATATTCCTTCGCGGGCATTGTGCCGATCGGGACACCGCGCACGATCACCTGAGAACCGACATCGCTGGATGGCTTTAAGAGAATCGGATTCATGTCCACCGATGGCTCACAGCCCGCCGCCTGCGCCTGCACTACCTGTGCGCGTCCCATTTCCAATCCCTCGCTGGTAATATAGGAGTTCAGCGCCATATTCTGCGATTTAAACGGCGCCACGCGGTAGCCGTCCTGCTTGAAAATCCGGCAGAGTCCCGCCGCCAGCAGGCTTTTTCCCGCATTGGACATCGTTCCCTGTATCATGATTGCTTTTGCCACGGTGAAATCCTCCTTATTTTTGAGTGTCTTACCAAATAATGGTTGCTCAAAGCTATTTAATTCGAAGCTATTTTGTGCTTAACCGAAACTATTTTTCTGCCATTTGTCCTTTCAAATGACAGAGGCTATTTTATGGTTTCGTTTTATATTACAAATTCACATTGTGTTTTTCTTCAGATTGTACCTCTTTCAAAATATTTATCAAACTTTCATTTTCTCCCCGGTTCCGCACCGCCACCCGGTAATAATGACGGTTCAGCCCTTCAAAATTCTCACAGGCGCGAATCAAAATGCCATGCTCTAAACATCCCTGTTTGTAATCGCGCGAATCCTCATCCGGCGAACGGAACAACAGATAATTTGTCTGGGACGGATAAACGATAAATCCCAGTTCTTCCAGTTTTTCCGCCAGCCGCGGACGTTCCGTCTGCAAAGATTTAAGCGTCCATTCCAGCAGATTTCCTTCTGAATGATCCGCCAGTACCGCAAATGCCGCCACTCCGCCCGCCTGTGCCGGAGCCGAGACACTCCACGGCTGGCGGAACTTCTCGAGGCGTTCCCGGAGTCCGGCATTGGGGATGATGCCATAGCCCAGGCGAAGGCCTGCCATTGAGCAGATTTTGGTCAAGGCATTTAAGAGAATAACGTGATCTCCAACACCATTTAACAAATTTCCAACAAACGAACATTCTCTCCGTGTATCCAAAAACCACTGAAAACACTCGTCCAGCATAAGCCAGGTATGTGTTTCCCGGCAGACCTGTGCCAACCTTTCCAGCTCGGTGGCTGAAATGGCGCGCCCTGTCGGGTTATTGGGATTTCCGAGAATCAAAATTTTTTCCCAGACGTTTTCACGTTTAGAGGATAAAGTTGGGACCGAATCTATCTTCGATGCATCCCCGGAGCCATCGCAAAGCATGGCATACAATTCTTCCCTCGCACTCTCCAGGGAAAATCCATTTTCATCCTTTAAATGAAGCCACCGGATCTCGCAGCCGCACATCCGAAGCGCCTGCTCATACTCCGAAAATCCCGGTGCCAGCAAAATCGCCTGTTTGGGCCGAATCGCTGAGACAACTGCATATAAAATATCCGAAGCACCGTTTCCAAACACGAGCCAGTCCTCCGGAATCGGCGTGCCGTCTGCCTCATAAAAAGCAGCCGCTGCACGCCGCAGCTTCCGGCATAAAGCATCCGGATATTGTTCCCAAGCAGCCGCCGATGCCATCACAGCATCACGGACAGCCTGCGGCATTCCAAGACGATTTGTATTGACTGAAAAATCTAACTCTACGGCTGCATCACCGTAAATATCGCCGCCGTGCGTGTATGGCATAGATGCTTCCTCCCTGTTGTTCCCTCTTTTTTGTGTATTCTTTATCTGGTTACTCTTTCCTTCGTTCGTTCTGTTTTTGATATTTTTATCTGTTTGATTGCTTCATTATTTGGATTTTTTGACTTTTTTATATTCTTCTTTGTTAAAATTCCCTTATCAAAACAAAATCACAGCCCGCATCACCAGTGCCAGAAGTCCCATGATTCCCGCCGCTCCATACATCAGGCGGTTGACACGGCGGATGTCCTGCGGTTCAATCGGGTGTATCTCATCACCGATATATGGCTTCGGAACTAACTTGCCGAAATACCAGGCATCGCCCGCCAGTCGCAAGCCCAGCGCGCCGGCGCATGCCGACTCGGTCTGCGCGGAATTGGGGCTTTTGTGGTTCCGGCGATCACGCCGCCAAATACGGTAAGCATTCTTTCCGTCATATCGTAAAAGGTATGCAGATACTATCAATAAAAGCGCTGCCAGACGCGACGGAATCAGGTTTACCAGATCGTCCAGCTTTGCTGCCGCGCGTCCAAAATGCAGATACCTGTCATTTTTATATCCGACCATCGAATCCATCGTGTTGACTGCCTTGTACAGCCAGCCAAGAAGCGGACCTCCGATCGCCAGATAAAACAAAGGCGCAATCACTCCATCCGACGCATTTTCCGCTACCGTCTCAACTGCCGCCCGTGCGATCCCCGCCTCTGAAAGAGGTTTCGTATCGCGCCCGACAATCATCGACACTGCATAGCGGGCTCCCTCGATCTCTCCCGTCTCCAGCTTCCGGCAGACCGCCATGCTCTCATCCCGCAGGGAGCGCGCCGCCAGCAGATAGTAAGTCATGACCGCCTCGACTACTGTCTGAATCCAGATGCCGCCCAGATGGGAAATCCAGAGGATTGCGCCTGCCACACTGCCTGTCACAAGCAGCACCAGACACACAAAAAGAACGCCCGCGCGGCGTTCCCCCCGTTCCGTTGCATGCTTTTTTCCAGCTGGACGCAAATATTTTTCCAGCCACACAATCAGATTTCCGATCGCCCGGACCGGATGCGGCATCGAATGCGGATCACCCAGGCACAGATCCAGAAGATAACCTGCCAGAATCGCAGCTAAGTGATATCCGACCATTCTGCCTTCTATCATTCCTGTCAATACTTTACTGATTGCTGTCATTTTGTCTACTCCCAACTATTCTTTTATTTGATCCGCATTCCCAGACCGCAGATAACCCGGTGCACTTCCTCCGAATATGCGGCGATCCGCTGGCAAATGCGCCCGTCTGTCTCCCGATAATCGCGCTCAAATGCTTCCATCGGCACAATGCCGCAGCCGATTTCATCCGCCGTCACGAATGCATCCTGATTTTCCTGCATCAGGCGTTCTGCAAACACGTATGGATCGCGCCCGGCTTCCATCTCACGCCTCACAAACAGTTCAAAATGCGTGATCAGATCCGCCTGCATGATCGTCTGTTCGTCCGTTTCTAATCTCCCATCCGCGATGCGTGCCGTAACTCTACACGCTTCTGGATTTTTCGATCGATTCAGAACAGTGGATAAGTCTTTTGTTTTCCTCCGTTCCAAAGTACGTTTTTCCCACAATTTCATCGCATACGCTGTCTTTCCTTGTTCCCTGCCGCCAATTATAAAAATCATTCTGCTTTTCCTCGCTTAAAAATTCAAAAACCGCAGGCACGTACCTGCCAGCCGCATCGCCGCCAGCACCAGCACCACATTCCGCTCGCAGCTCTGCAGAAAATGCCCTGCCAGATCGCCGTTGATGCCGCCAAATTCCCGCATGGAAAAACGATAATAACAAACGAAAGTCGCAAGTACTGTTAAGGCTGCCAGAGCGCCGCGCAGATGTCCCCAGTAAATCATCCAGCTGATCGCCAACACTGCTAAAACTGCCATACTCACGCGAACAACCTTTGTCTCGGCACTTCTGGAAAATTCAGCGGCAAGCCCGTCCTTTTTCGCCTTTGGAAATGCCACCACCGAATAGCCGCTGCAGGCGCGTTCCAGCATAAGCGCCCCCGGCAGCAGCCACACATCTGCTCCCACAAGCTCAGAAACTGCCCCCGCATAGAGAAGCAGGTACAGCCCCAGACCGATGATCGCAAACGCCCCCGTATGTGGATCTTTTAAAATCGCCAGCTTTTTTTCCCGCTCGCCGTAGGAATGGCGCGCATCCGTCACATCGAGATACCCGTCCATATGGATTCCACCGGTAATCAATAGTGGAACCGCCGTCAACAGGCAGGTCCGGAACAGAACTCCAGCACCCAAAATTTCACAGAGCGCAAACGTGGCTATCTCTACCGCCCCGATCACCGCCCCGATCAGCGGAAAAAAACAAAGCGCATAGCGCATCCGCTCTTCCGTCCAGTCCATGCGCGGCATCGGAATGCGTGAATACATGGAAAATGCAATGACAAAACTTCCTATCAGATTCAATCTTCGATCCCCCTGACTCTATTCTGGCAACTATAACTTTAGCAGGCATTCCGCTCTGTTCCACTCACTGACTACCCTACATCTTTTGTCCTTTCATCGGCTGCAAAAACAGGTGTTGACACCGCAATCGGAATTCCATACACCACTTCCGTCACCGAATCTGCCATCTGTCCCAGTTCCCGGTTGATCCGTCCCAGAAGCTCTATGTACCGCTCCGATTCCAGATCATACGTCACACCGTCCGAAAAGATCTCATTCGTTACAATGATAAGGTCATGGCACTGGTTTTGCAAGCGTTTTATTCCTTGCAGAATCCGCTCTTGCGCACCATTTTCCTGAGCATAAAATTCATTGAGGACAAGGTTGGACATACATTCAAGGAGAAGCACTGGTTTTTGTGCCACTCGGCAGGACTCCCAGCGCTTCAAACTATCGTTTTCCTGTTCAGCGTCCAAACCAGCCGAATTGGACTCTTCGAATCTCTCCTCTAATTCTAATGTTTCTAACCCCGTATACCGCTCAATCGTCTCAAACCCTTTTGCCGCGCGCATCCGCCGATGGCGCTCCACCCGTTTTCTGCCTTCATCATCCCAAATCCGCATCGTCGCCAGATACCAGAGTGTCCCACCGTTCCTGTTCCGGCACTGCACGGCAGTCTGTTCGGCATATTCGGACTTGCCGCTGCCACTGCCGCCTGTAACTATATATAACATCGTTCATTTATCCTCTTTTTCACTGAATTGCAGCAGTTTCCATGCTTTAAAAACATACGCAAAAAATGTTTTAATCCGTATATCTCATCACACCAGCGGCTTATATTCCTCTATTTCCATCTCCGCAAACGTATCCATATCCCGGTAAATGGACAGCGCCATATCCAGCAGTGGAAACAGCGCCAGCGCCCCTGTACCTTCTCCGAGTCGAAGTCCCGCCTGGATAGCCGGAGTTACTCCTATCAAATCAAGCAGCCAGATAGACGCCGGTTCCGCCGATACATGGGCTGCCAGCATATAGTCCGTCGCTGCTGGTGCAATTCTTCCAGCAGCTGCCGCCGCAGCTGCCGCGATAACCCCGTCAATCACAACCGGAACATGATAGATGGCACCGCCCAAAAAAGCACCTGCCATCGCCGCCAGATCGAATCCGCCTACCTTTTGCAATACCTCCATGCCATCCATGTGATCCGGGTGATGCAGTCCGATTCCACGCCGGATTGCCTCCGTTTTCCGTTTCAATCCAGCCGAATCTAAACCCGCCCCAGCTCCAGTGACAAGTTCTGGATCCTTTTGCAGCAGAACCGATGCGACCGCACTGCTGGTCGTCGTATTGCCGATCCCCATTTCACCCACTGCAGACAAGCGGTACCCCTGCTCCTTCAGCACACGCACCGCATCGATTCCCGTCAAAATGGCTGTCAACACCTCCTGGCGCGTCATCGCTGCTGCTTTTGTAAAATTGGAAGTTCCACGGCGGATTTTCCGTTCCGTTAGGGGATAAAGTTCTCCCCGATGTTCTACCTCACAGGCAATTCCCATATCGATCGGAAACACATCTGCCTCTGCCTTTTCTGCCATCAGGCAAGAACAGCTCCTCCCGCGTGTCATATTCGAAACAACTGCCGCCGTAACCTCCTGCCCGGTCTGTGATACTCCTTCTTCGACTACCCCATTATCTGCGCAAAAAATTAAAAGCGCACGCTTGGAGAAGTCTGGCACTTCCTCCCCCTGCGCTGCCGCCGCCCGCACAATATCTTCCTCCAGAACTCCCAGACTGCCAAGCGGTTTTGCCACATGCCCCCAATGCTTTTCTGCCTGCTCCCGGATTGTCTTGTCCGCTGGTACAATCTGTTTCTTAAGCTGATCAAACCGACCTTCCAGCTCTTGTTCTGAAAAATGCCGAAAGTCTTCCAGAGATTCCAATGTCCCTATACTCTCCTGGTGCATCTATATGTCCTCCCGTTTTCGATTCCGCTCTCCTCCTTGCGTCTGGAAGTGAGCGTATCGTTTAGTATATCATTTACCGATTTAAAATTCCGCCTATGATTGTACCATTGGCCGGAATAATACGCAAATGCAAATCCCGTATATCATTTCCCATTCTTTTACAAATCTATGCCGCCGCCAAAGAATGAATCTGCGGTCTGTCCCGTGTAGCTGCCACCGAATGGGGACCTGATGGAATCAATGTAAATGTCATCTGCCCGCTTGCCTGGACTTCCCAGCTGGAACAGTTTCAGACAAACTACCCGGAAGCATTTCAGGCAAACGTCAAAATGCCTCCGATGGGCCACTATGGCAATTATTTTTTAATACATATATTGTACTTTTATATGAGCCTTGTCGTTCCAAAATCTCCATATTGACCAGCTCTCCTAGGATAATTCTCGCTCGGCGTTGTTTTACTCCCAACAATGTTTCCACTTGCCGAGATGTAATCTGTCCTTTTTTCTTTGCAAATTCGATAATTAAACTTTGCTGTGCCGACAAATAATTTATCGGCATTTTATCGGCATTTATCGGCATTTTATCGGCATTGTTAATTTCAATTACTTTACTGTCCCTATTTTCTATTCCATAATCAAATGAATACGTATCATCCAATGGCACAATAATTCGAAATACATCATCTTCAACAAACTGAGGATCTTTTCCTGAATAATATTTACTGTATTTAAATAATTTTCTTACCCCAGATCCAAGTTGATCTGCATAACCAATATTTCTGAAAAATGCCGCTATGATAGGATTTTTGGAATTCGGTTCCAGATTATCAACTGTAATAAAGCCTTCTTTTGTTGCACGATTTGCGTTCTCCACATACATTCGATCTTTCTCGATTACAAATTTTGCTGTATAACTGCTGGTAAATTCCCGATGCATCAACGTATTGCTGACCATTTCTCTAACGATAGTATTTCTAAGACTTTTATTTACCGTATCTTCTAAGAAAAACTTGTCTGGCAAATTTTTTCTTCCAAACTCAAGCAACTGATTGTAACTCTCAACCAAATTTGTTTTAATAATTTCCCGATCATCATACCGATCCACGTTGACTTTCCGAACAATTGCGTCCGTCACATATGTCGGTGCAACATCAAGAATTACATCATCTTTCCCAAGAAGCATAAGCGCCGCTAGATTATAACCTTCTTCGCCAGTAACTATATCCCGTCCATACAAACCAGCACTCTTTAGCAGTTCCTCATCATTCATTCCAGTCCAAGGATGTTGCCCACCCGCATGATTCTGCGCCATAATACGAATTTTAGGCAACAAATCTAATCTCAGATCTTCCATTTTTGCATATGGATATATCTTTCTTTCTGTAAAAATATTCTGTTTTCGAATATACATCTGTGCAATTTGCGCCGTTGCTGTCACCTTAACGTCTGCATCATTCACACGGTCATAAATAACCTTTTTAAAGCTATGAACTTCTGCACTGGAAAAAACATGAACGTGAATAATCGTTTTTCCCTCATAGGATAGTATTTCTGGCGCAAGGTACACAGTTGGTGAAAATAACGCTGGATTACTTATGCAGCTAATAAAATTTTTCACCATGTCTGCAGCTGCTTTTTCTGGAACGCCACATACCGTGCCATCATCCAGTACCCCCATGAAAAGATCTCCGCCAAAACGGTTTAAAAATGAACAAATAGATTCATAGACATCATTTTCTATGCCATTCCCGCATCTCTTGAACTCAACAGCAATGGTTTCACCTATTTTTAATATGGATTTTATCATATTGGCATCCATTATGACAGCCTCCTCACTTTATTCTTCTCTAGGCGCTTGCAAGACGCCATAATTTACATAAATACAACGCTTATTGTTATTACTAAATCAATGCCATCCCGCTGCCTTCCCCGCTTCATCCGCAAAGATAAATCCCAGTATTGCTGCAAAATATCCAATTTTATGATTCATAATACCAACAACACATAAAACCAGAATTGCTCTGCTTCCAACCCATACTCCATTTGGTCCATGATTATGATCCTTCCGAACTTTAAAAAGCATATATTGGATCAGCAACGTACATAAGAAAAATCCAATTCCATAAATCGTCAACTCCAGCATAACTTTATCCTCTTCAAGATATTTCAATACGGTATATTCCAAGATTACTGTTAGAACACGTTTTTATTCCAACACCGCTTCTTCCCCGCTCATATAATCTCTGTACAATACGATCAGCTACTTCTTTTTCTATGCCAGTTTTATTCAGCCTGCCTTCTGCCCGAAATTCATATATCTGTTCATTCCGCTCAATCAACCTGTCTATATATGCCATAAGCTGGTATCTCATCTGAAAAGAACACCCTCTCCGTACATAATAATTTGCCTTTTTACTTTTACATTCCGGTAAGCTATTATCTGTTTTGTGATCTTGGCGCATCAATTCGTCCGTCAAATTAAAATAATCATATGCCACAAGGCGGTTATTCTGCTCCATTGCACCTATATTCCAGGTGACATCTAGCTGATACGGATCTCCCTCAATATCTACAATATTCCATGCATGTGGCACACTCTGTCCGTTTTTTACTGAATCGCCGGTCACAACAATACATTTCACATCAACCGCATTTAGAAGAACTTTCACTGCCTTTGCAATTCCTTCACACTGAGCTTTATGATATGCGAAAACGCCAAGGATATTGTGAGACGCAATCACTCTAAATATTTTTTCCCTATCAGTTCCTTCGTAGTCATAGTCAACATTTTGGCAAATCCAGTCATGTACTCGAAGTTCTTTTTCATAATCATTACATTCCAGCAAATGCAGTTGTCCTGCAAGCTCATTCACCACTTTTTCGATTTTTCGATTGTATTCTTTTACCTTCTCTTTCGTAAAAAAATACTGTGGGCAAATTGCAACATGTCCAAACATATCACTGGCAGTGCTGCAAGCTGACTGGTTCAAGAAATAAATCAATGGATTATCCCTCGTCATCGCCATGAATATACGTTCAAAGCTCTCCTGACTAAACTCTCCACGCACTGGAATTGGAATAATGTCCTGATGCACCATCGCACCATTATAAAATGCTTTGTAGATCGCCTGTTCTTGCTTATTCAGTTGATGATAATAATAACGATCTACAATCATTTTTGTTTCTTACCTGCACTTTTTCCATTTAAAACTTGATACACTTTTTCGATAGCTTCTTTTGTGTAAGCTTTATTGGTGATATAAATCTTATTCTCCGCGGCATCTCGTCCAATCATTATTTTCTTTCCTGAACCACCAGATTTGATAATTGGTACTAATTCGGTCTGAAGCTTCTTTCCCTTTGGAAATGTCTCTACCACACAGAATAAAGAACCATCTCGCAATCTTTTCATCTGCGGTTTTGCTTTTATCTTTTCATCATGAACGACAGGGATACCCTTTTCTTTTGGTTTTACAGCTTGCTTTGTTTGTACTGTCTTCTTTACGCCAGTCGCTTTCTTTTGCTGTGACTGATGTTCCTGCTGTCTTTTTCTTCTTGCAAGTTCATGAACATACTGCAAACTTTTTTCATCATAATGACTTACACTATGATCCAGCTCAAAATACTTGCAGTTTCGCCATGAATTATATCCATCCACTGGTAAGTATAGCGGTCGTTTCATACACGATTTATCACTGGAATCATAATAGATACAATCCTTGCAATCAATCCTACGTTTTAATGTGTTGTCATGTTCTATTGTAAAACACTTCTCATATCCCCAAGCCATATGCTACACCTCAATACTTGTTACTCGACTGTAAAATACACCATAACAACAGTAATATCATCTCCACACCCAAGTTCACTGGTTTCCGTCAGCCAGTTCTTCAGATTTGCCTGTACTGTCTCTGCTCCATATTCCTGAAGCATCTGCAGATAATCCTTACATGTCTTCTGATACTCTTCATCTGAAGTATAACTATTGGCAAATCCATCGGTGGAAAGAATATACATATATGGTTCTTCGCTTTCTATCTCCCGTCTACGTACTGATGCCACTGCTTTTCTCCAAGCATCTGGCTTTGACAGGGAATGGGTTTCTGTTCCAAGGAATTTCTCCGGTTCTACCAGTGGTTCGACTTCTTCCTTTGTTGCAACACTGATATCCCCGTCTCCGATCTGGAAGGAAAATACAAAGCTGTCAGTCACCAGCATTCCCAGTAGCGTCGTTCCATACAGAGAAAATACGGACGGCCACTTAATATTTCCATCTTCATCGGCCATTCCATCTACTTTATTTTTATAAAAAGACTGTTTCACCCTTGCCTGCCACTCTTCACATACATCCTGAGCAAACCGCATATCCCCTTCCCGGTTAAGGAAAGTGATCAGATTAGAAAGTCCTGCTTCATCTTCCCCATAAACTTTCAGGTAGTTCTTCATGACTTCATAGAAAGAATTAACAGCAATCATGGAACCTCTGTCACTTCTGGGACATTTGGAACTTCCATGTCCGTCTGCAACTGCAATGATCACAATCTTATCTGATATTTCTACAATTCGCTTGTTGTCCTGGCATGGCATTTGGTTTCTTACGTGAGTCGCACCCTTGACGATTCCGTCACATATATAGCGTTTCATCCGACTCCTCCTCTTCTTACCAGACAGCTCCTTCATCAAAATCATCTGGATTTGGAATATTACTCATATCAAGTACCAGCGGTGCTCCGTTGTTTGCCGGTGCAAACGGATCATCTGCTGGTGTAGATGCTGCTACGGAAGCTCCTGATGCAGCTGCTGGCGTGGATGCGGATGCTGCTGGTGTAGATGCCACAACCGAATTCATTGGTTTACTTGAAGGTGCGGACACCATAGAAGCTGTCGTAGATGCCCATTTAATCATTTTTGCAAGAGCTGTTGCATTGTTCGCTTGCAGAACAAGCTCTTTGTTTCCGGCAAATTCAACCAACACTTCATCATCTGCGTCCTGTCCGATGGAAATCGCTATCTTCACTGCTTTTCGGAACCATGGCAGTTTTTTCAGCTTCTCCATACTCTTTTTATAATCATCTGTCGGCTGTCCATCTGAAAGGAGCACAATAACCGGCGGCAATGCTCTCTCCGGCATTGGTGGGATACTTAACTGTGCAGCCAGAAGATCAAATGCTTTTCCCAGTTCTGTTAATCCATTAGCATCCATATCTTCCCATCCATAATCCTCTACTGGAACCGGACTGGATGTAATCCAACTTGCTCCTGATGAAAACTGTAATGCACGGATCAGTAGCTGTGCATTTGGATTATTATCCGCTGCAGAACGCATTTCCGGTATGCACTCCTGAATCGTGTTGTTTACGATTCCAATCTTCTCTCCATACATAGATCCGGAACAATCTACTACCCAAAAGAAATGAATCGGTCTTGTTGCTAACTCTCCACCTGGTCTTTGTAATACTTCCATGGTAAATCCCTCCCACATGTGCTTTTATTTTTTCTCAATCCTTATCTGAACTCCCCTGTTGATTCAGGGAATAAAATCTTTACACCTTTTGCAATTCCAGCTGTCTTTCCTGGGGCAACCGGAATCTGCGTACCATCAGCTTTCTGGTAAGTCCAGTTCACCTTGTCCTCATTACGGATTCCCCAGAGTGCCGGATTCTTCGGATTCTGGACTACGGCTCCTACAACTGTATCCATATCAAAATCATCGTAAACATGATGATGCAACAACTTTGTATTCTGATTTAACAGCACTCGGTTCTTTCCAATGATAATCTTATTTGGTACTTGTACTGTCTTTCCGCAGTTCCAACAAGTATGTGCCACACCCTTTGCTTCCAGATCCTCATCATAGAAAAGCTGAGCACCGCAGGAACACTGTAACATTCCGCTCATCATGTTAGAGAATAACGTCATCCATTCCGGCTCCGTAATACGTTTGCTCGGCTCATTCAGTCCGACTGTAAATGCTTTGGTAAACATCTGACGCAATTTTTCCGGATACAGTGGCCAGTAAATCGTTGCATTATCATGGATTCCTTTCACCGGTCTGTTCGTCTTATTATTCGGAGCAAAGATAAATACCGGATCTGTGCCATACAACTTCACTCTGGCTGCCATATCCATGCAACGGATACTTGCTTCCAGCTTTCCTTCCAGTGGATGATTTACCATAAAAAGATAGAACAGTAGCACGGAAAGTGAATATCGGTCTGTATCTTTGGATGGTCGTTTTTCTCCTCTTACAATCTCTGGTGCCATAAATCCCGGTGTACCAAGGACTCCACCTGGCTTACTGTTATCAAAGGATACGTTGTCATTATCGCAAATCAGTACATCTCCATTATCCGGATTAAAGAATAAGTTTCCGAAAGAAATATCCTGATACTTGGCTCCCATAGCGTGCAGTTTCTGGTAGCCTCTGGTCAGATTAAAAGCAGTTCTGCACAGCGTATAAAAAGATGGATTCACACGTTTCTTCATCAAATCCACGATACTTTTATAATTTTTCGGTCGAAGAGGCATGATATAACCATACAGATCACTTTTCGCCGGCACAATCAGCTCCATAGGCCAGAGAAAACTTTCATCTGGTGAACCTTTGGCAATGATTGTTTCCAGAATCTTTTTCTGACGTTCCGTAGCACTGCCTTTAAAGTACCATTTCAAAGCATAATGATTGCCGCCACATTTCACATCATAGACTTCTCCCTGTCCACCAGCTCCCAGGAGACTGACTACCTCATATTTGTTTCCACTCTCTGAAGTGAGAATTGTTCCATTTTTTAATTGTCCTTCCATTATGGTATCTGCCTCCTTTGTTTGATCAACTGCAATACCTGATTTACTACACTGCCATCCGCCACGATCATGCAATAAGATTTATTTCCAAACTGCATCTCGCAGGCATTGCTGTACGGAGTAATTGCGGTCAGATAACGATAAGTCTTGTCAAATCCCCATTCTGTTGCCTGAAACACAATCCTCTGATTCGTTATGTATAAGATTCCCCGGTGCTGTACAAGTTCTGTATGCTCTACTGTTCTTCCTCTTCCGGAACTCCATCTGGTTCCCTCAAATAATCCTGAGGCACTTCCTCCCACATGACGGAACTCTTTCACTGTTTTCTGCTCCATATTGATTGCCTTATCAATAAAGTGAATCTTTTCTCCACGTTTCAGGAACAGTTTGTCTGTATTTAAAATTGGAAGTCTGCCAGCAATAATCTCCTGCCTTGCAACATCCGGCAAAATCGTTGTCACTGTAGGAATCTGGTTCCGATTTCCAAATAGTGCATCGAAAAGTCCCATCCTCTCACCTCTTTACTCAGTCAATATACCGTAAATCTTCTCTTTCGTTGTCGCATAGCAGGCGACAATCTGAAACTTATGCTATACCAGCTGATATTTAAATTTGTTCTTTCTTGCATATTCTTCTGCATAAGACCCAAAAGAACATTGAATAATAAACTGCTTGTCTGTATTGGTAAATGCGTCCTGCCCGATCTGCTTTACACTGTCCGGAATTACAATGAAATCCAAAGAACTACAGCCAAAAAATGCACGTTCACCGATTGCTCCCAGTTTTTCATGTAACTCCACTTTTTTCAGACTCGTACAGCTTTCAAACATACGATCCGGGATTCTTCCTATATTCTCTGGAATCGTCACATGCTCCATTGACTGACAATCTGCCACCAGTCCATCGCCTAACCAGAACACACTCTTCGGAATCTCGATGGTCCGCAAGCCTGTTCCTTTCAATGCAGCGTCTCCGATTGTCTTCAATTCCATCGGCAATGCGATTGATTTGAGACTGCTACAGTTTTCAAAGGCTGAATCTTCAATCTCCTCGATACTAATCGGCAATACCACCTGATGTAGTTTGTTACATCCAGAAAAAGCATTCCGTCCAATATACGCTATTCCTTCTGTCAGAATGGCTTCCTCTGTCGGAGAATCGCTGAAGCTATCATCTGCAATCTCCACTACCGGCGTATTCCCGGATCTGTTCTGGAAAATAATCGTCTTATTCTTATCCCCACGGAATCCAGTTACTGCAAGACCTTTTCCCCTGCGGCTTTTCTCATATGTAAAAAGATCCCCATAAGATCTGCCAGAAGATGACTGTTCTCCCTGAATTGCCGGTCCGCTTCCCTGCTTCTGAATAGAAATGTCACAGGCTTTTCCAAGCACTTTTCCTCCATAGCAGGAACACCACACTGATACAATCCAGTCTGCATTGACACGGCTCATGCCAAAATCGTCCATAAGCTGCTTCACATATCGGAAGGCAAAGGTATTATTGATGTGGGATGCAGTCTGAATATCCTGTGCAATTCCCATGTTATATGCCATCAACAGTAGATTGACATTCTTCGCCTGATCTGGAAATAAGTCTTTTACCAATGCAGTAAATTTCTTTCTATCGTCCAGAGATGCCTGGTGTCGCCGCAGCATCTCTTCAAAATCCTGTTCAAAAATAGCCCATCACCTTCTTATCTGCTTTTGTATTATTCTCAAGTCTTATTCCACACCAAGTGCTTTAAATACTGCTTCTTCTGCGGAAGAATAGAAAATCAAGCTAAATGCACCAACCAAATCTGATGGTACAGTTCCCAAATCTCCTGCGGAAGTAATTGGCAGTAACACCTTCTTCGCTCCACTGTCCAGACATACCTGCAGAGTACTTGCTAGCTCATCTACCTTGATCAGAGTGCCTCCAATACTGATTTCACCAAGAATTGCAAGACTGTTAAGTGGTGTCTTTCCAAGTGCTGCGGAACAGATCGCAATCAATGTCGGCAATGCCAGATTTCCTGTCATTCCAATGCCCTGCATATCCTGATAGTTAATGATATAGTCCTTTGTAGTAGTACTGATCTGACCGGAAATACGATTACCATTGGCTTTCAGATAATTAAATGCTGTATTGGTTGCTTCTTTCGACTCTTTTCCTGAGCCAATGCCAGTACAGGTCAGCTTTCCATTGCCAGGCATCATCTGTGTTTCCAGCATATAGCAACCAATCATACCTGTCTTTGATTTGGAAACGGTATAAACAGATCCTGGTTTTCCCATGCCTTCTGGAATTAGCTTGCCGCCACCCTGCTCAGGAACGGAAACGTAATGCTCCTCAAAGCTGTCATTATCTGTATAAGAGAAGTTTACATCATAGAACTCCATACCGCCGATCTTCTTCAACTGTTCTTTGACTCTACGACGAAGTTCCAGTGAAATCTCCACAATCTCACGTAATTCTTCTTTTGTTACCTCTCCATCTGGATACAGCAGTTTCGTAAATCCGGAAATCATCTTACGAACCGCAATAGTATCACGCTGGTTCAGGTTATTTCCAAGGCGGAAATACTTGTCCATCAGGTCACTGTAGCTGTCCTTACGAAGTTCACGCATAAATTCAGACAGATAATCTGTGATAAATCCATAATCGTTGGTAAAGGAATCCGGTCTATATTTCGGAATCTCCCAGCCAGGAATATAACAATGCATACGATCCAGGAACGCTGTATCAGTACCCATTTCCGGTGGGAATGGATCAAATAAGCTGGATGTCTTCAATAGAGTATCCACACTCTGGTTGATATTTCCTACAAATACCATAGACGCCTTTGCCTGAATCTCTGCTTTTCCTCGTGAAAAAGCTCCGGAAGCCATGTATCCTTTCATGATCTGGATGCCATCTTTATCTTTGAATTTAATACCGGCGACTTCATCAAAAGCCACACAGTCCCACATACCTACAAGACCTACGGTATGATTGGACATGTTGTAAAAAAGGTTTGCAACGGTTGTCTGTCCTCCGGCAACCAGAATACTGTTCGGAGAAATCTGTTCATATATGTAAGATTTACCAGTAGAACGTGGTCCCAACTCGCAAAGGTTAAAGTTATTCTCTACCAATGGAATCATACGTGCAATCAACAGCCATTTTGCTCTCTCACTAAAGCTTTCCGGCTCCAATCCAGTTGAACGAAGCAGAATATCCATCCATTCCTCTTTTGTAAATGCTTTTCTTCCATTTCTCACTTCATCCATATCTACATGCGGCATCTGGATTGGTGTCAGCTTACGGATACGGATTGGCTGTGTATTCTTCTTATCTTCCTCAATAAATTCATACTCCATCTGCAGGATGCACCAGATGCCACCACAGAGCAGTCTGTCATAATCTTTCACATAATCCGGATGAATCGGAATCCCTTTCACACCCAGATTCGAGAATGTAGCTTCGTAGCGATCTTCTTTCGTATTCAACACAACCGTGATACGGTCAATCACTGTATAGCTGCCTCTTTCACGCAAAAGAGAGAGAATCTTCTGTGCCTCATCCGGACGCACATAATTATCTCTCAAAATACGCTTTACGTTCTCTACTCCCTCTTCAATGATCTCCTCGTCATCAGAATTACAGTACTGTCCGAGGAGATATTCCAGTACATAGACTGGAACATTAGCCCCTTCACGTATAGACTTTGTTAAATCCTTCCGAACGATGCGACCGTCATAATACTGACGGAGCTTTTGCTTTATTTCTTCTCGCTTGTCTTCGGTTATATTATCCGAAGAAGTTTCATACTCGTTCATGATTGGCTTCTCCTTCATATCTACTATAAATTTCTTGTATAAATATAATTGCAATCATCAGCTCCAATGAACTTTGTTACATTGGAGTCTTCCTTTTGACCAGTGTTCTACAATATTTTGTTTGAATTCTTTTCTTACCATTTTGGCTCTGTATTTCAAATATCCATCTTCATCTTGGCGAATGTATATCCCCTCACAATAATCCTTTCCATATTTTGATTTTTTGAAAAAAGTTGACAAATCACATACATTATAGGTGCCAAATCCAAGTTTCGGAACTATTTTCACATTCATCTGATTCAACATAAGATTTCTTTGTTGAACCGACAAAAAACGTCTTCTTTTAATGTCGAAAATATCAAATCCTATAAACCAATCCGGTAAATTATCATAATAAACTGAATGCTTAGCATAACACCATTCTCCGTAAAGGATAAACTCATCCATTAACACATCAAATATTTTTTCTTCATGACAGTTTATCCAATTATTCAATGGTTTCCACTGTCCCACAAATGGTTTCATAAGATATGAGCCACGGTTTTGCAACCAAATCTCTCCATTAGCGGTAAAAGAAATTCCCAGATTAGCACCATCTATTTTTTCTTCTATTGTGACAGGTTTGCTTAAAATATCCCTTACTTCACTTTTTGATAAGATTTTATCACTTCTTTGAATATTTATATCAGTTTCAATATATGGAGTAGATGGAAACTTAAAAAACATTTAATCAGCCCTCTTATTTAAGATTTTTTGCTCATACATTTTTTGAGCATAATCCCTATCCAAAAATTGTATATGTATACCATATTTTGCAAAACTTTCCTCATAGCCAAGCCATTTGCCATCTGCTGCTTCAATAATTGGTGGTTTTTCTTGATGTGCATTAGATAATGCAACAAATTTCTTATCACTTTCATCAAATTCCTGCGTATCCTCATCGTATGGAAATTCCTGATATTTTCCTTCTGAATCTTTATGCAATTTTATATTATCCTCTGGCAAAATTGTTGCATAATATTCGTACAACCATTTAAAAAAGATTTTTCCCATGTTGCTATTTCCATATACATTTGTATGGTATTCCTTCCATATTTCATGATCCAAATCCAGCACCAGTTTTTTATCTTTATTTTTTGTAAGTTCTCCAATATACTCCATACATGCCTTTTGCATCTTTAGTTCTTCCGCTGGACACAACTCAGGAGCAACCGCTGCTTTAGCTGGAACATTCGTATCTAAAATTATTTTATTCATATTAAATATTCTCCTTGGCAATTCGTCTGTCCATTGCACGCATTGCTTGTTCATACATGTCCTTTTCCATGTCTCCAAAGAAACCATCCGGCCAATTTAATATGTTTCCATACTCGTCAACATTTAGTTCCTCCAGTTGAGATGACTTCTGATTATTCTTTGCAAAATATGCTTTCACATCTGATGTTTTAATTTTTTCTTCTGATATCCTACGTTGCAATCTTCTTAACAAATGTTCAGAATGTGTTTCTATTATAACTTGTACTCTACGTTTTTTCCGATTTTCACGCATGTTAATAGCATCTATTATTACATCTGCCAATAGTGCCTGTGCATTAGGATGAAGGTGAATTTCTGGCTGTTCAATAAAAATAACCGAATTGTCCGGGGCATAAAATAATTGAACAATTACTGGTAAAACCTGTGAAACTCCAAATCCTACATCTGGCAATCCCACAAATTGATCTGCCCCTTTTATTCTAACTTTTACTTCATATTCTTGTCTCTCTCCTATTTTTTCAATTCTATACTCCTCTATCAACCCCATCTTTTTCAATGATTCACTGATTATAACTTCAAATTCCTTATAATTGCTATGTGGAAATTTCAATTTTTTATTTTGTTTCTTCGCAGATAAAATTGCCGCTATTGTATTCTCTCCTGCATCACCGACACTTTCAGGATTAACACCAGACCAACTATAACTTCTTTTAGTTTTTGTACGCATAGGTCCCAAATAATAAAATTTGGAGAAAAAATCTTCCTGATGGAGATTCAAATCTTGAAGGAAATCGGAATCCTTATAGTAGGCTAAAGCAGCATCCGAAAACCCATAAAATTTTACTGGCTCTGTTAATTTCCAGCCCCTTCCTGCTTTTGTTCTTTTAAAATCACGATCTGAATCTAAAACATAATTTCTATTGCTCTCCTCTTCTGTTTCTTTTTTCATTCCTACCGTTAACTTAAGCGTTTCGTCATTATACAATCGATATTTGAACTCATTTACTTCCAGATATTGCGTTTCCGGATCACTTACTTGAATGTCACCCTCGAATTCAATTTGATTATAGCTTTCTCTCTTATCAGAATTTTCAATTACTGCTTTAGTATCCATATCCCAGCGAAATTCAAATTTCATATTTCCCTCTAAATCATGAGCATAAAATATATCCGATACAGATCCCAAATCCACAGAGTCTCCATTCAACAATAGCACAGTTTTTCTATCCGATTGTCTTACAGTTTGTTTCAACATAACCAAAAACTGCCCAATACTAGATTTACCAGAACTATTACTACCAAATAATACTGTTATAGGGGCTAAATCAAACATTCCTGTATCTTTCCACCCTTTAAAATTTTGTATGTGTAATTTTCTTAACATATCTTGACCTCCTCATCTTCAACTTATCAACTAAAACCCAAAATCATCCACAAATGCAATATCAATCATAAATTCATACTGTTGCAGAATATTTTTCTCATCATTCGCATCTGCCAGTACCAGATAATACTTATCGCCACACTTATATTCTCTGGACTTCAATGTAAATTTCTCATGGAATGTTCTCTTCTCTGGTGCATCTTCCCGGCTGTTTGCAACAATTGGTACATCAAAGGATATTTTTTCTCCATCTTCCGTCGTAAAATATGCCACCAAGCTTCGTGCCTTCATAGTATCAGTCACTTTCTCTGTCTGAATAAAATCAAAGTAAGTGATCAGGTTTGTCACCTTTCGATTCACGGAAGTTAGAATTACATCTACGTAATCGTAAGCAACTGCTCGGGTATTCGTTGTAAGCTCAATTACCGGAATCAGCATTTCCTGAAGTGAAGAACCGCCATGTACATAGTTCTGTCCCCCACCGGCTACCTTGAAAATATCTGCTCCAATCGGTGTCGTCACATATAAATTGTTCATATATGCCATCAATCTGGACTTCATTCCCGGTTCTCTTACTTTCTGTGTTGTAAGCAGGAACCGTTTATTGGAATATGTACAGATTTCCCGGTCATAGGATACTTTATCAAATTCATGCAGCTTGTCTCTCTTATACAGGAAGCCATGATCCGCTGTGATAAAGAATTTCGGTGCTGATATATAACTGGTCAGTTTCTTGATCAGCTTATGAATCTCTTCGATTGCTTCTGAACACGCCGTAAATACCTCATTTTCACTGGCAGGCTTATCACCACGGGCATCCACCTGATTGTGATAAATATATACAATATTCTTTTTCTGCAACAATTCACGAATCTTCTCTTTATTGGCACTTGCCACTTCATCAAAAGCTAATGCTACATTATTTTCATTCTGTGCTTTTAAGATCTTGTCTCTGGATGCAAGATCACTACAACTCTGTCCGTCTACTGTAACATTCAACTTATCATCTACCAGTAATTCCTGATGTGGCAAAAGACTTGCCATTCCCACTGATGTTACAGAAGGCAGTCCACTGATCATACATTCCAGTTTCGGTGTACATTTTTCATCCAATTCCAGTCGTTCCATCAATTCCTTTGCACACTCATACCGGAAAGCATCAGAAATAATAACGATGACACGATTCTTTCCTTCGTAAGCTTTCAGGTAATTGCGATAAAAGTCTTCCTGACGTTTTAATCCAGTATCTGCCATCAGATTATCTGTCAGTTCCTGATTCCACTTAGGTGTTATTTTCTGCAGATAAGTAAAGGAATACATATTCTCAATCCGTTCTCTTACCTGTGAAAATCTCTCTGTTTCTTCTATACAGTCATAGGCACTGTAAAACCATCTATAATAAGAATCAACCAAATATGTTTGTTTCTGATAATCAGCTACCATAGTCTTAATATCACTGGTCACTTCCAAAACAGATACTGCCTTCATCATCTGGTAAGCATATTTGATTGCCTGATATTCGTTTTTATATACATTTCCAAAATGGCAGGACTTTGCTGTTCGCTGCTCTGCAATCTGTGCAAGGTTCATGCCATCAATCTGAGCATCCAGAATCTCATCATTCAACTGATCCAGTGCCCAGTCAATTAAAATATTATCCAGTTCCCGGAAAGCATCGCAATTTGCAATATCCAGAAGTTGTGCAGACTGATCTTTTGATTTGTCAGCATCTTTTTTCAGTTCATCCCGGATTCTGCTTACCACTCGTAACGTCTTGTCCACTTTTTCTGCTAATGCATCATAAGCATCTTGATAAAGTACATTGTCCATCAGATTCCGGACAAATACGACCACATCATTCTTTTTTTTCAATACATATGATTTCAAAACAGTTGGTAGAGTATCTTTCAACGCTACTGATGCATAAGTTAATAACATACATGCTGCCAAATCATCTACGTTTGGATTTTCAGACTGATATCCAAAATACTTCTCACATAATTTCCAGAACTTTTCTAAAAGTCCGTTGTCTTCTAAGGATTTCATGTATGCTTCGCTGTCGTTTAATAACAACTGTCTTGTAATTTCTTCAAAATTTGGAGTCTTCACATCTGTAAGCACGGCAATAAGACCAATATCAATGGTTTCCACATTGAAATGGTCTATGCCGAGTTCTTTAAACTTCTCAATACGATTCTTGTTTTTCCAGAAATTGCTGTACTGTGCCAGATGTTCTTTAAACCGGTTATCAATTCCAATCTCCTGTGACATCTGGGATACTCGGTCCGTATAGTACGGAACCGAGTAATAATACATATCAGCTAATGGATTTTCTGCATCACTTGGTTTTGGAAATGGTGCATATACAAGATACTTGCTCTCTGTATCTGACTCATTCAATAACCATTTTGAATAGAACCAGTTTGTTCCATCCAGAATATGTAATTTTGCATTATCCAACTGTAACTCAGATACTTCGTCTTCATATTCCCCTTTATCATCAAACCAGAATATAATGCGTGTATTTCTTTTTGAAAATTCAGTATTAAGTTGCTCTTGTATATTTTGTAAATCCATTCTTCCTACCCCAGTCTATCTCTGATATATTTCATTATAATTGCTGTCATATTAACTATCAATTCGCTATCATTTACATCCACTGTATCATGATGTTTTACATTGTCATTTTGATATTTTGCATAATGATTAAGCATAGTAGTAACCAAGGTAACAGCTTGAGGCAAAACGCCCTTATTTTTTAAAGCCGATCCAATAGGCTGTATCTGGTTCTCTAATGTTTTTGTTGTTCCCATAATATCTCGAATTAAAGATTCCAGAGCAAGACGCATATCATCAATCGCATTGCGTGTGTCCTCTTTATTAGATAATTTTTTTAACGCCGCACGATAAGCCTTGGCTGCATCTGGGTATAAATCAATCCATTCCAGTACTTCCGTTACAGTTGGCTGATTTGCCACAAAATCAGCTGTAATAAATTGACCTTTGAGAAATAAAAATTTAATATCAAATCTGCCTAAATATTCATTGATTTTTTTCTCAAATAATGATCTTTTATCTTCAAGAACCACATAATCATATACCAAACAGATAAATTCTTCAATTTCATCCCATTTTGCATCACCTAAGATAGCAATATTAAATGGTATAGCTTTTCCAAGATATTCTATATATGTACTTCCCCATTTTTCATTTAACCCCGTGCCCGTTATCGTTTTATATTCTTCTGGTACATAATCGAAAAATTCACCATTTTTCATGCAATTAGTAAATGCCAGCCAAAATTTTGAAACACTTTCTGTAAAAGTATTATTCGGATTTAAAAATATTTTCTTTGATACCATATATGCTCCTTATTATCACTTGATTTTTGCCAGCAAATCTACTTTTAATGCTTTCTTTCCTTCTTGAGCCACTTCGACGCCCTGAAATTTCTCATAATTTACTTTCACGCCATCATCCAGATTAATCTCAATTCTCTTGTTCGCAATATGAGCAATTGCTTCATCGTAAATCTTCATTTCTGCAAGTTGCTTTGTATATTTCGTCACTGCTTTGGTTGCCTTAGATTTTTCCGAAGCCGATGATGCATTGTCAATGGTATACTGAGCACTCTGCATCGCTGTTTCTACATATTTCTGCGCCCGGTGTAGGTAATCTGTTCTTACTCTACCCACAGTGTCTGCATCATAACGGTGCATGTAAATCAGTGCCTTAAATCCATTTTGTTTTCCACTATCAAACAACCAGTAAATCGGTCTCTTCTGATATACTTTCAGATGATCTGTATAAAAATCCTTTAGGAAATAATTGCGGATAATTTCTCTGGAAGTATCGCCTTTGTTGCCTAATGCGTTTGCAATGAAATCCAGGTTTTCTTCTAAAGTATCTGCACCGTAAACCGTCTTTACAAATTCTACAAAACGTCCGACAATATCATCTGAGAAGTATTCTTCATCAGTAATTGGAATACAGTTATCCTCATCTGGAAGAAATGTCTTATATCTGCTACTGTCCCATTCACCGCCTGCATAGATTAGACCTTCTTCATCAAGAGAATAACGACCAAACATACAGCCAACAGTATATGACACAAACGATTTTATATCTCGCTCACTATCAATCAAATGTAGCGATATATATTTATCTTCAGTTCCTAAAGTAACATCGTCTAGTCCATATAATTTCAAAAAAATTCTGTCTATTATTTTTTCATTATTTTGAAGTTCTAAGAATCTATTCTTCAAATAATCATTCCAACATTTAGATATTACTTTCAATGACATCTTTTCATTAGAATATGTTATATATGGATGCTTTTTGAAATCCCATGAAGTTTCAAAATCGTCCCAATCTTCTTTACTAATCTCAATATTTCTTTCTACAAGATTTTCAATTTCATTTTTAAACTGTTTATCAATTATCAGTGGTAATTTTGCAACATTACCTGCCTCATAATTCATGGTTGTAGAAAAAATTCTCATAATTTCATATGCAACTGTCGAATTACAAAAGCCTAGCATGTATTTAATAATGGTCGAATTAGCAAATATACTAGCTCCCGCTATATCAAAAATATGACCTTCCCCTTTATATCTAAACGCTATTCTACCACTCGATATTTTGGACCATGTTATGGATGGTTTAAAATAATACTGAACATTCTTAGGTTTTGCATTACTAGGAAGACATTTTCCAATTGCTAGTTTTTCTAATTTATCTTGCTTAATATTTTGCCCATCATTATACCAATCTACAACATATTCATTATTTCCATACCATTTTCTATACTCCCCTCCTTTGTTGTAAGGGAACCACTTTGCACCTGATTTCTTTGCAACTTCAAGAGTCCCCGCATCTGTCTTCATTTTTGTATAATCAATTTCTGTCCATAATCTAACAAATTTCTCATTTTCTCCCGTCTGAAGTCCTACTCTTGGCTCTGCGTAATTCCCAATACACTTCTCATTTTCAAATATTTCAAACAAACGTTTGCTTATCCAATACGCAATTGGAACTCCTGGTATTTTTTCATAATCTTCAGTTGTTGAATAATATACAACTTTTCTTGCTCCTGTAGAAATGACCTCACTTCCACCATCATTAATATCCTCAATATTATCATTGTTATATAAAGAAAAATCAAATCTATATTGATCATCTTTCTTGGCTGCAAGAAAGATTTTTTTTATGTCATCTACATCAATATATTGAAAAGTTCTTTCATGTAACTTAAATGATTTGCAAATAAATTTAATATTTTTTGCCTTTCTAAGAGTAAATGCAACTGAACCAAAATCAATGCCAAATATTCCTCTGCCCATATGAATTAAATTTTCAATTGTGTTGCTTTTCATTATTTTTTTCCTAAGTTTTTCAAATGAAGACAAAAACAAAAAAGATGGTTGCGTAATCATTGCTTGAATACCATTTTCTTGAATCATTTCATTCGCTCTAATAATGAATGCAGCAAACATATCTAATTTACCATCTGAATACCGTTCTTTTACATAAGAATTTAACTTAGCCGACATGTTCCCAGCGCCCATATACGGTGGATTCGTTACTACCGCATCATATTTCTGTCCCAAATTTTGTGCCACCCTCACCAGTTTTCGTAAACTTTCCTGAGTTTCTTCACTTCCAACGCTCTCAAACGAAATCTGTCCAGTTGTACCCAAATCATCTACAAATCTTTCCAGCACATCCCACTCGCATGCATCTACATTTAAGATAGATCCATATTCTCTGGCATCTTTGAAAGTATCCAGCAATCCTTCTATCTGTAGCACAGCCAGATTTCTTTCCATCTCACTCAAATGTGTTCCAAAAAACTGCAGATGATTCCGATTAATTTCATTGCTCTCTACAATCGCATAAACTTTCGGCTCTGGCTTTCCATCTCTTCCACGCAAGAACCGTCTGTTATATCCACGACCTTTCATCATAACCGCAAAGTATGCCAGCTGATATGCTCTCTGGTCAATATCCAGTCCATGGATATTATGCTCTACGATTTCAAATGCCGCTTCTCGCTTATCATATCCGGCACTTTCATAGATATCCATTAATACATCAAACATAGCAATCAGGATATGACCACTTCCCATGCATGGATCAATGCAGGTGATATCAGTCGGTTTCAAATCTTTGTATGTGGTACGGATTTCTGCCAGCTTTACATTAACGGCTTCTTCCTGTTCTGCTTCAGGAAGATAATATTTCCATCCGAATCTTTCTGCAGTTGCTTTTTCATCGGTACTTGGATCTACTGCCCGTAAATGTTCAATCCAGATTCTTCCCACAGAGTTTTCAACCATATATCGAACGATCCAGTCTGGTGTAAAAAGCTGGGTTGCTGCTGGGATTCTCTCTTTTGTAATCTTTACATTCTTTTTCAACTTTGCGAAGGTATCATCTTTTAATTCTGTATTGTAATACTGATACAGCCACCCGATGATCTCAACCTGTCCTGTCGGATTCCCTTCTTCATCCAGTGTAGATACATTGAAATCTGCTTCTGGAATGCCTGTCTCTGGATTTACCAGCATATAAATGACATCATCTTTATTGGTGTAGGAAATACCAAACAGCAATTCCATATAGTCAGAGTCTGCTTCAAACAATCCCGGCAGGATATCATGCAGCTGATGGCATTGTTTCAGGAACAATTTACCGAACATTTTATCCGTATCTTCTGATGTACCGCTCATTTTCCAATTAATGATCTCTTCTTTTTCCTGTACAGTCAGGTCTAAATCTACATCCGGTGCCTGTGTAACCAGATCCGGTTCCATCTTTCCTTCTTTTTCAGAGGAGAGTACACGAACTCTGTTTGGAAGATAATCATTCACCTCCATAAAACGAATGGCACAGATTCGGTTAAACCAGGTATAAGCCACTTCCTCTACCACTGCTTCAAATCCACAAGATTCAATCTGTGATACCAGACGTCTTCTCTGCTCACACTGTCTTTTATTCAAAGTCACTTCCGTTCCGGCTGTTGTCTGATAGACTTCAAAATCCGCACCTTTTGTGATTGGTTCACTGCATGATTTTTCCGTAATGCCGAGCATACCGGCTTTATCTGTAACAGAATCAATCAGTTTTTTTCTTGCTTCTATGGCAAATTTCTTTATCGCATTCTTGTTCATGTACTGTTTCCTCCCACTGGAATGATTAGCTTAATGTAATAATCGTATTTTCATCCAGCTCGTTTAATAATTTCTGCTTCATCTCTGCCAGGAACTTGTCAATATCCTGCTCATTTTCAATCGAATAGGTTCTTGCACCTGCCACATTACTGATGGATACATTCTTGCGTTTCTTCTGTTTTGGCTGAACTGGTGGTGCTACTGGCTTCGGTGGTTCTGTATGACCGCCACCAGTAGGTGGTGTTACCGAAGCTACAGGATGTACCGGTTTTGGACGATGTGCTTCTTCATACTCTGTGATTTCATCCATGCAACGAAGCTTCAATGTATCGCTTTCCAGTCTGATATTCTTCACTGCCGCAATCTCATGGGATGTATCCAGTTTCTGTTTTAATTCTGCAAAGGCATTTACGAACTTATCCCTGAATACAGAGGCAAATTCTTTCTCATCCAGCGTATGTAATACTTTTTCCAGATCATCATCCACGATCGGACGCATCTCTTCTGCTTCTTTTTCCAGTAAGGATCCATACTGCTGTACGAATTTCACAGACATATCCGGCAGTTTCTGGATCTGGCTAAATGGATTTTTCGCTGTCACAATCGCTTCCATCTGGGCAACATTATCCATAATTTCCTGTTCACGGACATAGGTCTTACTGTTTTCAAACATCTGGATCTGTTCCAATGCTTTTTCGAAGATCTTTTTCTGACCGCCTTTAAAGAAATCGAATACCGGTGCAGTATCATCTGCATCGTCTAACAGATCATCTCGCTTTTCATCTACTGTTTTAAAGAACTCTACCGGCTCTTTGATAGCCAGAAGTTCTTCCAGATTTTTCTTCGCCTGTTCCATTAAGGATTTACATGGCAGCTTCGGATTTACACGATATTCAATCATGATTTCAGCAAATGTTTCCAGCTTATCCTGCGCTTTATTCTTAAAGTTTCTCATAATAGTATCGTCATCATCACTGGATACGGAGAAACCAAAATAATCTTTCAATACTTCTTTTACGGAACGGATCTGTCCGTCTGTTGCTCTTTCCCTAATGTCAATGAGCAGTTTCTCGACAAATTCACGTTTTGTCAGATAACGTACCAGTTCATCTTTTGTATTGGACAGCATAGATAAACTCTGGCTGTTATAGGTCAGGGATACTCTTCCCATCTTGAAAAGCATAGCAACCAGCCACTGCACATCTTTTGGATCAAATCCATACGGAGCTGCCCCAAATTTATCCTGCAGGGATTTCAGGGAAGTCTTCATATGTCTTGCATTGTTAAGACCAATAACCTGAATCACTTCTTCCAGTGCTAATTTATTCGGTGTGGTATCACTGGTTCCAAGGAAAGAAAACTGTCCATCGTTGCCATTGAAAACTGCAGCAATATCCGAAAGCTCCGGAGCTGTTTCCATATAGGTCAACTTGTTATACTGCATGGCTACCAGCTTGCCAAGTGCTTCATTAATACGACTTGCCGGCTCTTTGGCTGAGATATTTGCTTTATCACCATTCACATAGATATCTGCATGTTTCAATGCATCCTCAATAAAGATACGGATACGGTCTTTCTTTTCAATACGTTCATCTTCTTTTGCACGACGGATACTGTCAAAGCTTCCTCTTGCACCAGAAGCATTTTTATTCAGGAACTTATAGATCTTGATAGAATCTGTAATCTCATCCAGGAAGGTACTGTCATTCGATAATTTTACAATCACACTATGTTCCTGTGCGGAAAGCATACGCAGAGCAGAATCCGGATAATCTTCTCCATATGGTGTGATGATGGATACTCCGATATCATTGGACTGATTTCCCTTAAAGTAACGATCATCTACTTTCTGATTGAATGGGAACAAATAACGGCTGCTGTAACGATATTTCTTGTCTGTAAAAATTTCCTCGAAGATTACGGTAGATGCTTCTCCGATAATCTCACCCATTTCTACTGATTCATTATTGATAGCATTATTGATCTCCTGTTCTTCATTGGTCAAGAAGATATAGATTTCTCCATTCTTCTGCACCAGCGTCTCTCGGATCAGTTTCTTTAAGGATTCTTCAATCTTTCCACGAATTTCAATACGATCATCATCTATATTAGAGATCATCAAAGTGGTAAGGTTATCTACATTTGCTTTGATCTCTTTGACGTATTTAATCATAAACAGCACTTTCAGCAGCTCTACATCAAACTCGTCCAGTCTGCTATTGTCTTCTGCATCGGTAATGACCTGGCTGTGCTGATGGTCGATAAATTTATGCAGTGGATCATAGAAATAGCTAAACGGTACCAGTACACCTTCCTGGCTGTCCTTTAATCGGATCGCAGATTCCTGGAACAGTGCCAACATAGAACGGGACTGGTCAGATAAATGCTTTCCGCTGGCTCCATGAGTACGCACGGCTGTCAGTACTTGTCCAAGTAAGTTAAACTGGTATGGAATAAACGGATAGCAGTCTGCAAAATCTGTTTTATCTGTATATAATTTCTTATCTGCAGTATCTGCCGTAAATGTGATCAGATTCTTGATAATAGATTCTTTCTGCTCGTATAACAGCTTCAAGGCAGATTCTGCGATCTCATTTTTCTCCAGGATACGTTTCCGGATAACTTCATCTACATTGGATGCAGACAGGGATAATCTGGTATCAAAACGTCCCTGAATCTTAGAGAAGTCATTTCCTTTTGTCTTTGTGATAGAGTCAATATCTTCCTGGCTGGTAACGATCACCCATGCTTTTCCTCTGCAGGCAGTTCCCAGATCTTCCACGATAGTCTGTAAGTTCAACATTAACTGAGTATCATCAGCAATGTACTGTCCGATCTCATCTACAAGGAAAATAACGTGATGGTTCGGTCCTTTTTTCTCACAGTACTCTTTGACCAGAGATACAAACTTCTCAATACTGAGGTCATAGCTTCCCTTTGCATTTTTACACCAATTGCGAGCTGCTTCCTCACTCATGAAGTCCATAGCCACGATCGTCTTTACGATTTTATCCTGGATAACCGCAAATGCCTGTCTCTTTTTCTCCCACGGTGCCCCTGCAATCTCTTCAAATTTTTCTTTGAACTCTTCAAATCTGCCTTCATTGTCCAGCTGACGTTCAAATTCTGCAAGATATGGAATAGATCCGCAGTATCCCTGCATTTCATTAAATACCTTCATGAAGACTTCCACGATGGCTTCTTTTCCAGAGCCAACCTTTGCAGATCCTTTGGAATCAATATTAAAGAGCATAACATCAGAAGAAATGGTTCCGGAATTGGTCATCTTGGCAATCAGCATCGGATCATCGATTTTCTTTCCATCTGTAAAGTACTCGATGGCTCTCTTTCCTTCTACCACACTGTTTTTTAACAGATAAGAAAGAATCTTCAAGAAGTGAGATTTACCACTTCCAAAGAAACCGGAGATCCACACACCCATTTTGTCTGTATTGTTATTGATCCCCTTTTCATAGTTATCGAAAAAATCACGGAAATGTTTTAACAGTTCTTTTGTTACTACATATTCGTCCAATTCCTGATATACATTTTCTTCATCAGACTGACCGACTTTAATTACGCCCTTAATATCACGGTCAATCTGCTTCTCAAACATCTCTTTAATCTGCATTTTTCTTCTCCTCTGTTTTACACAAGCCGGAATGCCCGGTAATAGTTTCTGGAATCCATCGTTCCAAATAATTTCAAATCCTGTCCGCTGTATTCTCCAGGATAAAACATCACAACCGGTACACTGTCCAGAACCTGATGTAAATTGTTCAAAATATTATGGCTTGCAATGATCGGGTGGCACTTTCCTACTCCTGTCAGAAAAATCACGCTGCCTGTCAGATCTTCCTGCAAAATCTTTGAGATAATCAGGTTCAGTTCATTGGTTTCATCCAATCCCAATGTTTCCACCAGGCTGTCTGCCATATCAAAAAAGCCATTGTCTTTTTCCAGATCAAAGAAGGCTTCCAGATATCCTTCTTCCTCTAAAACCTGAATCATCGTATGAAACAGGTCAAATTCTATGATTTTAAAATCTTTATTGCCATTGTTGATTCTGTCTTTTAAGTATACGATATGATTCCGCACTTCCAGTTCCGCCCTCGGATCGTAATCAAACACATAATATCCGACTTCATTTCCAAGTCCTTTATTTTCACGGAAAGACTTGTCTGAAATTTTATCTTCAATCCGATTTAAACGTTCCTCTAAACTTAATTTTGACATTCTTAGACTCCTTTTACTGCCTTTAAATATTCCCCAAGTCCATTGACAATCAATAATTCTTCCGTACGGTAATCAACATGGAGTGGCTTAATCCTTCTTGGTTTCACACTACTTTCCAACAATCCAGCCTCAAACATCATTCTAGTAAAACACTGTTTCAGCCGTCTCACTGATGTGTCTGCCCAGCTTGCCACGACATCACTCTGCATGGCTTTATCCGCAAAAAACAGATTCAAATCTCTGTCCTTGATCTCTTTTTCTCCTAATCGGATCTTTTCAGCATAAACCTCATGGAGAAATTCAAAAAATAGACGATTATCAATCAAAATCGCTATCAAATTCAAAATCTTTGCCGTCTCTACATCACAAGTTGTGAATACCCGTAAAACTGCTTTTGGTAAAAATGCCATTCTACGATAAGTGCCATTTAATACTTCATATGCGCGATATTCTTCCCTTACCTGATAGATGTTCTCCATCCAAGCAATCTTTTTGATATCTGCCTTACTGTATCCTTCCAAAATATATCCTGCTGTTTTTCTGGATTCTCGCAGCCAAAATAATTTGGACATCAGTCCTGCGCTATACTCCATTACTGTCCACCATCCTTTATTTTCTTTTCATAATGGACGATATCTCCAAAATCGCAATCCAGTCTCTCACAGATCTTCTCCAGGATTTTCATGGAAACGAACTCTCCATTGGTCATTTTCGCCACGGTGCTGCTACTGATTCCCACCAGATCCATCATGTCCACTTTTTTCATGTTTTTATCAATCAATAGCTTCCATAATCCATTATATGATACTGCCATATGTATTTACCTCTTTGTTATACAAAACTTATGGTCTTCCTGTCTTTTGAAAGTATATTTTAATTTCGTTTTTATATTTTCAATCTATATTATTGTACCATACTGTATGTATTTCTTCAACGATAAGTACAAATGGGAGCTTCGACTTTGCGAATGATTTATTTGAGAAATCCAAAGGAAACTTTTTTTCCTCCGTATTTTTATGACTCTTGATATAAAATTGGTTTTAAACGATCATAAATTTCCAATCCCTGTTTTCTTCCAAACCTATGCAAAGAATTCAGGTAAATAACTTTCTTATTTTCCCCCGTCTCCAATAATTCTTGTATTTCATTCAACTTATTTGCAAATATAGTGTTTCCATATATCTGCTCTAATACTTTCTGTAACCGCTTCCGCTCTTCATATTTTGCCTGAAATACATTTATATCTACCCCATTTACCTTATTTTTCAGTTGTTTTACTCTTTCACTATTATCATTGCTGGCTATAAGACTTCTTTCGATCGATGGAGCCAAAATAATCTTCTTATTCGATGGCAGTCTTACGCCCCAATAATCGCGAACCGCCTGAAATCCCTGGTCTTTACTGATGATCGCCACTCTGTCATCATGACCTTTTCCATAAAACTCACCTACTCTGGTAGCTATATAAAAATCCAATCCATTTTTCCCGGTTTTAACTAATTTGCAGGTATCAAACGCACATCCAGACCGCTCTATCTCTTCCAGGTAACGATTTTCACAGCTACGTGCAGCCGAACTGAAAAACAGTGTCAGGTAGTCATTTTTATCCAGATAATCTGTGCCTCTTAATCCATTACTTCTAACATTTTCAAAATCCACTAAAAAATACATGGCTGCTACCCTCTTTTCTGTCTGTAACTTTTTTCACGATATTTCACAATCTCATCTTTCCAGTTATCTTCAAAGAAAGCCTCTGTCGTGTCACGCGCAGTTGCTTTGCTCAATGCATTTCCAACTGCCCTGAAATTGACTGCAATGCCTTCTGAATCATTCTCATATGTCACAGATCTGTTTCTGGCAATGCCAATTTTCTCCGCTTCCCTTCCTGCATCAATATTGGCTCCCAGAAATAAGAACTCCCATCCACACTCTTTCTTCGCCTCTATCTTTTTCCTGATCTGCCTATGGGTGAAATGCTCACTGGAATTTTCCAGTCCATCTGTGGTAATAACAAAAATAATCTTCCCAGCTCTATGCTTCTCTGGAAGATGTTTCTGCACGTTATCCATCTTCTCAATCGCAATCCCAACTGCATCCAATAGCGCGGTACAGCCTCGTACAAAGTATTCTTTTTCTGTAAGCGGTTCAATCATCTCCACTGGAAATCTGTCGTGAATAATATCTACCTCATCATCAAACAGAATCGTTGTCACATTTACTTTCTTTTCCTGCGCCTTCTGCCTGGCAATCATGCCATTGAAACCGCCAATCGTGTCACTTTCCAGACCGCCCATCGATCCACTTCTGTCCAAAATAAAAACCAACTCTGTTAATTCTGCATTCATGTGAGTTCCTCCTTACTGGCTTATTTCTCAAGCCATTGTGATATCCCCTTGCGGGGGACTCCTTTGGATTTGTTATTAATCACATTTTATCTACAGAACCAACTGAGTTGGTCGCCTGTCAGGTGACATTGCACCTGACTATTTTTTAGAATATTGGTTGTCCATATGCATCCAGCACATCATTGATTTCGAACATATCATATATCTTATTCTGTAAGAAATATGCCACAATAATATCGGTTTTTGAACTCCTGGATAATGCAAAACCGGCACTTGCCAGTAGATCTTTCGCCTCATCCAGAGATAATTCCAAGGCAATCGTAAACGCCAGTACGGTTTTCTTATTCGGAATATAATCGACATCTTTTCGGATTTTTGAGAAATGCCGACGATCAATATACGCCTTTGTATATGCTTCTGAATCCGTCATGCCCCGCTCATCTATCATACGAAGTAATCTCTGTGAAAAAGTTTCTTCCATCTGATCCATCAGCTTATCAATGGTTCGATTTAGCGGCATTGCAGAAGACATACCTTTTTTAATTTTTGTCTTCTGCATGGTGGAAACGTCGAAATCTTCTGGTGCTGCCGATTCTTCTAGCCAGCAGCTCTCCTGCATCTGCTGTTCTCGAAGTTTCCTTTCCTCGGCTCTCTTCTTCCTAAGTTTTGTGATTTTATCAAAAATGGACATCATTTCCTTGTCCATCCTGATATCCTCTTTCAACGGTTCGTAATACCTATCTATATATTTCCCGACTTCATCCATCCGTTTCTGATCTGCCATACCCGTACCGCCCCTTATAATTCTTAATCATCGTAATGATTATATCCACCAAAAAATCCCGGATTGCTGTGCCCCTGCTTATGTCCTTTATCATCATAATGATTCACTCCGCCAAAGAATCCCGGGCGGCTTTCTCCTACTTTATGACCATTATTATCGTAATGATTCATACCACCGAAAAACGATGGCGAACTGTGTCCAATTTTCTTACCATTTGCATCATAGTCATTCATTCCGCCAAAGAATCCCGGACGGCTTTCTCCCACTTTCTTACCATTCGCATCATAATGGTTCATTCCGCCAAAGAATCCTGGTCTGCTATATCCTTTTTTATTCATAACATCATCCTCCCAACGTTCTGTTTCTTGTTTAATATCAGATCAAAATCAGGATAACACATTTCTCAACACCTGAAGTCGCATAGCAGGCGACATTCTTTTATTGCAATCGTTTTAAAAAGACAGGCATTTCGCAATCGTTTCTTTGAGCTTTTTCCTAATGGCACCGGAAATTACTCTTTCTATGCCGGTTACCTCGACTATCTTCTGGTTTTATTTTACCACATTTACCGTCACGCCGAAAGCATGAAAAAAGACGGCACCTTCACCTAGGCAGTGCCGTCTTTTTCAAGCCCATCTTATAAAATTCTATTCCACATATCCATACAAAAAATTATACAATCTCAGGAAGCGCAATCACACTCTTCTCACGCAACCCCTTTCAACATCCACTCATACGCATCATACGCCGTCCGCAGGGAAATCTCGGCAGTCTCTAGTTCTGCTTTTTTCTGCAGATAAGACGCCTCACCTTGTAAATACGTTGCTTTATTAATCGCACCGGACTGATACTTAATCTGGGTGGCGCCGTATGTTTTTTCGGCAGACTGGTAGGCTGCCTGCGTCGCGTCGCGTTCTAGGCTTAATGCCGCTATCTCAGCGTACTGCTCATCCGCTGAGGCGCTTGCGGCGCTCTCGGCTTCCTCGATCTGCTGGTGGCGCAGCTTGCGCGCCGCATCTCCGGTTGCGGAGGATCGTCTGGCTGATTTGACACTGGAACTTGCAATGACAGCTGCCGCGCGGTCCGCATCCAGATTCATAGAAGCCAGTTCCGTTGCCGATACGGCTGGAATTTCCCCCAGCGTAATAGAAGTTCCGCTCTTTCCAAGTAAAATGGCAAGCTGGCGCAGCGCCTTATTTGCCTGATCGGTCGTGGATTGTAATGCTGTCTGGGCGCTTAGCAGGTTTTTCTGAGCCTGCAGCAGATCCGTCTCCGTGCAAAGCCCCGCTGCCAGTTCCCTCTCTTTGCGATCCACCTGCGCCTGATAGTTCTCCGCCGTCTTGGTAGCCGCCTCCACCTCGTCCTGAAGCTGCCGGCAGGTGCCCCACTGGATCTGTGCGATCTTTACGACCTGCCAGACCGTCCGGTTTCTGGACGCACGGCTTGACGCCGAATTTAAGGAAGTGAGCGACTTTTTATACTGCTTCGCTGCCATCGACAGCGTTTGTGCATTTCGCTCATAGGTGCCGATCAGTGCCTCATCTCCGCCCGCATCTTCAAGCTTGTCTGCTTTATAGTTCATATCCCGGGCACCGGAAATCATCGCATCGTAGGCTTCCTGGTAGACGGCAAGGCTGTCCTGATAACTGTAATCGGCGCTGACAGCCGTTCCATTGCCGCGCCGCACCAGCGCCTCCAGTTCCCCGTACTCTATCACAGAATCCGCTAGCTGTTCCTCCGTATAGGAGCCCGACTGGCTGGCGATCGTATTGTCTGCGCTATTTTCGGTTATGGTGCCATCTTCCAGCGCCGGACCATCTGCTTCGCTGTCTGAATCACTTTCTGTGCCGGAAATCAAAGGCGTTTTCGCCGCCTGCGCCGGGCTCGATACAAGAATACAAGCCGCCAGGGCAATTCCGATCGAACGACTCAATCTGCTTTTTCCGATTCGTTTCACATTATGACCGTCCAGATGCACATCCAAAGCACTTGCACCGCTTCGGTCTCTTTCTTGCTCCTTGCGCATCTTTTGCTCTGTCCCAGCTTCCGCGTTCATCCATTTTCCTTTCAGATTTCGCATCATCCACCCACCCCTTTCTACTGCGTGGACGCCAGGCCGTCCACCGCCCACTGGTAGGCGAACTGCGCCTGGAGAAGCGACATCGCTGCCGTCTCTTTTGCCACGGATGCCGATTCATAGGAATAGGTTGCGCTCTGGTATGCGTTCTGGCTGATAAGTCCGGCTGCCAGCTTGCGGTCGTTGGTCTGTTTCGTCTTTTCTTCTAATTCAAGGCTGCGTTTTGCCTGTTCATACTGTGCCTCAGACAGCTTCAGATTCTGATAAGCCGACTGGACATTCGACTTGACTGCCTCCTTCCCGCTGGTCAGAGTTGTCTGGTACTGCTCTTTAAGGGTGCTTGTCATCGCGTTGTTGACCTGACGTGCCAGAATCTTTAACTGATAATTATTTTCCTGTGCTTTCGCAATGTCCTCTTCGAGGTTGATCGATGCACTCATCTGTTCCTGCGGGTCCGGTAATGCACAGATTTCTACTGATGCGCCATATTTCCATCCAAGCATCTGGCACAGGGATTCCTTCGTCGATGCAATATTGCTCTCCGCCGTCGTGATGGACGCCTGCGCCTTTAAAAGAGTCTCCTTGGCATCCAGCGCATCCGTCTGGGTCGCGCTTCCGGATGAAAGCTTTAAGTTTGCCATCTCATAGTCTTTTTCCGCCTTGGACACCTGATTCTGCACACTCTTTAAGTTTTCCTGGGCATTCCAGTACTGGATCATCAGATTCTGCGCCTGCTGTACCAACGATTTCTCGGTCTGCGTATACCCCCACGCCTTAACATTCGCATCATCGACGTTATTATCACCCTGCTCGCGCATCTGGGTCGCGGAAGCCTCGCTTCTCTGTGCTGCTGCCAGTGCGGAACCATAATTCGCATCATCTGAATCCGGGTACTCGATACTGCTCTCGATCTCATCTGCCGCGTCATAATATTCCTGCGCGATCTCATTGCTGTCTTTGCCTTGATAATCCTTGTACTCGATCCGGTTCTTCTCCACTGTGCTGTTGTACTCATGGATCCGATCAGCAATCTCGTCAAATTCGAGCTTATCATCCTGCAGCGAAGCCCATTTTTCTGTGGAATATGCAAATTGCGGGCTGGCTGCCAATACCTGGACCGGCGCACCTGTCGCCAGGAATACTCCCAGTGAGCAGGCTGCCACGCCAGAGGCAATCCGGCGGGTCAGGCATAATCTTCTATTTTGATTCATGTATGTCACTCCATTCCGATCTATCTGATTTTAACAACCATTCTCATTCTGAAATCTAATCCACATCCGGTATCTCTTCCTTCGGTTTCCGGCTCAGCAGTGCGTAATATACTGGAACCATGAAGAGCGCGACAATCACACCTGCGCTCAGACCGCCGATATCTACGATCGCCAGACCCTGTGTTGTGGAACCGCTGCTTCCGATTGCCAGTGCCATCGGGATCATCGCGAGGATGGTTGTCATACTTGTCATCAGAATCGGTCGGATACGGGTCGCACCTGCCTCGATGAGCGCTGTCCGCAGATCCATCGTGGAGCGATACTGGTTGACCGTATCCACGTAGAGAATACCGTTATTTACAACAGTTCCGACCAGAATCAGGAAGCCAAGCAGGGACGTCATACTGATGCTGACGCCGGTCAGCTTCAGTAATCCGAAGGAACCAACCAAACTGAACGGAATGGTCGTCATAACCATGATGGAAAACTTCACAGACTCAAACTGTGCCGCCATGACAACGAATACCAGGAAGACTGCAATCGCAATCGCGCGGTACAGGGAGCTGAACTCACTCTTCATCATACGGTCACGGCTGTTCTGCCCAATGCTGATTGTACCGCTTAAGTTCGGAGTAATTACCTCACTGTTGATTTGCTGCTGTACATTATCACCGGTGTAATCAGCAGAGATTGTGATCTCATATGCACCGTCGGTTCTGGAAATCGAAGCCGGGCTATCCTCAAATACGACATTTGCCACATCGGTCAGCGCCACCTTCTGTCCGTTTGTTCCCGTCAAAATAATATCTTTTATGTTATCAACTGTCTCGTACTCGCCCTCCGGATACTCAACCGTTACCGTAATGTCCTCGCCGTCAATTTTAAGTGTCGTCGCGTCGATACCGCTCAACATCTGGTTGATTGTCGTTCCGATACTGGAAGCCGTGAGTCCATACGCCTTTGCCATGACCGGATCAACCTTCAGGGTAATGATCGGTGCATTATTCTCAATACTGGAATGGATGTTGATGACATCCGTTCTTGCTGTCATTTCCTTGACAATCTTATCACTAACTTCTTTTAACTCATCATACTGCGTGCCGTGAAGAATCACTTCATAGCCGCGCTGTCTTCCCATGAAGCTCATGGAAGTTGATGCCGATACGTCGATCGTACAGTTTGCAATGTTATCCATCTCTTTCTGCCACTGATCGGCTACATCGTCTGTTTTCATGGTACGGTCATCTTTCAGATAGGCACTGATCTCGCCGCTGTCTCCGTTGTAACGCAGCATGTACGAATCAACCTGGTCGCTCGCGGAAACAATCGCCTCCGCTTCTGCCAGTGCCTCCTCGATCTTTTCCTGTTTCAGCCCCGGACGCGTCTCTATGCTGACGCTGACCGTACCGGTATCATCCGATGTCATCAGCTCCGTCTGCATTCCGCTCGCCAAAATTACCGTCAGTACAAGTACCAGAACCGAAAATCCCATAACCATCGCCTTGTGGTTTAACAGACGGTCCATGATGCCGCGGTACCATTTCTGTAAACGTTCAATCGGACGTCCCATCAGGGCGCGCTTCGCCTCGCTCGGTTTATAGAACAGATAACACAGCGGAACCACCGTCATCGCAGAAAGCAGGGACGCCGACATACAGAACACGATCGTGAATCCCAGCGGCTTGAACATCTGTCCGGTCATACCGTTTAAGAATGCCAGCGGCAGGAATACGACACAGGTCGTGATCGTCGAACCGATGATCGAGTTGATAACAATGCCGGTTCCGTGAAGCGCTGCTGAAAAATAGCCAAGCGCCCCCTTGTCTTCCTGCTCCGCCGTTGCACGGAAACAGCTCTCCAGTACAACGATCGAGTTATCGACCATCATGCCGACGCCGAGTACCAGCGCACTCATCGTGATAACGTTCAACGAAAATCCTGCCATCGTGATCGCAATCAAGGACATCAAAATCGAAGTCGGAATGGAACTTCCGACGATCAGAGACGCCTTATAATCGCCAAAGAACAAGAAAATGATGAACATGGAGATGATTACCGCCAGAACCATTGTCTCTGCTACGTCTTTTAAGGAATCAAGAATCGTGTCAGATGTATCATTTGCAACCGTGATCGTCAGATCCGAATCATCTGCCATCAATTCTTCAACTTTCTCTTTGACAGCCGAGGACACTTCCATATCTGTGCTGTCCTGCTGCTTCTGAATCGAAACGGAGATCGTCTCCTGACCGTTGTAACGGGAAATGCCGCCCCGGTCTTTCGTTGCCTCATACACATTTGCCACATCCGATAGAGAAATAATCTGTCCTGCCGGCGTCTTGATCGGAATATCCTGCAGCTCATTTACCTGTTCCGTTTTTAAGGAAGTAGTAACGGAAAGCTCCAGGTTTCCGGCGTATGCATCACCCGATGGGGATGCCACGTTCGCATCGCTGATCGCACTCGCAACATCCTGCATGGTCAGATTGTACTGATCCATTTTTTCAGACTGTAATTCAATGCTGACGTACTTAGAAGAACCGCCTCGCGTCTCAACGTTTGCAATCGAAGAAATTCGTTCTAATTCAGGCACTATCTTCTGATCCACATAATCATAGAGGTTTGTCTGCGTCTTATGTGCAATCGAAAGCATCATGCTGTCTCCTTGATTGGAGTTCATCGACATAACGCTCGGTTCCACATCATCCGGCAGCTCCCGCTGGATATTGTCCAGTTTCTGCTTTAAGTTGTCATACGCCTCATCCATATCGGTGCCGTAATCGTACTGAAGCATGATCATCGAACGTCCATCGCTCGATTCGGAGGTAACCGTGTCCACACCTTCCAGCGTACCGATCGCATCCTCGATCGGTTCGGTTACCAGCTCGCTGATATCCTCCGGTCCTGCGCCTGAATAATTTGCCATGATAATCAGCATTGGCGTCTCCATATCCGGCATCTGCTCCAGCTTTGCCGAAAAGACCGATGAAATACCGAATACAACCAGACACAACAGAGCCATGACAGTAGTAACCGGATGTTTCAGGATATATTTCGTTACTCCCATGTCTTACATTCCTCCTGTCCTACTGTTTCTGTCCATTTTTTGCATCTTTCGGAGCACCTGCATCACCCGCAGGCTGATCGTTTCCGCCATCTGCCGGAGCGCCCGCTTTCTGTCCATTTTCAGAGCCTGCCGGGGCATCGGCTTTCTGGTTTCCAGCTTCATCCGCTGCTGCCGCATCTGTTTCTTCACCCTTTAAGTTAACAGTTGAACCCTCATAAAGCTGGGAACTCCATGTACTGATGACGAGATCATCTGCCGTCAGCCCCGACTTGATCTCCGCCAGCTCTGTATTATAAAGCCCCACTTCGACTTCCACTTTATGTACCGTTCCGTCCTGGTAAACATAGACATTTCCAACGCCGTTATCATAGTAGATCGCATCTACCGGCACGGTCATGACATTCTCTGCACGCTCAGAAGTTACTGTTACCTTGACAGTACTTCCCGTTGAAAGGCTGTTCGCCTCCGGCAGCTCTGCCTTTATCTTAAACAGACCGTTGCTCTCGTCCGCCATGCTGCTGACATCGGTAATCACACCATCATAAGTCGTTCCATCTTTTACAATCGTCATCGCGTCGCCCTGGTTTAAGTTGTTCATAACACGCTCGGATACGAAGAACGATACCCGTTTATCTCCCTCACCGGAGATAACGCAGAGCTGCGCCTGCTGGTTGACATGATCATATACATCAATATCCATCGTCTCAATCTTGCCGGAGATCGGTGCGGTCACGGAACTGTATTCCATCTGGCGATCGTAGTTTAATTTTGCCGATTCATAATTTAACTGTGCCGTCTTCGCCTGGTTCTGATACTGCTCCCATTCCTGATCAGAAATATCTCCTCCCTGATAAAGAAGCTGCATACGGCTTAAATTGCTCTGTGCCTCGGTCAGGTTAACAGAGGCGGAGTCCATCGCATTTTTCGCCGTCTCAACCTGTTCGGTATTGATCGTACAGAGAAGCTGACCCGCTGTCACCATATCACCGACGCTGACGTTGACGCCCGTCACATCGCCGGATGCCTTCGCATAGACATAGACAACGTCCGATGCCTCTACGGTACCGGATGTGCTGGTTGTCCGCTGGATCGTTCCGATCTTTGGATTCTCAGCCACAACCGTCGCCACATTGTCCATCTGCGTGTCCTGCATGCCGCCCGGACCTCCCGGACCGCCGCCTGGACCTCCTTTGCTGCCACCCTTGAAACGCATAAAAAGCGCCGCAAGTACGAGCACCACCACCACCGCGATGATGGCTGTTTTCTTTTTATTCTGCTTTGCCGCTTCCATCAGAGAAGATAGTTTACTCATTTCGCATATTCCTTTCTGGTTTTTCCTAATTGTCCCTAGTATATCATCCCATTTTTAAACGAGTTTCAACTACATATAAACTGAATGTAAACGAACCGTGAAAAAAATGTGTTGCACCGTTCACAATCAGTTTAAACTTATGTGGTATACTATGAGTACTTATGATATTACATCTTTTTAATTGAATTATAGGGAGGATTTACGGATATGTTTCACATTCTCGTGGTAGAAGATGATGCGAAACTGCGTTCCCTGTTCTGCACGGTACTCACCAACAATGGTTATCTGGCGCTTCCGGCAGAAAGCGGCGAAAAAGCATTATCTCTTTTAGATTCTGAATATGTAGATCTCATTATTTCGGATATTATGATGCCCGGAATGGACGGATATGAACTGATTGATCACCTGCGGACAAGTGGATTTACGATGCCGATCCTGATTATCACCGCCAAAGAGCGCTTCGAAGACAAGCAGCGCGGCTTTCAGGCAGGCACGGATGATTACATGGTGAAGCCAATCGATGTCAATGAGATGGTTCTGCGGGTTGGCGCCCTGCTTAAACGCGCCAAGATCGCAACGGAGCACCGGATTGTCTGCCAAAATACGATTCTCGACTACGATGCACTGACGGTCACGGTCAACGGGCAGGAGACGCTTCTGCCGCAGAAAGAATTTTATCTTCTATATAAATTACTTTCTTATCCAAATAAGATTTTCACGAGGCAGCAGCTCATGGACGAAATCTGGGGGCTTGACTCGACAACCGACGAACGGACGGTCGATGTGCATGTCAACCGGCTGCGCGAACGGTTTAAAAACTGCGATGATTTTATCATCATGACCGTGCGGGGTCTCGGCTATAAGGCGGTGAAAACAGAAGCATGATCAGCAAGAACTTTACCAAATATTTCCAGATTCCACTCTACTGGCTGACCCTCCTGGTCTTTTTCTTCCTGGTGTCCTCGTTGATACCGATGCTGACCGGATATTTTGTCTCGCTGCTCACAAGCGGAACAGATAAACACGAAGTTTTTCGGATTTTCGGTCCGAATTTTCCGCGCCTGATGTCATTTTTGAGCAGCCTTGCGTTCAGTATCGCGCTGTCGCTGTTCCTCTGGTCGAAAATCCTCCGCCCCATCGGTTCCATAAGCCTTGCCGCTAAGCAGGTAGCAGACGGAGACTTTTCTGTTCATGTGCCAAATTCGAAGTCTTTACAGGCGATCTGTGAACTAACCGACAATTTTAACCGTATGGTGCAGGAGTTAAACAGCATCGAATCGCTGCGAAATGATTTCGTGACCACGGTTTCCCATGAGTTCAAGACACCGCTCGCCGCCATCGAGGGCTATGCGACATTGCTGCAGGATCCATCTCTCTCAGAGGCGGACCGGAATGAATACACGCGCATCATCATCGACAGCACGCGCCAGCTCACCACGATGACCGGCAACATTCTTCTGCTTTCCCGCCTGGAAAAGCAGGAGATCGTGACTGGCCGCACGACGTTCAGCCTCGACGAACAAATCCGTCAGGCGATTCTTCTGCTGGAACCGCTCTGGGAGAAAAAGCATCTGAATCTCGACATTGATCTGACGGCGTGCAAATTTTACGGCAACTGTGAGATGCTGCAGCAGGTCTGGATCAATCTCCTGCAAAATGCCATCAAATTCACTCCGGCTGGCGGTATGCTTTCTGCCAAACTCGTCATCACAGGAGATAAGGTGCGTGTCTCCATCCGCGATACCGGCGTCGGCATGGATGACGCCACGATGAAACGGATCTTTGAAAAATTTTACAGCAGGAACTCTGATCCCAATGAAAAGGGCAACGGGCTGGGACTTTCCATCACGAAACGGATCATCGACCTGATGCACGGTACCATCGAGGTATCCAGCCAGGTGGACGAGGGTAGCTGCTTTACAGTGATTCTGCCGCTTGAAAAAGCATAGAATCTCATCGGCAAAACATATTGTACCCGACAATCATCAGAGAAATGGCGATGCTGACCCATAGAAAATTCTTTGGGAAAATGAGCACCAGGGTCATGCCAAATCCCATTGAAAAAAGGACTAAACCAAATAAACGCTTCATAGAATGATACCTCTCTGAAATGTCTGTTTTCAAAAGAAGTTAAATAGCAGGCGATCATTGCCAGAGACATCTGACATTCGGTCGTGTGCTATGATCATTCTATGAAGCGTTTTGATTTTAATTTCTTTATTTCTTCTCTTCCATCTCGCCCGCCATCTTCTCAGCTGTCTGCATCGTCTCCGCATCGATCGGTCCGGTGCTTCCGCCGACAAATTTATTGACGAGATCCGGTGCCATGTCGAGAACCTTGGTCAATGCATCCTGATGCTTGATATTGACCACCTTCGTCATGCCATTCTGAATGACCAGCACCGCGCTCGGCGTCATCTTGGCGCTCATGCCGCCCGCATTCTTCTCTTTCGCCGACTGACCAAACGCGCCCGCCGCCATGCCGCAGGTTACATCCACGAGTGGAAGTATAATCGCATCGCCAACTGTCACCGGCTCTCCCACGACTGTCTTCGTCGTGACGAACTCATCCATACCCTGAAATAATGCACCGATTGTCGATGCAAACTGATTGTCTGCCATATTATCTTCCTCCTCGGTTTCTATATTTATAAACCTGTGTCCGTACATTCTTATCCATCCAGATCCGAAGCGCCATCAATGCCAGAACGCCAATCTGGACTCTGCCCCGGAACGAAAGCTCCCCGTCCAGCGCATTTGCATCCATGACCGGAGTCAAATCAATCTTCTTTCCGTAAACTGGATACAAAAAAGCCGCCAAACTCAAAATTTGTCCCATCAAATAAGGATCCTCCACGCCAAACGTAAACTGCCCGGACAGCTTTCTGGGAAATATATGCCGCAGAACTCGCATGAGCTGGCGTTTGATCAGGCGAAATGACTTCTGATTTTCTTCATTTTCTATAAATGCAAGGACGGATTGGCGTTTGTGCTCCAGGTTGTTGATTCGGGTAAGCAGCTTTGAGAGGGATTGCCGCAGGGCGCTCCATTTTTGTTTGAACCAGCTAATGATTCTATGAAGGAACGATTCACGCTTTTCCTGGCTGGGATTTGATTTTAATTCATTCTTTGCCCGATGCGTTTCTCCTTCTGCCTCGGACACTCCCGCCTCCTTCACATCTGGAAATGCATCTGCATTCTTCACAGCTTGAGACATTTCCGCCTCCCTCTGCGCACTCCGTCTCTTCACCGCCTCCTCCAGCAGCCTGGCAGTTTCCTCCGCTTTCTCGATCGCGGCGTCTGTCTTCTCCGATGCTGCTTCCGCCCGCAAAATCAGTTCACCGGTGTCTAAATCATCATCCTCTGTTTTCTCCTGCGCATTTACAAATTCCAGCTCATCCGAATCCGCTGCCTGCGTGCCTTCCCGCACACGCCCAGATTTCGTATCTTTCTCTTCACTCTCACTCCCGAAAATCCGGAATCCAAACAACTTAACCGCATATCGAAGCCCATTTTCATAAGCAATCCGCAGCGACACCGCATGAAGCAGCCAATGGATATGCAGATGCACGCCAAAATCCTTGATACTGTGGTAGCTTCCGTTCCCCCGGTATCGAATCGGGGCAAATAAAACCGCCAGCAGGCACAGAAACAACAGTCCCAGAATGACAAGAAGCAGGATTCCGAGTATTTTCAAGATTATGAACAAAATATGCAGCAATCCATCCCCTCCCACTTCTTATTCTTTCATTGACAAATTCATGTATCAGCTCTGTATCATATGATGTTAGGGTCAAAAGACATTTTCAGTCCAAAAAAACTTCATCAAAGGCTGCAAAATACTTACCTCTTTTTCCTCAGCCTGTCTTCCTTCTCTCTCAGATACGTCTTCACATCAAATCCACCCGTCTCGCGGTACGTCTCATCCACAATCCGCCCCACTGTCTCCACGGCATCCTGGTAGCCCGCGCCGACCCCTACGATTAGCAGATCCGCCTGCTCCCGGTAATAATTCTGCCGGAGCACATAGGCAGGCAGGACGTCAAGCAGGTTGTGTCCGCCTGAGGCAAGCGTGATCACGTGAACGCCCGGCTGTACCTTTCCGAGGCGGAGTTTCTGTAGAATCGAAAAACGATGCTTTTTAGCAGTTTCTCCCAGATACAGATATTTATACCAAATCATCGTCCCCGCCTCCTAAAAAAGGAGAGCCTGATCCATGGCGCTCTAAAAACAGCTCGTTTCCGGCTATTTCTCCCCGCCTGTCAGCTCCCCCTCCTTTACATGATCAATCTTTTTTATAATTCTTAATAATCGACCGTCTCAGCAGATCCAGTGCCTGAATCACCGTCTGCTCACGCACCTTCTCGCGGTTTCCGCGGAAATGGTATTCCTCTACTTTGACTTTATCCTTCATATAACATGCGATATAGACGAGTCCCACCGGTTTCTCCTCGGTTCCGCCGTCCGGTCCGGCGATGCCGGTCACAGCGATACAGGCATCCGCATCCGTCGTAAATACACCGCCTGCAGCCATCTCACGCGCCGTCTGTTCGCTGACCGCGCCGTATTTTTTCAGGGTCGCCTTACTGACGCCCAGGATCTTTTTCTTTGCCTTATTGGAATACGTCACGTATCCCTCGTTAAAGACCTCTGAAGCCCCCGGCACGTTGACGATGCGTCCGGCGATCAGACCGCCTGTGCAGGACTCTGCGGTTGTCACAGTCAGGTCGTATTTCTTTAAGAGGCGGACAACGACATCCTCCAGATTCTCATGCTCATCCGTCGTGTAAACCGCATTACCGAACCGTTTCTTGATCTCTTTGATAACCGGTTTTAACAGCTGTTTTGCCGCGTCTTCGCTCTCGGCTCTCGCGGTCACGCGCAGATGTACTTCTTTCGTCTTTGCATAGGTCGCAATCGTCGGGTTCGTCTGCTGGTCGATGAGGTCGAGAAGCATCTCCTCCACCTTGCTCTCCCCGTATCCGCAGATTTTGAGCATCTGGGAATAGATCACACAGTCAGATCGTTTCTGAATATAAGCACAAACCTGATCTTCCACCATCGGATACAGTTCGTTCGGCGGTCCCGGAAGAAGAATCGCGGTCTTACCGTTTTTCTCCAGGGCAAGTCCCGGAGCTGTGCCGTTTGTGTTGGAAAATACCACCGCGCCCTCCGGCACCAGCGCCTGACGCCAGTTGCTATCCGGAATATCGGTGCGCTTGCGCTGCCGGTACCAGTCCTCCAGATGTGCCCGCACCTCCGGATCCTCGACTAACGGCATTCCCATCAGCTCCGCGCAGACATCCTTCGTGATATCATCCTCCGTCGGTCCCAGACCGCCGCCGATGATAACGAGATCGGCTCTTGAGAGCGCCGTCCGGAAGACTTCTGTCATGCGCTCCCGGTTGTCCCCTACCGTCGTCTGGTAATAGACGTTAAGCCCCAGCTTTGCACACGTTTCCGATAAATACTGCGCATTGGTATTGACGATATTGCCAAGCAGCAGCTCTGTTCCTACCGAGATCAGTTCGACTATCATATCAGATACTCCCTTCTGTCAGTATTTTATGATTCTTGTAAATATAATCAACAAGTGACACAATCGTCAGCAGTAGCGCGATCCAGACACAGATCGTCGTGACAAACGCAAGCGCCGGAATATCCAGAATCAATAACACCACCGATACCATCTGAAACGTCGTCTTAAATTTGCCCCAATAGCTGGCGGCGATGACAACTCCGTTGTCCGAGGCGATCAGACGGAATCCGCTGATGATAAACTCCCGGCTGATGATGACGATAACCATCCAGGCTGGAAGCGCGTTCAGCTCGATCAGACAGATGAGCGCCGAGCACACTAAGAGCTTGTCCGCGAGCGGATCCATAAATTTCCCAAAATTCGTAACCAGATTGTACTTTCTGGCAATCTTTCCATCCAGAAGATCGGTCAGGCTGGCTATGATAAACAGTGCCAGTGCAATCATACGGAAGGTACGGTTTTCACCATTCTGCCAGAGAAGAAAAAACACAAAAAACGGAATCATGATGACGCGAAGCGTCGTAAGCTTATTCGGTAAATTCATCAGCCAACTCTCCTATCAAATCATATTCGAGTGCTCCCGTTACGCGGACATGGCAGAAATCGCCGGACATCAGCGGAACATCCGCATTGACAAAAATCAAACCATCTACGTTCGGCGCGTCCTTATAGGTACGTCCCACGAAAGCATTCTCGTCTGCCACTTTTCCCTCGATCATAACCTCAAGCACACGGCCTTTCATATCCTCGGCTTTCTCAAAGGCAATCTCCTGCTGCAGCTCCATGATCTCGTCGCGGCGGTCTTCCTTGACCTCCTGCGGTACCTGATCCGGATATCCGGCTGCCGGTGTGTCCTCTTCTGCAGAGTATGCAAACACGCCCAAGCGGTCAAATTCCATCTCATCGACGAACCGCATCAGTTCCTCATGATCCTCCTGTGTCTCACCCGGGAAACCGGAAATTAAGGTCGTGCGGAGTGCAATATCCGGGATCTCTTCCCGCAGATGCGCGATCCGCTCCCGAAGCTCCGCCTGATTCGTGCGGCGTCCCATCCGCTTGAGAACGGCATCGCTCGCGTGCTGGATCGGAATATCCAGGTAATGACAGACTTTTTCTTCCGTCTTGATCGCCTGAATCAACTCCTCGGTGATCTCCTCCGGATAACAGTACTGGATACGGATCCATTCGATTCCATCGATCTGTGCCAGTTCATGTAAAAGTTTCGGCAAGGTCTTCTCTCCATACAAATCCACGCCGTAAAGCGTCGTCTCCTGTGCGACAAGAATCAGTTCCTTCACACCCTGATCCGCAAGCTCCTTTGCCTCTGCGAGAAGCTGCTCCATCGGCACACTGCGGTACGGTCCACGCAGGGACGGGATAATACAATAGGTACACCGTTTGTTACAGCCCTCGGAAATCTTTAAAAAAGCATAATGTCCGCCGGTCGTCACCAGACGTTTGCTCCGCATCTTCGTCTCCGGAAGTTCGGACAAATCGTGGAAATCAGATACCCTCTCACCCTTCAGCGCCTCCGCCAGCACCTTGCTGACCTCATCATAGCTGGTCGTACCGAGAATACCGTCCACCTCCGGCACCTCCTGCAGGATCTCTTCCTTGTAACGCTGTGCCATACAGCCGCTGACTAAGAGCGCCTTGCAGGTTCCGCTCTTTTTGTACTCTGCCATCTCTAAGATGGTGTTGACACTCTCCTCCTTGGCATCGTTGATAAAGCAGCAGGTATTGACCAGAATGACATCTGCCTCCTGCTCGTCATCGGTAAACGTGTACCCGTCCTGGCTCAGCGAACCCAGCATACGCTCTGCATCAACCAGGTTTTTATCGCAGCCAAGGGATATACAAAGTAATTTCATTCAATTCTCTCCTAATACCATATTTAAAAAATTTCTGTAACCATAATCGATTTGAACCGTCACAAAAATTCTATATCGTAACTGTTCAGTACCTTCACAGTCACGCGCAAAAATCCATTAAAAATTGCCTACGGCAATGGGATTTTTGCCTGCTGGCCCATGTTTTCGTACGGTCAGCGCAGTAGATGCGCAGACCTACTGAACAGTTACTCTATATCTAAGAAAAGACCATCTCCATGTACATAATGAACACGGGACGGTCTTCTGTCACCTTTTAGACCTCTTCCTCCGGGGAATCGTTCTCTGCTACAATTTTAACCTTAGAATGGTACAGCTCGTCGATCGCGATCGAAAGCGGTTTTCTTCCATTCTCAATGACCAGTGCCTCATCACCGGCGATCAGCTGTCTTGCACGCTTTGCAGTCGCAATTACGATGGAGTAACGGCTCTGAATCAGCGGTTCTTTCCCCGGCTCAGCCTCTTTGTTTACAACATTAATTAAGTCAAGATATGACGGACGCAGCATCATAATACATCTTTCTCCTTTCAGAATTGCTTCATCTCTTCTTTTATTTTTTCAATCAAAGTCTTGTGATTTTCTGTTCTGGCATGCATCGCCTGAATCAGTGCGTGCATTTCTTCTACACAGCGGTCTACCTCATCATTCACCAGAATGAAATCGTAGTCATCCATCTGCTTGGACTCCTCCGCTGCTCTCGAAAGCCGTGCGGCAATCTTCTCAGGTGTCTCGGTTCCACGACCTGCCAGCCGGTTTCTAAGCTCCCCGGCACTCGGCGGCGTGACAAAAATGAGAACTGCCTCCGGGAATTTCTTCTTGATTTTCAGGGCACCCTGAATCTCAATCTCCAAAAGGACATCCTTGCCCGCTTTCAGGTTGGAAAACACATACTCCTTCGGTGTGCCGTAATAGTTTCCGACATACTGGGCGTATTCGACCAGCTCATCGTGTTCGATCATCTGTTCGAACTCTTCCCGGGTCTTAAAGAAATACTCTCTTCCATCAACCTCGCCCTCGCGCGGTGCGCGGGTGGTCGCGGAGATGGAAAGGGCATAATTGTCATACCGCTCCAGCAATGCACGCATCAATGTTCCCTTGCCTGCCCCTGAAAATCCGGATATAACTGCCAGTACTCCCTGATTATCCATATATTTCGCCTGCTTTCTAAATTCTATCTATTATTACAATATTTCATATTCTCCGTATTTTCACCGCCAACGGCAGCCTTCCGTGAATACCTCTTCCAGCATGATCGGCTATTCAATATTCTGAATCTGCTCTCTGACTTTCTCGATCTCTGTCTTGAGTGCAATCGCACAATCGGAAACCTCCAGATCGTTTGCCTTGGAAAGGATCGTATTCGCCTCTCGGTTCATCTCCTGTGCAATGAAATCCAGCTTACGTCCGACGCTTCCGCCCGCCGTCAGCTCCTTGCGGGTCGCCTCGATGTGGCTTCTCAGGCGGACCGTCTCCTCATCGGTGCAGATCTTATCTGCAAAAATCACAACCTCTGCCGCAATCCGGCCTTCATCGACGCTGCTTCCTTCCAGAAGCTCTTTCACCTTATCTTCCAGTTTCGCCCGGTATTCTTCCACGATCTTCGGGGAACGTTCTTCAATCTGATCGACCAGCGTTACCATATAGTCCAGCTTGCCAAGCAGATCCTGCTTCAGATTCTCACCCTCGCGTGTGCGTGTCTCGACAAATTTCTCTGCCGCCTCGCCGATCGCCTTTTCGAGAATCTGCCACATATGCTCCTCGTCCTCCGGCACCTGTTCCATCGTAAAGACCTCCGGACACCGTGCAAGACGCATCACCGTCGCGTCATTCGGAATCCCAAGCTCGTCCGCCATCTGACGGAAATAATCCATATACTCGCCGGCCAGGGAACGATTGTACTTTAAGGACATCTTCTCATCCGTATAATCTTCATAGGAAATAAAGACATCTACCTTTCCCCGCTGAATGTATTTCTTGAGCTGCGCGCGAATCGCCGCCTCAAAGTAATTAAATTTCTTCGGCATCTTAATGCTGAGATCCAAGTAACGGTGGTTTACCGCCTTCATCTCCACAGAAATCTTATATTCATCCGTTGCCATCTCGCATCGGCCAAATCCAGTCATACTTTTAAGCATAGTGACGCCTCTCTCTTTCATCCATAGATAATGGTATTATAATGCAAATCGCCGCAAGCGTCAACCGAATTTAAAAGTGATTGTTTTTCGTGTCTTCTTTCATTATAATAGTAGATACTACACAAATAAAGGAGCACCAAAACCATGGCATTTGACGGAATTGTAATCGCAAACCTGGTTAAGGAGTTTAGTGACGCGCTTACCGGCGGCAAGATCGCAAAGATCACGCAGACCGAGCGCGATGAACTTCTTTTTACCATAAAGAACTTCCGGGAGACGAAACGACTTCTTCTCTCGGTCAACGCAAGTCTCCCGCTAGCATATCTGACGGATACCAACAAGCAGGGACCGATGACTGCCCCGAATTTCTGCATGCTGCTTCGCAAGCACATCGGAAGCGGACGCATCGTGTCGGTCAGCCAGCCGGGTCTGGAACGCTGTATTCATTTTGAGATCGAACATCTGGACGAGATGGGTGACCTCTGCCGCAAGCTGCTTATCGTCGAACTGATGGGAAAATACAGCAATATCATTTTCTGCAGCCCTGACGGCACGATCCTCGACAGTATCAAACATATCTCCGTGCAGGTCAGCTCCGTGCGCGAGGTTCTGCCGGGACGGCAATATTTCCTCCCGCAGACGGTCGCGAAGCAGGATCCGCTGACTGCATCTGCCGATGATTTCGCCTCCATTCTGGCACAGTCACCGGCACCGGCAGGAAAAGCCATTTACACGAATTTCACCGGTATCAGCCCGGTCATGGCAGAAGAATTCTGCTATGAGGCATCGATCGATGCCGACCGCCCCGCATCGGAACTGAATGAGCTGGAGCGCACGCACCTCGGGCACACGCTGGAACTGGCAATGGAATCCATCAAAAATGGACAGTTCTCGCCCTGCATCGTATACCGTGAAGATGAGCCAATGGAATTTGCCGCTCTCCCATTGGCCTCGTTCCCGCCGGAATATCAGGTCGAACACTTTGATTCGATCAGTAAAGTGCTGGAGACCTACTATGCGTCCAAGAACGTCATCACACGAATCCGCCAGAAATCCTCGGATCTGCGCCGGATCGTCCAGACTGCCCTGGAGCGCAATTATAAAAAATACGATTTGCAGCAGAAACAGTTAAAGGACACCGAAAAACGGGATAAATACAAGCTCTACGGCGAGCTGTTAAACACCTACGGTTATGAGCTGACCGGCGGCGAAAAAGAACTTGTCTGCACGAACTACTACACAGGAAAAGAGGTCAAGATCCCGCTTGACCCGCAGCTGACCGCCCGCGAAAATTCGCAGAAGTATTTTGACAAATATGGAAAACTCAAACGTACTTTCGAGGCTCAGAGCCAGCTCATTGAGGAGACGAAGCAGGAGATCGAGCACCTCGAATCCATCAGTACCTCCCTCGATATTGCCTTAAAGGAGGAAGATCTGACCCAGATCAAGCAGGAGCTGACGGAATATGGCTTCATCAAAAAGCACGGTCCGGCTGGAAAGAAAGTGAAAATCACAAGCCGCCCATTCCACTACCTTTCCTCCGACGGATTCCATATCTACGTCGGCAAAAACAACTACCAGAATGAGGAGCTGACCTTCAAGATCGCGACTGGAAATGACTGGTGGTTCCACGCAAAAGGAATCCCGGGTTCCCATGTCATTGTGAAATCCGAAGGAAAAGAGCTTCCGGACCGCACCTTCGAGGAAGCTGCCGGGCTGGCTGCCTACTATTCCAAGGGACGGGAAAATGAAAAAGTTGAGATCGATTATGTACAGAAAAAGCAGGTCAAAAAAGTAGCGGGCGCTGCTCCGGGATTTGTGATTTATCATACGAATTATTCGATGATGGCGACGCCGTCGAATCAGCTGGAAGAACTGCCATCATAATGCCGCCTGAAAAAAGACAATGTCTATATTTCTGCAATTCACAATGAGTCCAGTAAAAAACGCCACAGGCACACAACCCATGGCGTTTTTTTACTGGACTCAAATGAACTTAGCGAATCTCGCTCTTACCACCCATATACGGACGCAGAACCTCCGGAATGCGGACAGAACCGTCTGCCTGCAGGTTGTTCTCTAAGAATGCGATCAGCATACGCGGCGGAGCTACTACAGTGTTGTTCAAGGTGTGTGCAAAGTATTTGCCGTCTTTGCCGTTGACACGGATCTTCAGACGTCTTGCCTGTGCATCACCTAAGTTGGAGCAGCTTCCAACCTCGAAATATTTCTTCTGACGCGGGGACCATGCCTCTACATCAACGGATTTTACTTTCAGATCAGCCAGGTCTCCGGAGCAGCACTCCAGAGTACGAACCGGAATATCCATGGAACGGAACAGGTCCACGGTGTTCTTCCACAGTTTGTCATACCACATCTTGCTGTCTTCCGGTTTGCAGACTACGATCATTTCCTGTTTCTCAAACTGGTGGATGCGGTATACGCCTCTCTCCTCGATGCCGTGAGCGCCCTTCTCTTTACGGAAACACGGAGAATAGCTGGTCAGTGTTTTCGGAAGCTCTTCCTCCGGAACTACGGTATCAATGAATTTACCGATCATAGAGTGCTCGCTGGTACCGATCAGGTAAAGATCCTCGCCCTCGATCTTGTACATCATCGCATCCATCTCATCGAAACTCATAACGCCGGTTACAACATTGCTGCGGATCATGAACGGCGGGATACAGTAGGTAAATCCACGGTCAATCATGAAATCTCTTGCATATGCGATAACAGCAGAATGAAGTCTTGCGATATCGCCCATCAGGTAATAGAAACCATTTCCAGCTACCTTTCTGGCACTGTCCAGATCGATGCCGTTAAATTTCTCCATAATCTCGGTGTGGTACGGGATCTCGAAATCCGGTACAACCGGCTCGCCGAAGCGCTCGATCTCTACGTTCTCGCTGTCGTCTTTACCGATCGGAACACTCGGATCAATGATGTTCGGGATGGTCATCATAATCTTTAAGATGCGCTCGCCAAGATCCTTCTCCTGCTCTTCCAGCTCAGACAGGCGGGCAGACTGCTCTGCTACCTGTTTCTTCAGCTCTTCTGCTTCCTCTTTCTTTCCCTGACCCATCAGAGCGCCGATCTGTTTTGCAATCTTGTTCTTGTTCGCACGCAGATCGTCTGCTTCCTTCTTCGCTGCACGGTTCTTGGCATCCAGCTCAATTACCTCATCTACCAGCGGAATTTTCTTGTCCTGGAACTTATTTTTAATATTCTGCTTTACAATGTCAGGATTTTCTCTGACGAATTTAAGATCTAACATATCTTCCTCCTACTGTTATGCAATTAACTGCACGAAAACTAGTTATAATTATACTACAACTTTGTACGAATGAAAAGCCCTGTTTCAAGAGTTCCTCTGTTCGTTACTGTTCACGCATACGTGAACAGTAGCGGAATTTGCCGTGGCTTCGCATTTAAATACGGCAAATTCCTGCTGCCACCACGTTTTCTTACGGCACTTTCGGTTCCAAAAGTGCCTACCCGTGAACTGTAACCTCTGTTCTTCTTGATACAAAACAGGATAGACTGCCCATTATATTTAACTCAACTTCGTCAAATAGGACAGACACGCCTCCAGGCACAGTCCGTCCTGCTCCGGGGCACCAAGTTCTTCTGTCTTTTCCACACATTTTTTTGTAAAAGCTGCCGCCCGTCTGACGGCTTCCTCCATCGGCACACCTCGCACCATGCTGGCACCGATGACTGCTGCAAAGACATCCCCGGTTCCGTGGTAATTGCCCGCCACAAATTTAGTTGCATGAAAGACCGGCTCCTTGCCGCGCTCATGGATCACGTTGAGGATCTGTTTGCCCTTGACCACGCCTGTCAAAATGACTGACCGCGCGCCCAAAAGGTGAAGCTTCCAGGTCAGATCTGAGAGCTTGCGCTTACTCCATCCATTTTCCTGATACAGCGTGTCCGTCAGGGCACAGGCTTCCGTCAGATTTGGCGTGACAACGTCCGCATACTGCATCAGCTCCCGCATCGCCTCGATCAGATCCTCGTCACAGACGCTGTAGAGATGTCCGTGGTCTCCCATCGTCGGATCTACCAAAACCTGCGTATTTTCCCGTTTGAAATCCCGGATAAAATCTGCCACGATCGACGCCTGTCTGGCAGAACCTAAGAATCCAGTCATGATTCCGTCCATCTCAAATCCCATCTTCCGCCACGGCTCCAGGTATGCCTCCATCCGATCGGTATAATCATCCATATAGCATTCCGGATATCCCGCGTGATTGGACAGCACCGCCGTCACCACCGGACAGCACTGTACTTTGAGGGCGCTGATAACCGGCATTGCCGCCGTCAGCGAACAGCGCCCGTAGCCTGACAGGTCATTTAAAACCGCTATTTTCTTCTGAATTCCTTCCATGTATAATTTTTCCTCATTTTCTTAATTTTAAGATACCAGGGTCAAAAGGTCAGAAGTTCGACGCAAGCTTGCTTGCAGGAGAATTTTTGACCTTGGGACCCGCCAAAAACATGAGTAAGTAGCCATTTTTCAAAGAAAAATGAGCGAATTACGAATGTTTTTGAAGATTGCGTGAGCATATAGTGCGGAGCAATCTGGTATCAGAGGGGTCAAAATATCTTTTGACCCCAACATCATTTTAAGCAACTTTATAATCTAACATATTCTCGCGGCAGATACGACTGCCTGCAGCATGATTCTGGTTTCTACAAGCGTGTATCTATGCATTTGTGTTTCATAAGCCGCACACTCCAATGACGCAACAAGGAGACTGCGCCCGGACAGATGTTTTTCCCATTCTGCCCAACCACAGTCTCCTGTATGTATTTCATTTTAATTCTTCTCGACTGAGATAAATTGCCTTATGCTCTCGCTTCTACAGACAATGCATCCAGAAAACCTGCCTTGCGGAGTGCCGGACGAACTGCCATATATATAACAACAGACGCAATCGTAGATGTCACCGCATTGATCGAAGTCGCTGCGATATTCCATGCAAGTGTGAGCTCTGCCGCCGGTTTACCAATGATCCAGAGTTTATAATAATATCCGATCAGCGGATCTGCAATGACGTTGAATAAAAGACCTGCCACCGCTGCTGCAATCGTAAAACCAAGGATGTGGTTCTTATCGGTGCTCCGGTCAATCTTGCCCATACGATGTGCTACGAATCCGGCGATCAGTCCGATGCAGAGTTTGCAGATAAATGTCTTCGGTGCATATACAATATAAACCGGATCGAGAAGGTCACCTATCGTCATGCCGATAGCACCTCCCAAACCGCCGTAAAAGCCGCCGACTAAGAGTGCCCCGATGACACAGACTGCATTTCCCAGATGAATGGAAGTTGCATCGCCGCCCGGAAGTGTGATCTTCACCTGTCCGTATGTAAATACGACATAGGAGAGAGCTGCCAGCAGACCGACCATCGCGATCTTGTAAGCCTGATTTGATTTGTTTGCCATGATGTTTCATCCTCCCTTGTTATTGGACTCATCATAGCACAATCTTGTCCCCTGAAAAACATACAGTTTTTATCATTTTAAGCAGGTCAGTTTTAACTTGCCACTTTTTTATCCGAATTAATCATGTGCCTCCACGCACAAAAGGACGCCTCTCTCCAGCTCCAGAATGCCCTCTTCCCGTTTGAGTTCATTGCTGATGCAGAGACTCGTCCCCAGCCCGATCGTCCGCCGCTGGAGCGGGTATTTAAATCCCCGCAGCGTCAGTCCCTCGACAGTCTCGGTCATCGGCAGGAACGAAATGTATTTTCCATACACCTCTTCCCGGTGAAATACCTTATGCCCGCCCAGAAGATACAGGCGGTTGCGGGCATCATAAATATTCACTTCCATTCCCTGGCAGAAAAACTGATACATCAGCTGGATATTGCCGATGGCGTGATCCATACGGCCGCCCAGCGCCCCCAGGATATCAACTGCCTCACAGCCCTGGCGCGCCGCCGTCAAAAGCGCCAGCTCCGTATCCGTCTCATCCTTCTCCGGTTTATGGATCTCAAATTCGATGTCCGGCTGGTTCTGATATTCTTCCAGAACCTTTTTATCCACCGTGTCCAGATCGCCGACCACCGCATTCGGAGAAATATGCAGCGGGCGCAGAACCTCCAGCCCCGCATCTGCCGCAATTACATAGTCATACGAGCGCTGTGAGAGAAAATCTTTCGCAAACGCAATATCAATCGTTCCGCCTGTCACAATCAAACAACGCTTCATCTTCATCATCCCTGTTCAAATTCCTGAAAAATATTTAAAAATGTTTTTACATTCCCAGCCGGGTTTCCCTTAAATACGGCGCTTCCCGCCACGATCACATCGGCTCCTGCCTCTAATACCGTCCGCACATTGTCCGGCGTGATTCCTCCGTCCACCTCAATGCGGGTGGAAAGTCCCCTCTCGCTGCACATTGCGCGCAGCTTCTTGATTTTTTCTACCGTATATGGAATAAATTTCTGACCGCCAAATCCCGGGTTGACCGTCATCAGAAGAACCATGTCCACCTCCGGCAAAATAACATCCAGTGTCTCGACCGGGGTCGCCGGATTTAACGCTACACCTGTTTGCAGCCCTGCCTCACGGATCTGCGCGATCGTGCGGTCCAGATGAAGACAGGCTTCCTGATGCACACAGAGCAGATCCGCCCCCGCTTTTTTGATATCCTCTACGTAACGTCCCGGTTCTTCCACCATCATGTGTACGTCAAACACACGATCCGTCACCGGGCGCAGGCTCTTAATTACCGGCATTCCAAAGGAGATACTCGGCACAAACGCGCCATCCATCACATCCAGATGGATGTACTGTGCGCCTGCCTTGTCCACCTCAGCGACCTGCTCTCCCAGCTTCGTAAAATCTGCCCCCAGAATCGAAGGTGATAATATAATCATGGTTCTTTCCTCCCATTTTTTGTATAATATCCTCAACGGCTGCTTCTGCCGTATTTCTTTTTCTCTTTTAATTCCTGATACATCAAACGGTAATTGTCATACCGGCTCTGCCCGATCTTATGCTCCTGCACCGCCGTCTTGACGCCGCATTCGCGCTCGCCAATGTGGACACAGCCTAAGAAACGGCATTCATCCTCATATGCCTCAAATTCCGGGAAAAAGTCCTTGAGCGCCTCCGGCTCCAAATCCTCGATATAGAGAGAACTGAATCCCGG
>ERZ773204.79-NODE-79-length-64326-cov-5.393412_pt1 | contig 64326 bp, 59 predicted proteins | sample MGYA00581007_ERZ773204 | MGnify/ENA primary metagenome ERZ773204 (study PRJEB29015, sample SAMEA2737757) | human gut metagenome | biome: human gut; feature: human-associated habitat; material: faeces | place: China | collected 2012 ... | reverse complement strand
AAACCTGTCCCGCCACTCCGCGATATACTTTCCTCAATGCCACAAGCAAATGTTCTGTTCCCACATACCTGTTGCCCATCTTCCTTGCCAGTGTTCTGGCAGTTTTTAATACTTCTTCTGCCTGTTTTGTATAATAATTTTGCATTGCATTCTCCTATTCTTTCCATTCATCAACGATATTCTTTAAAAATCTCCTCCACAAGTTCATGCACTTCATCTTTTGTAATATTTTTGCATCTTCCCTTTGCTAATATTATGCGAAGTTGATCTTTCATATCCTCCAGCGCCTGTATTTTATTCACATCTAAGGAAATAACAGCACCTCTTCTTCTGTCCAACCGGATAAATCCTTCCTGTTTCAAAACAGAGTACGCCTTATTCACCGTATGCATATTTATTCCAATATTGTCGGCAAGTTGTCTGACAGACGGAAGGCTGTCACCCTCCTGAATCTCCGCTGTTGCAATTCCCATAATAATCCGATTCCGCAATTGCATGTAAATCGCCTCATCACTGTTAAAATCAATCTCAATCAGCATATACTCACCCTTTCTCTCTTGTATTTTCTGTTATATTTATATTATAACACAGGTTCTCTCTTGTCAACGCTTTATGTGCCTATTGACTTTCCCCTTTTTATGTGTTTTAATATAAGCAAATAAATTACTATGTTATGCAAAGTATTATGTTATGTAAGGTAGGTGGCAAAATGTATGATAAGGCACAGTTATTAAAGGGACTACAGGAGGGGTGTGTATTACAAATCATTAACACAAAAGACACTTACGGATACGAAATAGTTACCACGCTACAAAAAAAGGGATTCCAATCTGTAAAAGAAGGTACAATATATCCACTACTTCTCCGTTTAGAAAAAAACGGATATATTTCTTCCAATTTTCGCATTTCCGAAAGAGGACCTGCACGAAAATATTATCAGATTACAGATTTGGGAAAAGAACATCTTGCTGAATTTGTGTTGGCATGGCAAGAAGTTACACAATTAGTTGATTTTGTTTTTTCCGATGAAAAGGGGGAAGAAAAATGACAAACGAATTAAAATTATTAAAAAAGGAAAATACCCTCAGAGCCTCCTGCCTGTCCTCACAGAGTCAGGACGCCTTACAAAAATGGCGGGAATATGCGAAACTTTCCGATATTAATCCTTATGACTTTGAACTTTGCTATAAAGAATTAATCGGAATTGCATCTCAAAAAGAATTAGAGGGAAGTAATTTGGAAGAATTTTTCGGCGAAAATATGCAGACGGTCACGGAAGATATTTTACAAAGTTGCCCGAAAAAATCTTTGAAAGACTATTTTCTGTTTGATTTCGGAAATATGATGGGTCACCTTGCCATAAGTTTTGCGATTTTATATTTTGTTAGCGGAATACTTTGGAAAGAAATCACACTCGCCAGTTTTTTAGGACAATTTGTTATTATCGGAATGTGGTTTGTTTATTTGAGATTCGTTACCGGAGACAGACATAGAAGCGGTTTTTTCACTCCGAAATTAAACCAAAAAATCGTGAAAACATTTTCCGTTTATTTTATGTTTCTCCTTGCCACTGCAATTATTTCGTACGGCTTTAAGGAAATGCTGTCTTCCGTTTCACTGCAAATACCAAACGCATTCTTTTGCGTGATCTACGGCGTGCTATGGGCTGTACTTACTGTGTGGAGAAATAGATATGTTAAGGAAATGAGTTTGCGAAAACGGTGGGTTGGTTAACAATTGGGGACGTAGTGTTTTTACATTTCACTACGTCCCCAATTCAGTTTTGCCCTGTCCCTTTTCTCAGACCCCTCTGTCCCCAATGCAAAAATCAGGCATTTTTATAGCGAGAATTCAAAAAGGGACACCCCTTTCTTCAATTAGGGACACACTAAAACGCATTTGGGGACGTAGCATTTTGTAATTTTACTACGTCCCCAAATGCGTCAAACGCGCAAATTTACGCTTCATCAATCGCTTTTCCGATGTCGTTTCTCTTATATTTATTCGCAAACTGTACCCACTCAGTTGCTTTATAAGCGTTGGCTCTCGCCTCTTTTAAATCCGCACCTTTCGCAGTTACGCCAAGTACACGTCCGCCGTTTGTTACGATTTTGCCGTCTTCCCATTTTGTTCCGGCGTGGAAGCAGTAGTAACCGTCATGTTTGTTGAATTCTTCTAAGCCGGCTATTTCAAATCCTTTTTCGTATGCCAATGGGTATCCGTCCGATGCCAACACAACGCAAACCGCTGCATTGTCTTCAAATTCTAATTCGATTTCATCTAATCTTCCGTCAATACATGCCTCAAATACATCAATAATATCTGTTTTCATTCTCGGCAATACAACCTGTGTTTCAGGGTCACCGAATCTTGCATTGTATTCCAATACTTTTGGTCCGTCCGCTGTGAGCATTAATCCGAAGAAAATGATTCCTTTAAATTCTCTTCCCTCTTTTCTCATCGCATCTACAGTTGCCTGATATACATATTTTTCACAAAATTCTTCTACTTCTTTTGTATAGAAAGGGCTTGGTGAAAATGTTCCCATTCCACCCGTATTCAGACCTTCGTCTCCGTCTTTCGCACGTTTGTGATCCTGAGCAGATGTCATTGTTTTGATTGTTTTTCCGTCTACAAATGAGAGTACGGACACTTCACGACCTGTCATAAATTCTTCAATGACCATTGTGTTTCCGGCAGTTCCGAATTTTTTGTCCAGCATAATGGATTTCACACCGTCTTTTGCTTCCTCCAATGTGTTACAGATTAAAACACCTTTTCCAAGTGCAAGCCCGTCCGCTTTCAATACGATTGGAAATTTTGCTGTTTCCAAATATGTAAGTGCATCTTCCGGATTATCAAAATTTTCATATGCCGCTGTAGGAATGTTATATTTTTTCATTAAGTCTTTTGAAAATGCTTTTGAACCTTCCAAAATTGCAGCCGCTTTGTTTGGTCCGAATACACGAAGTCCTTCTGCCTCAAAGGCATCGACAACTCCGGCTACAAGCGGATCGTCCATACCGATTACCGTTAAGTCAATCTCTTTTTCTTTTGCAAACTGCACTAATTTGTCAAATTCCATCGCTCCGATATTTACACATTCTGCGAACTCTGTAATACCTGCATTTCCCGGCGCACAATAAATTTTGTCTACTTTATCGCTTTTTGCCACGCTCCATGCGATTGCGTGTTCTCTTCCACCGCTACCAACGATTAATACTTTCATCGTATCCTCCTTATGATTCGATTCTTACCTGTCTGTTTTCCACTTTTATTTTTCCGTTTGCAATTAAATGTATTGCCTCAGGGAGAATTTTCCATTCCGCCTCTTCCATTACTCTGCGTTGAAGTATTTCCGGTGTATCGCCCTGTTGAACCGATACTGCTTTCTGTAAAATAATCGGGCCGGTATCCGTTCCTTCATCTACAAAATGTACCGTTGCTCCAACAACTTTCACGCCCCGTTCCAATGCTTTTTCATGCACTTTTAAACCGTAATATCCTTTTCCGCAAAAAGCAGGAATCAGCGATGGGTGAATATTGATAATTCTGTTTTCATATTGTTTTATCATTTCTTTCGGTATAACGACAAGAAAACCTGCAAGAACAATCAAATCCGGATTTAACCCGTTAAGTTCTTCAAGGAAAGCATCGTTAAATGCTTCCCTTGTCTCATAATCTTTCGGAGAAATACATTTTGCAAAAATGTTATGCTGTTTTGCTCTCTCAAGTGCATACGCATTTTTGTTATTACTGATTACCCCGATAATTTCCGTATTTGTAATTGTCTTCGTGTTGATTGCATCTATAATTGCCTGCAGATTTGTTCCTCCGCCCGAAACTAATACAACTACTTTTAGCATAAAGTTACTCCTTTATCACCGGCTTCAATATGTCCGACTACATATCCTTCTTCTCCTGCTGCTTTAATTGCACTTAATGTACTTTCCACATCTTTTTCATCTACTGCCACAATCATGCCAAGTCCCATATTAAATGTGTTGTACATCATTTCTTCCGCAATATCTCCGTATTCTGCCAGCATTGGGAAAATCGGTAAAATAGGATAACTGTCTTTTTTCACTACCGCATGTGTTCCCTCTTTTAACATACGAGGAATATTTTCATAAAAGCCGCCGCCTGTGATATGGCTGCATGCTTTCACACGCACTCCCGCTTCCTTAATGGATTTAAGTGCTTTTACATAGATTTTTGTAGGCACCAATAACGCTTCTCCAAGTGTGCGTCCCAATCTGTCATGATATGTATTTAATGACTCTTCACTCATCTCAAACACTTTACGAACTAATGAAAATCCATTGCTGTGAACTCCTGACGATGCCATACCGATAAGGACATCTCCCGCTTTTAAGTCCTGTCCCGTAATCATATCTTTTTTGTCACATACACCTACTGTAAATCCGGCAAGGTCGTAATCTTCTTCCGGCATAAGTCCCGGGTGTTCTGCAGTTTCTCCACCGATTAATGCCGCTTCTGACTGAAGGCAGCCTTCTGCCACACCGCTTACAATCGTTGCGATTTTCTCCGGCTCATTTTTCCCGCAGGCAATGTAGTCAAGGAAGAATAACGGCTCTCCTCCTGCACATGCAATGTCATTTACACACATTGCTACCGCGTCAATTCCGATTGTATCGTGTTTATCTAAAATCATTGCAAGTTTCACTTTTGTTCCGCACCCGTCTGTTCCTGATAACAGTACAGGTTCTTCCATTTCTTTGATTTTCTCCAAAGAAAATGCTCCTGAGAACCCTCCGAGGCCTCCGAGAACTTCCGGACGCATTGTTTTCTTTACGTGTTCCTTCATCAGTTCTACTGATTTATAACCTGCTTCAATATCAACGCCTGCCTTTTTGTAATCCATGTTATACCTCCACTTATCTTCATCTCATTCGTAACTGTGTTTTACATTTGTTTTAAGTATTCTTTATGTCCTAATTTTTCGAGTTTTTCTGCTTTTGCCTGTACGGTTTCTTTCATCTCCTGTGTGTATGCTTTCAATCTTTCTAATAACTCAGGGTCTGATGCAGCAAGAATTCTTGCTGCTAAAATGGCAGCGTTTGCTCCACCGTCAATTGCCACTGTTGCAACAGGGATTCCCGGTGGCATCTGCACGATAGAGTACAGTGCGTCCACTCCGTCTAAATTTTTGCCTGACATCGGAATCCCAATAACAGGCATTGGAAAGATTGCAGCGCACATTCCCGGCAAATGTGCAGCCATTCCCGCACCTGCGATAATTACTTTAAATCCTTTTTCCTCTGCTGATTTCGCATAGTCATAAAATACATCAGGTTCGCGATGTGCTGAAATAATTGTCATTTCATAATCTACGCCAAATTTTTCTAACATGTCGGCTGCTTTGCTCATTACTTTCATATCTGAGTCGCTGCCCATTACAATTCCTACTTTTGCCATAGTTTTCTTCCCTTCTCTGTATTACAGTATTTATAAGTTTTACAAATAAATCTTTTCTATTTATAAGTTATTTTACTTATACCCTCACGAGATGTCAACACATGAACACCGAATTACTGATTATAAATACTTATAACAATTAATTCAGTTCAGCCAACGGTTCATTTAACATTTCCGTTCCTTCTAAGACGAATCTTGTGTCTTTTAAAATCACGATTTTTTCTCCGTCCGGTTTTATAACGGAAATTTCTTCCAACTCCTCATATGGAATTGTGATGTCCGTATGACACTGGAAATATGCTTTACTTAAATCTTCTTTTCGCAAAATAGAAACGGAATTGTCTTTTGCCACAATCTCTTTTCCGTTTGGATTATAGATTTGATTGTCCTCACTCCAACTGTAGCATGTATCCCCTACTGCAAAATGCGGTCCCATTTTTTCCGCAATGAGAATAGGCATTTTATCTTCGATACCATATCTCTTGGCAACCACATAGGCTGTGGTGTTTGTACCGATGGCAAATTCACCGAGCGGCAGTGTTTCATGATTGTACAAAATATTTGCGTGAATATACTTTTTGTTTTCTTCTTCCTCGTCAAAATTGCTGCAGGTATAATCTTGAATTTTTCCGTCCTTAAATGTAATTTCCAAATCTCTGTACTGCAGTTCGTTTAAGTAAACTTTGCTTACATATAATGTTCCTTCCGTTCCTTCAAGCACAGGAGAGGTAAATACTTCACCTACAGGAATATTTGCGTCTGCCACACAGTTTTCAAAAATGGTTTCCTTTTCAGGGTTCTGCAATTTATGCAACTGCACTTTTAAATCCGTCTTGTTTGCACCTTTTCCAAGAATATGCACATACTCTCCCTGGTCGAGGGCGTCAATAATCGTCTGCTGCACTCTCTCATACAATCCTGCGTCTAACGTGTTGATACGGATAACTTCATCAAAAATCTCCTCATAATTTTCGGCGATTTCCGGAACAGGATATGCGATAATCGTAAATCCTCTTTCTTCTCCCTTAATATATTCGTTTGTAATCTGACCGGATTTGTTGTCATATAAAAGTTCCAACTGCTCCTGTTTCTCTGTTAAATGCACCGCATTTTTCTTGCTTTCCGGTGCGAAAGGCGCTTCCCCAAACACTTCCATAACTGCCGGACCTGCCATTTTCCCTGCCAGTTCTTTATGCTTTTCGTATGTGTTTTTTAAGACGTCCAGTTTGCGTTCCACAAATTTCTTATCCAAAAACAGTCCCGCATCTGCACCGTGATCATACTCATACTGCTTGTTTGCGATCGCTCCGTAATATCCTGTTTTAAAATGTTTGCGTTTTGTCAGAACACTTACTCCCGCACGGTAAATAACAGGCTTCAATCCCATTTTTTCAAAATTAGCGATTGCTTTTCTGACAACCCGTTCAAATCCCAATGTATAGCGCACATTTACCGAACCTTTTTTCGATAAATCTTTTCTTCCATTTACAAAGCACATACGGTATCCTTCCGTATATGTGTCGGCCATTTTACAAATCGTTTCTTCCGGCAGTTCATTCATATGTTCCGCTGTTCTTCTCTCATTTTCCGAAACATATTCCCCGTAAGAATAAAGATAACGCAAATCTTCCAGATTGCTGTCCATAATAATACGTGTCGCAAAATCTTTTTCCCAGTCAATCTGGTCTACAATCCTGTCCGCCATAAATACGTCCGCATAATCACTTGCGTACCAGTAAACAATCTCTTTTAACGATTCGTAGGACGGTTCCTCCCCTTCAAAACAGTTGTACATCTCGATGAACAGTTCATTGCAGATTGTCAGATATAACTGTTTTCTCTCAAAAACATAGGCGATCTCCCCGCGCATTTCCGTATATAGGAAACTGAGTATTTTTCCATACTCTTCTCCGAGCATTTCTACGGCATAATCCGGGTTTGCATAACTTTTCCCGTAATTTTCCGGCAAAACGTCCTCATATAATTTTTTATTTTCTCTCTGCATTTCTTCAAATGATAAATCTTTCCACCCACCATTTTCCAGCAGTTGATTTACCCTGTCGATTTCTAAAAGAAATCCTGCTACTTTTGAGAAAAATCCCTGAAACTTCTCCCCAACTGTTTTCTCTGTTTCAATTTTTCTGATTCTTTCTATTGAAAGTGTGTAACGTTCCTGAATTTGTTTTTCCATTCTATAAAAAACCTCCTAAAAAGAATACCAATAAACTTACCAAAAAGAATATATTTAATCCGATCCCTACTTTGCATGTTCGATAATCTTTATCACGCTCCTTAAATCCCCGAACTCCCTGCATTATTCCGGCTCCCGCAAAAATCAAAGCACTCACGCCAAGTCCGCCGATATATCCTGCCGCTTTTCCCTCGTACAGATAAGTAATCACTACCGACGAAAGAATAACAAATGCAACTGCTCCCGCAATTACGCAGGACGTAATTCCTTTCTTTGAATGTTTCAGTTTTGCCTGTCCGTATTTTCGATTGCCTCTTTTTTTCTTATCTTTTTTTCTATCCCGCTCTTTCTCTCTTTCCTTTGCTCTATCCTTTTTTCTGTCTTTTTCTCTATCTTTTCGCACTAAATTTTCTCCTTATCCCATCACATAGTATAAATAACATGTATCCCAGAATACTTCCGACTGTGTTCAGCAACAAATCATCTACGTCAAAACTTCCCACTTTTGTCACCAGTTGAAAAAGTTCCACGCACAAACTGATTCCGAAACCATAAAATGCGGTTGCCAGAAAACTTCTGAACCTGCTGCCTATCGGCATAAAAAATCCGAAAGGGACAAAAATCAGCACATTTCCAAGCAGATTGCTCATCACCGCCATAATCCCCAATTGTTCTCTATAATTCCAAAATCTTTTGATTTCTTTAAACAGGACAAAATTGTAATGATACATTTTCATTTCCTGTCCCCGCCCGTACCAGTCCGAAAGCAGAAGAAAATAAAAAATGAATACGATGTATAATATAAAGAATACTTTCCCAAGTATTTTGATGCGTTTTTTGTTTTTCGCTTTCAATCCCGTATTCCTTCTCTAAAACATTATTTTCTTTCTTCCTGCCAAAAGTCTTCCGCCTCCTACGATGGTAAGTATTCCTGCAACAACTCCTGTTACAATCATAATAATTCCAAGTGCAATGTTGCCCGCTCCGACAGTTCCTGTTGTCTTATATAACTTTTCCATTTTCAACTTCCTTTCACCTATTTCGCACCATATTGTTCATAGTATGCGTCAATTGCCGCTTTTATCGTATCATCAATAACAATTTCCCCATTACACTCTCTATTATACAAATGCTCTACAACTTCAGCCATTGTGACAATGGCATTTGTTTCAAATCCGTATAAATCTTTCACTTCTTCCAAAGCACATTTTTCTCCGCCTTTTCCTACTTCCATGCGGTCAAGCGAAACCATAAGTCCAACAATTTCCACGTCCGCTGCACCTTTTACTTTCGGCACTGTCTCTTCCATTGATTTTCCTGATGTTGTTACGTCCTCGATCATAATGACACGGTCGCCGTCCTGCAATTTGCTTCCGAGGAAACTTCCTTTGTCTGCACCGTGGTCTTTCTCTTCTTTTCTGTCTGAACAGTAACGCACTTCTTTTCCGTATAATTCACTGTATGCAATTGCCGTTACAACCCCAAGAGGAATTCCTTTGTATGCCGGTCCGAATAAAACATCGAAATCATCTCCGTATTTATCGTGGATTGCTTTTGCATAGTATTCTCCAAGTCTTTTCAACTGTGAACCTGTCACATATCCGCCTGCATTCATGAAAAATGGAGATTTTCTCCCGCTTTTTAATGTAAATTCTCCAAATTTAAGCACTTTGCTCTCTACCATAAAGTCTATAAATTCTTTCTTATATTGTTCCATTTTTCTTAAAACCTCCTATATTTACAGGCTTTTTCAAGCCTTTTCTATTTTATATTTATCCCTTACTACACCATTTTTACACCATTTTCCGTTTAGCTACACCGTCTTTCAAACTTCTCCATTTCCTCAAACAAAGTATCTTCCGTCACATGACAGTATAAATCCATTGTCATTTGAAGTGTGCCATGCCCTAAAATCCTTTGCAGGGTTTTCGGGTTCATTCCACTTTCAATCGCCCTCGTAGCAAACGTGTGTCTGAATGTGTGTGGTGTAAAAGGCTGCAATTCTATTCCTGCCTTATTCACTTTACGTATAATCAAATCCATGCACTGATTGATTAAAAACTGTTGTGTCGGCTGATTATTCTTCGTGACAAAGACAAGATTTTCATATTCCTTTGGTGCAACTTTTCCTTTTAAGACTATCTCCTGTTTCTGTAATTTCTGACGTTTTAATGTGTTGACAGCCTTTTCTGTCAATGGAATGGTTCTTCTTCCGTTATTCGTTTTTGTATCGTGCATTTCAAATACATACTTTCCGTCTTTGCTGAAATAGCACAAGGTATGTCTTACATACAGAACCCTTTTTCTAAAATTTATATCCTGCCACTGTAACGCACACAATTCGCCCACACGCAATCCTGTTTCCAACGCCAGTACAAAAAGATTATAGTAAAAGGTATCCCTTGCCTGCTCTAAAAAACTTTCTGTTTCCCGAATTGTCAGCACCCGTCTTTCCTTTTTCTCTTCTTTGGAAATCACAGTATTTATCTGCTTTGCCACATTCTTTACCAACAAATCGGTATCAACCGCCTTATTCAGCATATCCACCAATATTTTTTTAGAGTTTTTCCTTGCGTTGTCCGTATCAAGTTTATTGATTGCTTCCTGCATGACAATCAGATTCAGACTTGTCAGCTTTCTCCACCCTAGTTCTTTTTTGATACGGTTATAATGCGTCTTGTATGAGCCTTTTGTAGAACTCCTGCAATTCTTTTTACAGGTATTCAACCATATTTCAAACCATTCGTCCAGTGTCACATTGTTGTCAACAACATTGATAGCCTTTTCGTCATTATATTGTTCGTTTCTCAGCTTTTGCCTGACCTCATGCAACGTCTTTGCATAAATTGTCTGCCGCTTGCCGAAACGGTTCATAAATCTAGCCTGATATAGCCCGTCCTTTCTTTGGGATATACCAGTTCCTAATTCTTTCCCGTTGAGTGATTTTCCCATCACTGCCTCCTTTCCTAGCAAAATCGGGAAAAGAACTATTAAATCCTTTCAATTTTACCACAGTTTCATGTTTATTTCAATCGAGGAACGCTCTCAAAATCGCATGAAAATTCCTCTTTTCTCACTCAATCACTTGATTACTAAGCCACTTATCCACTTTCCCTTTATGTGCATATAAGCGGTTTCCAATCCTTACTGTAAAGTGATTTTTAGGATTGTGCAAAAGCTCTCTTGCCTTTGTATCTCCAATCCCCAAATATTCCGAAAATTCTTTCACGTTTAATAATGCTTTATCTATTCCTATACGCTCCTTTCCCTGAAATATCTTGCCTTTATATAATCGTCATACAGCTTTCTTTGCGTGATGTTCATTTCTCCGTTTTCTATCAAATTCCCTATGTAATCTTTCTTTTCAATCTTCCCCAATTCCGCGAACAGCTTTAAGGACGGGGCAACGCTTCTTTCCAGCCAGTCCCACACCCTTTGCAAGCTCTTTTCCTGCGGTTGCATGGTAAGTTTTGCCTTGCCTATCCCTTTCATCAGTTCTGCCCATGCTCCATAGGTAGGATAAAGCCTTTTTCGGGTAGTCGTGCCCTCTGGCGGATATTCTAAAAACCGTATCTTACTGTTTAATACTTCCATTGCCAGACCTGCTACGTCTTGATACTTCAATAATTCCCGTACCACACTGACCGCTGTTTCCTGCCTGAACCTCAATTCATATCTGTTCCAGTTTTCCTCTAATTCTTTTCCGTACTTCCGACTCTGTTCATATCCCTTTTCATAAAATACAAATCTCAAATTGCTTGCTGAACTGCCGATATAAAGGCTTCCGCCTTTGCTTTGATATACTTCTTCTTTCAGTTCTCCCGAATCATGGAAATCTACGTCCCTCATTTTGCTTGACAGAAGCCCCTCTTTTGTCCTCTGTATCAGCTCTGGGATTTTCAGATAAGGCTTTCTATCGTCAATCGCTAAGTCAATCCGTGGGAAGTTCACATGATACCCGCTTACCCGTTTCAAAAAGTCGAACCATGTTTCCTTATTCAGTTGGAGAAAATTCTCATAATTCCTGCACCCTGAACCGCTCATTAAAATCTGGAAGCTATTGTATCGAGCCTTTCCTGTTGGTTTTAATACCTTGATGTTATCAAATACCGCCACCAGTTCATGCCCTGCAATCCCTTTCAGGTAGTCCGTCACTTCCATAAGTTCAGAGGGGATTCTAAGCACCTGTTCTATGACTTCTTCAAGAGAAACGTCCTTTATGGTTATCTGACACCAGTCTATCAGTGCCGACAATTCCTCTTTCTGCCGTATTACTCCCCTGTTAGTATAGGGGAATTCTGAAAGAAAATCTCCGTTTCTTTCTTCCAAACGTATCATACCCCCTTACCTGCAACGGCGTTGCCGTTACCCTGCCCCCCAACCTGCCGTCTGGTACGTCAGAACGGGGGCAGGAACTTTGATTGCCTATGCCTGTTTGTTTGAAATACTGCGGATTCCTTTACAGGTAATCCGTTCCACCAGTACAGGGAAATTCCCCCTCTGCACATAAGGGGAATAAACTGCCCCGTCCAGTTCCACCACAGAATATGGCTCAATCTTCGGAAGGCTCCGTTGCTTCCAGACGAATATCAACGCTATTCCCTAGCTTCATGCTTCCCAAATGGAGTTTTAAAGCTTCCACTTCCTCGGTTTTCTTTTTGTTCTCTCTGTCATAACGATAACAAGCGTCAGCCCCCATATAGCGGAGTTCTCCAAAGGCTTCCCTTATCTGTTCTTTTGTCAATGTAATCTCCATATCGTTTCCTTTCTCCCCGTCCTGCCGATAGGACAGCTTTCTTTTATTTTCAGTTCTTTTGATATGACGTCATATAGTTCAGTTATTTCTGAACTTATGGTATAGTGGATTTAAACGATAAGATATAACAAGCTATAATGAGATATGGAAAGCGAGGGATTTTTCAGATGAATACAATCGCAGAACGGATTAAATTCGCTATGAAAGCTAAGAACAAGAAACAGGTTGATATTGTAAAAGATACGGGAATCAGTAAAGGGGCGTTCAGTTCCTACCTGTCGGAGCAGTACAATCCCAAAGCCGATAAACTGGAACTGATTGCTGATTCTTTAGATGTAGACTTACGTTGGCTGTATGGAGAGAATGTTCCCATGCAGACCGTACCGCAGGGAAATGATACCGTCCTGCAATATGTCTTTTATAACAATACCTGTTCAGAATATCTCCTTGATGATTCAAGCGATATGTATATCGCCATGATGACGCAATATGCCGCCCTCATTCCACGCTTTTATGTTCTGGTAAACCGAAGCGGAAATGAAATGCACATACTGCCTATATTTTTAAGAAAAGACAGTTCCGAATTTTATGAGTGTCCGTCCGATTTTTTCAGTTCAGACAGGCACACGGTTTTTACAAAGGATTTTGAGACGATTCACATGGTACCGGAAACCGCTGTCATTTATTATTATGGGATAGATACAAAGAAGTTTACGCCGAAAGTTACCATGCTCTCTTATACACAGGCTGATGATTGCTTCCACATCAGCGACAAGACGCACGGCTTTCCTATCACCGCTTTTGAAAAGGAAATCGAAAAGGAAGCACTGTACCTAAAGCATCACGCATTATAACAGACAAGAGGACTTGCAAGGTTTGTGACCTTTCAAGTCCTCTGCTGTATCATGGTGCTGTTGGCTGTGTCCGTTCCGTCAAGGACTGCCCTACGGCGTATCGGCTACGCCTTGTTCCTTGACAGAACTACCTTTAACTTTCCCTTTTGTTCCCCAAACTTTTTATCACTTGAATATTAATACAATAACATCTATTAAAAAAATAATCCCTAACACCCAAATTATTTTAGAAAATATCTTTCTGTCTATTTTTTCTACGATTTTCACAAACAATGGTTGAAGTCCATACAAACAAACCATACCACCAAACCCAAAACGTACGCTAGGATTTAAAGCAATACGTCCTTGAAAATTGAAATTATAGCCTGTATAATCCCAAAGCCATTTTCCTGATGTAAATTCCATAATATAACTCCCAATCAATTCAATAATAGTCGTAATAACTACTATTGCCACAAAAACCAAAATCGGTGTAACATTTAATTTCCATACATAAATCGATTTCTTTCTAAAATTATACAATAAGAAAAGTAACACCAAGGCACCTATTCCATATATTATGCAATACGGTCCAAATAAAACTCCTCGATTCGAGAATCCCCATTTATAAACCACTACTTCTAAAAACACTTCGTATATCCATCCTAAAATCGAATATAACATAAAATAGAAAAAATAGTTTTGAACTTTTGTTTTCATACGCCATCTCCTACTCTAGTGATAATTAAAACGATTGTAAATATCCCACAAAGACAAGTAATAAAATATGTAACGGATAAAACCAATAACAAAAGCGTGTCCAATTTTTACTATGATATCCTTGCTGTCCTTTATAAAACCATATAGGAATCAAAGAGAAAATTGCTAAGCCCTGAAGTGGAAAAAGAATTTCTATCTTCCCTAGTTCCAACACATAACTAAGTCCTTGTAAAATATATACATTAATTACAATCATGCCTACAAGTTCAATAATATATCTATATCTGCTTTTCCTTGAAAAATAAAATAACACAAATGTCAATACTCCTGCTCCCGAGTAATCAACCATAGTAAATGTTCCTAATGCATACCCGCCTACTATTATAGCTACAACTAATAAAGCCTTAGTATAAATATTCAGTTTATTATTTGTTAACACCTTTTCTATTACCCATAATACTAGTACCCCTATAAGCATAGTCCATAATACATTTTGAGCAAATGGATTAATAATCGAGCTTAAATCAGCTATCAAATTATACGGAATTTCTGAAATAAGAGCAAAAATAAAAAGTCTCTTACAATACTTTTTCAAATCTCTTGTTTTTGTGTATCCTTCTACTAACTGATATGCAAAAATAGGAAATGCGATTCGCCCAATCCAAAGTAACCACTCTACATCAAAACCGAAAACTATTGTCTTTGCCGCATGGTCACATAACATAGCTACCATAGCTATTACTTTTAACTGAAAAGCTGTCAGTTGGATACTTTCTAGCCTTATAATACCTTCTCTCATTTGAACTTCTTTCCCCCAATCTTTCATAGTCATTATGTTTGGTTACTATTTAAAAAAAAATTTATTTTAACATTAATTTATTTCTACTGCATTGTCAATTATTTTCACCCAATTTATTAGACAAATAAAATAAGGGATATCACTCTTATGTAATATCCCAATTCACTTTCATTATTTAATAATTCTCTCCGATTTACTACACCAATTACTACACCATTTTCGTATCGTACTACACCATTTTATGATAAATTGCAATAATCAGTAAATTTTACGATATAGAGAAACACCAGAAAATACAAGGATTTAACAACTTATAACAAATTTCAGACTCTCGTTATTGTAAATTCTATAAACTCTCTCTTATACTGTTCCATATCTTTTAAAACCTCCATCTGTATATCATTATTTTCTTTTTATTTTGTATTATCCGAAGATATCTTTTAATCCTTTCAATTTTATCACAATTTTAAGGTTATTTCAATTAAATTACAGGGAGATTGCCACACGACAATCTCCCTGTTTTCCGGTTAAACCCTATATTTATTTTCTTCTTCCGCTGATTACTTTAATTGCTCCAAGCATTCCCGCTAACCAAATAAGAATATGGAAATCATCAGAAGTTTTCGGCACTTTCGTTCCATTGCCATGACCATTTTGTCCGTTATTTCCGTTTCCTGAACCATTATTGTCATTGCCATTTCCACCGTTGTTTCCATGAAAGCCGCCATTTTGGTCTTCACCTTCATTGCCGTTACCCTCATTGTTATTATCGTCAGTTTCTTTCTCCTTAAGGTTTTTCATTGCCTTCTCTACATCTTTGATTGCCTGTTGTACCTCTTCCTCAGTAGCCTCTTTGTCTTCGACAATTTCCCATGCTTTTGCAATCACTTCATTTAAAGCAGATACCGATTCGTTTGTGTATTTTCCTGATGCCGCTTCGTGTTTTGCTTTTGCAATAATATCCTTTAATGCCTCTTTGTCAACTTCCGGTTTTACAGGTTCTTCTTTTACAGTTACCTCAACAGTTGCTTTCAAACCTTTTGTATTTGCAATGCCATCAGTTAAATCCAATTCTCCTGACAGTTTATATGTGTTTGCTACATTTCCGTTATACGAAGATGTATCCCACTGTACTGAAAGTGTTCTTTCTTCGTTATTATCTAACTGTACTTTTACTGTCTGTGGAAGTTCAAGTGCAGATACAGGTGTTCCAAATTCTACTTCTTTATCTTGGACTGTTTCTACCGATACAATCTCATTTACCTGAATTGGTTTTTCCGTTACCGTCAATACCGCTTCGTCTGTAATCACCTGCTTTGCTTCCATACCTTCTTTTGTATTTACAACGAGACATCTGAATTTCATACCGTTTTCTTCTAACGATACATTTTCCTTTGTGTAAGATGAAGTTGTTGCTCCCTCAATATTCTGCCAATCTGTACCGTTATTTACCTGCCACTGATAAGTCAGGTTTCCACCGTCATTTGTTTCAGCCTCCACTGTAAATGTAACATTTTCTCCAACCTCTACAGTCTGTGACTTAGGTTGTTTTTTAATTACCGGAACTTCCGTGTCTTTTTTCAGTTCTACAACAACCGTCGTATTTTTCAACTCTTCTCCTACTTTTACTCCTTCGATTTCTGTAAGAGTTCCGTTGATTGTTGTTTCACCTTCTTTTGTCTTATCGTAGTCTGCCTCATTCCATTTTACCGGAAGTGTCGTTTTAATGTCGTCTTCTAATACTACATCTACTTCTTTTGGTAACTGTAATTCTCCAAATTCTGTTCCGACAAAAGCAGTTACTTTTTCAGTTGCTTTCACTTCTTTTACCTGACGTCCTGTTGGAACAGGTGCATATGCGTTAAAGAAACCGAAACCTTGCTCCGTTGTTCTTCCCGCCGGTAAGCGCATTCTAATATATCTTGCTGTTCCTTCCACAGCTTCATATGGCATGATTTCATTTGTTCCCTTTTCACTTCTGTCTGCAACTGTTGTCCAATTCTTGCCGTCTGTTGAGATATCAATAATGTATTTATGTGTTTCCTCTGCATTCCATGTCATCTGGATATTATCCAAATCGTAAATTCCTTTTGTATCAATATACCACCATTCATCTCCCATAGTTGCAGGATACCAGTACCAGCCCGGAACGCCGTTGCTTCCATGTCCCGGCCCTGAACCTTCTTTACACGAAGATGCAAATGCTTCTTTTTCTCTTGATACATTATAAAGTTTGTAATCTACTTTTTCTCCATAGGCTTCGATCTCTCGAATAGTAGGCCACTGATTTGCCATGTTTTTCGTTGTAATATCATATACTCTTAAGTATTGCACAATATCATCAGACTGAACCGTTACTTCCTGTCCACAGCCTTCGCCTTCTCTAAAGTTTTTGATATCTTTATAGTGCACTCCGTCCACTGAACCCTGCAGTACGAATTTGTATGCGGCATCTTCTTTCTCAAATGCAATTTTCACTTCTGAAAGTTTGTAAGTATCTTTCAAATCCACCTGAATCCAGTGGTCTTTTGTACCTTCTCCGCCTTTTGCGCACCACCATGTATCCATCTTTCCGTCAACCGCATATTCCGCTTTTTCCACTTTATTTCCTACACCTGTGTTGACAGAACTTGCAGTCACCGGTTTATTCAATGCAAGATTATCTGTTTCTCCCGTTCCGGAAACATCTCTTAATACTGCCCATTCATTATTTGTTGCTTCCGTAAATGTCACGCGCACATAACGTCCCTGCACTTTTCCTTTTTCAAATGTCAGTTCCGTATCTGTACTTCCTTTGCTGTTATCAATCACAATATTTTTTGCATAGTTTTCATCTGTCATCGGATTTTCTGAAACTGCGATTGTGTAATGGTAAGCACTTCCCGATGTCTCAAACGACAGTTTCATTGTGTCCAGTTTATAAGATGCACCTAAGTCAACTTCCCACCATTGTGGATATGAGCCGCTGTTTGCACACCATTTCGTATTGTCATTTCCGTCATTTCCATATTCTTTTACTTCATGTTTACCATTTTGAGTATTTTCCGTACTTGCTCTGGAAACTTTATTTAAGAAAATGTTGCCGTCCTGTGCGTTTTCATCATCTTTTGTATTTTCATACTCATCTGCATCTCCGCCTTCCGGCACTTCCGGTAAGCCTTGCACTTCACTCGTCGGAATAACAACCGATGTTTGCTTTTAAGTTTTCACTTGTTGCCGTTAAAGTAATATCTCCGCTTCCTCGTTTACTTTTTACCCATACGGCAAGCTGTCCGCCCTTTGTTGTAACAGTCTTTGGACCTACTACAAGTCCCGGACCTTCTACCTCTAAGTTCACATCTGTATATGCGCTTGGTACAACTGTTCCGTTTTTATCTGTAATATCAATCCATACAAGTTTTGCACTGCTTCCGTCTAACGGAACTTTTGCGTCGCTTTCCGGACGAAGTTGAATCTGCATAGCTGCTTCAGGTGATTTTCTGATATACTCTGTAACTTCTTTACCGTCAATTTTTCCGACTGCCTTTAATTCGCTCGCCTCATATTTGTCTAAGTCAAATGTAATCGGAGCATTTTTCATTGCATCTGTGCTGATTTCTTTTCCTGCTCCATTTTGCGGATAGTGCATCGGATCACCGTCTCCGTGTGGTCCCCATGTTGTCTTATCATGTCCTTTTTCGCCAAGACTCTTACCGTTTAGGAACAACTCAACCGTATCACAGTTGCTGAAAATACGTACTTCTTTATCTGCTTTTGCGTCCCATGTATTTGCAATATATACCATTGGACCTGTTTTTACTCCGTATTGGCTCATATCGACGCTGGCATCTCTCTGACTCTGGAAGAAATATGCACCGTGTTTTGGAAGTCTGTACAAATCCACAACACCACAGTTTGTCAGAATACCGGCATCAAATCCTGCATAGTCCGCATAATCCCAATACATAGCTGCTCCAAGCCAGTTTTTTCCACGGGAACGGTTTGTCTGAACACTTTCCTGAATGTTATCCGACTGGATTAACATTCCTTCATCGCCGCCTTTTTTCCCTGCGCTATTTTTATCTTCTCTTGTTACACGGGTTGTTGAACCTGAACCGCCATAATTCCAGTCACCGTACTCTGCAATAATCATCGATTTATCTTTGTATTTTGGATTTTCAGCACCCTCATTTCCCGTACCGAAAATACCTGCCTGAGGAGTGGAAAGACCGATGTCCCAGACGTCCCAATGATAGCAGCCTGCCGTATATCCGTACATATCTCCGTCCTCCGGATATTCTTCTTTTACAATACGGTTCATTTCCTTTGCCCACTCTTTATTGTAACCTGTTTCATTTAAACTGGATTCCCACACAACAATTGACGGGTGATTTCTTTTATGTCTGATATCTGTCTGTAATTCTCTGTATGTACTATTCTTAAATGCCTCGGTATTGTTAAAATACTGCCACCCTGACGGGCATTCAACAACCATAACACCATATTTATCACAGGCGTCATAGTATGCCTGACGATGAGGATAGTGAGACATTCTCATAATATCGAATCCGCTTTCTTTGAATCGTTTTACTTCCTCATAAATCGCATTGTCCGGCATTGCATTACCAAACATATATGTTTCTCCGTGAAGGTTTGCACCTTCCACATCAGTCTTTTTATTGTTAATGTAAAGACCGTCTCTCTTCCACTCTACTTTTCGGATACCATATTTTGTTTCTATTGTATCTTTCACAACACCGTCTGCTTTTACGGTGGAGCGCACCGTATACAGTTCAGGTGTATCCGGCGACCATAATCTTGGATTTGTTACCTGTAGAGATTGATTAAAGTATTGTGCTTTTCCGCTTTCAATAGAAAGTTTATCTTCTTTTGATACAACAACATTTCCGCCCTCATCTAAAGGTTCCGTAAGAAGTGTTGTCTCTTTGTTTTCTTTACCTTCATTTTCCACATGTGTTTTTACTTTAACTGTGGCTTTGTCTTTCGCCACCTCAGGAGCCGTAATAAATACGCCGCCTCCCGCCGTTTCATTTGCCTAAACTGCATCAGTAATGTGAAGTTCATCTGTTACGGTAATGTACGAGTTTCCGTAAATTCCTCCGAAATACTGGAAATCCGGCTGTGCTTTACCCGGTGCGAAACTCGTATTTGCACGGCTGTCAATTTTTACCGCAATTGTATTTTCCGTCCCGTAATTTACCTTGTCAGAAATATCAATCACGAACGGAATGTAACCGCCCTCATGTGTCATCACTTTTGTCCCGTTAATATACACATCGGCTTTCTGCATTGCAGCCTCAAAAGTAAGAAGCAGTTTCTTTCCTTTAAGACTTTCATCTACCTGGAAATCTTTTCGATACCAACTGATTCCGAGATAGGCATCTTTATTTTCCACAGTGTAAAATGTTGTTGAATGAGGAAGATTGACATATCCCCACTCTTCATCGGCAAAATCTACTGCTCCTCCGCCTGATACGTCTCCTTTCTTGTAACGCCAATCCGTATTGAAATTAATGACATTACGTTCTGTGCTTTTCACTGCTTCCTTCTCTGTCTTAACTTCTGATGCCGCCTGGGTTTTCACAACACCATATGGGCTAAACATTCCCCCGACTAAAGTTAAGGCAGTGAGCAGCGCCACTACTTTTCTTTTCATATCTCACGCCTCCCTATTTAAATAATATTCTCGTCACCATTTTATCGTTGTCACTCAATAAAGTATGTAGTATTTTTTATCCTTTTGGTGTAATTTTTTACACAATCGCTTTAGTTTGTGAAAAAAATGTGAACGGGGACGTAGTCTTTTTCAATTTGACTACGTCCCCGTTCACATTTATTTCACTAATCCAACCATATCCCGTATGTTTTCAAAGTCATATCGTTTCATATATTGTTCAATTCCTTCCGCAATTTCCATAGTAACGGACGGATTGATGAAGTTGGCTGTTCCGACTGCAACCGCCGTAGCTCCCGCTAAAATAAATTCGATTGCATCTTCTGCCGTTGCAATTCCTCCCATTGCGATTATCGGAAGTTTGATTGCGTTTGCCGTCTGGTAAACCATGCGTACTGCAATTGGTTTGATTGCAGGACCGGATACTCCTCCAGTTTTATTTGCCAGAGCAAATGTTCTCTTATGTACATCAATTTTCATTCCCGTCAATGTATTAATAAGAGAAACTGCATCTGCTCCGCCCGCTTCTACCGCTTTTGCCATTTCGGTAATGTCCGTTACGTTCGGACTCAATTTCATAATCACCGGCTGTTTCGCATATTTTTTAATTTCTTTTGTGATTTCCTCCGCTGATTTCGGATTTTGCCCGAAAGCAATTCCTCCTTCTTTGACATTCGGGCAGGAAATATTAATTTCCAGCATATCCACATCTTCATGAGATAATCGTTCCACGACTTCACAGTAGTCTTCCGTCGTTCTTCCACATACGTTTACAATAATCTTCGTGTCATACTGACGTAAAAACGGAATGTCTCTTTTGCAGAAAACATCGATTCCCGGATTCTGCAAACCCACAGCATTCATCATTCCACCGTATGTTTCTGCAATACGTGGAGTTGGATTTCCTTCCCACGCAACGTTTGCCACCCCTTTTGTTGTCACGGCACCGATTTTGTTTAAATCAACAAATTCCGCAAATTCCGCGCCTGAGCCGAATGTTCCTGACGCTGTCGTCACCGGATTTTTCCATTCCACTCCTGCAATATTTATTTTCGTGTTCATTATAAATCCACCTCCGTTGCCAAAAAGACAGGACCGTCTTTACAAATTCGTTTATTATGTACGTTTGTGTGATGGTCTTTTTCCTTAGATTTACATACACATGCAAGACAGGCACCGATTCCGCACGCCATTCTTTCCTCCATGGAAATGTAGCATTCGATATTATTTTCTTCGGCATATGTTTTCAATGCACGGAGCATCGGTGTAGGTCCGCAAGCGTAAATAATATCTGCCGTCAATCCGTTTTCTCTGATAGCGTCCAACACATTTCCCTTCGTTCCCGCACTTCCGTCTTCTGTTGCCACATAAACTTCTCCATTTTCAGAAAGTTCTTCTGTTAAAAACAACTCATCACGATAGCCAACAACAATCTGTTTCTCTGCGTCTAACTGTTTTGCTAATTCAAGCATCGGAGGAATACCGATGCCCCCGCCAATCAAAAACGCTTTCTTTTCTTTTAACGGAAAACCGTTTCCAAGAGGTCCTAAAATTTCAATTTCATCACCTGACACTAGTTTAGAAAATTGTTCTGTTCCCGTATTCTCTCCCGTAACTCTGTAAACAACCCGTAACTGTTTATTTTCTTTGTCAATTTCACAGATACTGATTGGACGAGGCAATAATTTTCCGCTGTCATTTGTATACATAGAAATAAACTGTCCGGCTTTTGCTGAAACGGCAGCCTCTGCACGAAGCCATAAACTGTAAATATCTGTCGCTATCTTTTCTTGTGATACAACAACCGCTCTTTCTTTTTCTCTCTTTTCCATTTTCGTTCTCCCCTATCTGTTTTCCAACGCTCCGTTAATATCGGCAATCATTGTTTCAACTGCTTTTCTTGATGCATCTGCGAAATTTTCTTCTCCAAACTCAGCATATGCTTCCTGTTTATAAGCAGCAATAATTCCTCTTGAAGAATTTACGATTGCACCTAAGCCGTCCTCATTGAAAAAGTGTACAAGGTCTTTTCCCTGTCCGCCCTGTGCACCATAACCCGGAACAAGAATATAAGATTTTGGCATAACTTTTCGGAGAACTTTTCCCATTTCCGGATAAGTTGCACCTACAACTGCACCGATATAACTGTATTCATCACCCATGTGGTTTTCGCCCCACTGTGCTACTTTTTCTCCAACCAATTCATATAACGGTCTTCCATCAACAAGTTTGTCCTGGAATTCTCCACTTGACGGATTTGATGTCTTCACCAAAATAAATAATCCTTTATTTTCTTCCTTACATACATCAATAAATGGATTAATTCCGTCTGAACCTAAATACGGATTAACTGTGGCAAAATCTTCGTCAAACGGAACATAAGATTTGCTTCCAACCTGTACATGACCAAGATGTCCTACAGCATACGCTGAAGAAGTTGAACCAATATCGCCTCTCTTAATGTCCCCAATCACTACCAAACCTTTTTCTTTACAGTAATCTACTGTCTTTTTAAATGCCACAAGTCCCGGAATACCGAACTGTTCATACATGGCAATCTGTGGTTTTACCGCAGGAATTAAATCGTATGTCTTATCAATGATTTCTTTGTTGAACTGCCAAATGGCTTCCCCTGCTCCTTCCAATGTCTCTCCAAATTCCGCAAACGCTTTCTTTTGGATATGCTGTGGAATGTAGTTTAACATCGGGTCTAATCCCACTACGATCGGCGCTTTCGTTCTCTTAATATTTTCTACTAATTTGTTAATCATATTTTCTTCCTCCTAGTATGCTGTATTCTCATAAACCATTTTTCCGCCTACAAACGTATAACGCACGTCACCTTTTACTGCGTAATTGTCAAATGGCGTGTTTTTCCCTTTTGATAAAAATGTATTTTTGTCAATGCGATATTCTCTCTTCGGGTCAAAAATAACGATATCCGCAATCATTCCCTCGGAAACAGAACCTTTTTCACCTGCAATTCCAAGTATTTTTGCAGGATTATAGCTCATCTTCTCAGCCATCTGCATCGGTGTCAGAATCCCTTTGTCCACCAATTCTGTATAAGTAAGAGCGGCAGATGTCTCCAGTCCTACGATGCCAAACATGGCGTCCTTCATGGATTTATTCTTCTCCTCCGCTGAATGCGGCGCATGGTCCGTGGCAATCACGTCCATAATATTATTTCTCAAACCTTCCTTTAACGCCTCCACATCTTCCCTGCTGCGAAGAGGCGGATTCATCTTATAATTTCCGTCATCTTCCGGTATGTCTTCCGTCGTTAAAATAAAGTGGTGCGGACAAACTTCAGCCGTCACCGGAATACCTTCTTTCTTCGCCTCCGCAACCATTTTCACGCTGTCCGCAGTGGAACAGTGACACAAATGCAATTGTACTCCCGTTTCTTTCGCCAGTAAAATATCTCTCGCCACAATTACGTCTTCCACCGCATTTGTAATTCCTTTTAATCCCAATTTTTTCGCTTTCTCATCTGCGTTCATCACTCCGCCTTCCACCATTGTGATGTCCTCGCAATGAGCAAAAATTGAAATATTATTTTCTTTCGCTTGTTTCATCGCCTGACGGTAAAGAGAAGCGTTCATCACGGATTTTCCGTCTTCACTTACTGCATGGCAGCCTGCTTTTGCCATTCCTTTAATATCTGCCAGTTCTTCCCCTTTTTGTCCTACGGTAATTGCACCCAACTGAATAACATTTACCGGAGATTCCGTTCTGGAACGGCGGTGTACTTCCGAAACTTTTTCTCCTGTATCCATAACCGGTTTTGTGTTCGGCATTGCACAAATGGTAGTGATGCCGCCCCTTGCCCCTGCCTGTCCGCCTGTCTGTAATGTCTCTTTATATTCCAGTCCCGGATCTCTTAAATGGACATGGAGGTCAATGAATCCCGGCATGACATAGCACCCTGTCGCATCGACTGTCCTGTCTGCTTCACTGACAATGTCACTATCTACTTTAACAATTCTGTCATCTTCAATCAGCACATCGCAAACTTCGTCACGCTGTGTTTTCGGGTCTAATACATGACCATGTTTAATTAATGTTCTCATTATTTTACAACCTTTCTGCAAAATTACATATAGTTTTATTCTACCATAGGCTAACAAAAAAAGGAATGCAAAAATTTGCATTCCTCTTTCTTACTATTTCATTTTTTCTTTTAATACTTCTATCGCCTTATCCAACTGATTATCTGCATCAGCGTTGTTTTTGTCGTATTGATACTCTACTTCCACATCAGGTTTGATTCCTTTTTCATGAATATTTCTTCCCTTCGGTGTAAAATATTCTGCGATAGTTAGTTTTAGGCAGGTTCCGTCTTTCAGATCAAATAACTGCTGCACGACACCTTTTCCATAAGTAGTTGTTCCCACAAGTGTACCCAACTGATAATCCTGAATTGCACCCGCAAAAATTTCTGAAGCGCTGGCGCTTCTGCCGTCCACCAGAACAGTCATTGGCATTTCCAGTTTATGTTCTTCATCGGAAGTCATCACTTCACGCTTGCCGTCTTTATCCTCGGTATAGACAATCAGTCCTTCCGGCAGGATATAGTCAAGCATCTGGCATACTGTAGATAAATTTCCACCCGGGTTTCCACGAAGGTCAATAATAATTCCCTTCATTCCCTGTTTCTTTAAATCCGTTATTGCTTCCACAAACTGATTATATGTAACCATGTCAAACTCAGTTACGCGGACATATCCGATATGATCTTCTTTCATCTCGTATTCAATTGTATGTGCTTCCAATTTCTCACGTGTCGCCGTCGCTTCATATTCTTTTCCGTCACGGAGAACGGTAATGGTCACTTCCGTTCCCTCTTCACCTTTGATTTTATTGACAACTTTACTGATGTCCTCGGTGGAAATGTCTTTTCCGTTGACTTTATAAAGAATATCGTTATTTTTAAAACCTGCTTTTTCTGCCGGAGAATCTTCATACACATTTACCATTGTAATCACTCCGGTCTCTAAATTCTGGGACATGACCGCCCCAATTCCACTGTACTCTCCCTCAGTAGTTTCATACAGTTCCTTTGTCTCTTCTTCGTTATAATATACGGAATACGGATCTTTTAAACCATTCACATATCCTTTTAACAGGAAGTTTTCCAAATCACTCTCTTTGATTTCATCTCCCTTTAAGTAAGAATCGTCGATAATATCTTTTATCTGCTCCAATTTGCGCGCTGTCTTTTTGTCAATGGTTTCCCCATATCCTGTATTTTTCAAATACATTCCCGCTGCTCCCGCAACGACTAAAGTAACGAGGGTGCCGCAAAGCACCCCCTTTAAAAATCCTCTTTTATCTCCCATATGTGAGTCCTATCTATAAATACTTTCTTGGGTCTACTAATTCTCCACTTGCCTCTTCTACAATAAAATGTAAATGCGGCCCGCTTACTCTTCCTGTTTTTCCAACTGTTGCAATATTTTGACCTCTGCTGACTTTCTGTCCTTTGCTGACAAAAATATCCGTACAGTGCTGATACCATGTTGTAAGCCCGTTCGGGTGTCTGATAACAACATAATTCCCGCGAACTGCCTGATTTCCCGTGCGAATTACAGTTCCTTCCGCTGCCGCATAAATCGGTGTTCCTATCGGAGCTCCGTAATCGCGTCCTTCGTGAAATGTACTTGCTCCCGGAACCGGTGCCTCACGAGGTCCAAACTCGCTTGTAATTCTTCCCGCCGGACACGGATTGGAAAGATACCCGTTTCCTCCTGAGATTACCGGAGCGCCCGGTTTATTGCCCGAACCTCCTGACGGTTTCTTATTTGCATTTGCCGCCTCCTGCTTTCTTCTCTCAGCCTCTTTCGCCTTTTCAATCAAAGCATTCAACGTTTTTGTATTCTCGCTAATCTGTGCATCTAATTTTGCAATTTCTTCCTTCTTTGAATCGAGAAGTGTCTGCACTTCCTTCTGTTTCGTTTCCAAATCTTTCTGAAGTACGACTAAACTTTCCTTTTCTTTCTTCAGAGCTTTTTCCTTTTTCTCCACTTCTTTTACCAATTTTGCAAATTGGTCAAGCATCTTCCTGTCATATTGGGAAACCTGCTCCACATACTCTGTTTTGTTGAGGAAGTCCCCCATATCCTCTGCCTCAAGCAGTATCTGCATCATTTCTGAATTACCGTTCTCATAAACATATTTAATACGGATTAACATGCTTTCATACTGCTTGTTCTCTTTAATCTCTGCCTCTACAAGTTCATCTTCCGCCACTGCGATCTCATCTTCTTTTTTCTCCACATTGGCCTGAGCCGTCTGCATTTCCGTTATAATACTATTCAGACGCTCACTCAAAGATTCCTGCTCTTTTTCGGCCTGTTTCTTCTGTTCTTCCAATTGCTGCCCTTTTTGTTCCGCCGAATGGATACTCTCTGCATGAACCGGTTTAAAAACACTTCCTGCAATAAGAACTGTCGCCAAAACTAAACTGATTGCTCTTTTTCCTGCCATTCCACTACCTCTTAGATTATACCTTTAAGTGCTTACGAATTGTTAAGAAACTTCCGACAAAACCGATTCCGATACCAAGGGCAATGCCAATTGGCAACAATGTCTTATATACCTCTGTTACCGGAAGGAATGTAAGAAGGTTGTTCAATATTTTAAATTTAATTAAAATGTATCCTACCGCCTTTTCATAGAGGAAGTAAAGCGCCGCAAGAGGAATAATTGCTCCCACAAGCCCAATCAAAAGACCTTCTATGATAAACGGCATTCTGACAAAGGCATCTTTCGCCCCTATATATTTCATAATCGCAATCTCTTCACGCCTGATGGAAATACCCATTGTAACCGTGTTGCTGATTAGGAAAATCGAAACGGCAAGCAAAATGATAATAATTGCCGCTGATACATATAAAATTAATTTGTTAATACCTGACAATGTCTTTGCCACTGTATCCGATTTATTTACCTGACGTACTCCTTCAAGTCCGCTTACATATTTTACCAGGTCTTTCTGTTTGGAAACGTCTTTCATATATACCTGATAGTTATCTGAATTTACAAGCGGGTTATCTGCGAAACCTTCCGCCAGATATTCCTTATCGCCAAAATATTTCTTCTTGTAGTCTTCCCATGCCTGCTCCCCGGAAGTATATTCCACACGGGAAACTTCTTTCCTGTCTTTAATCAGTTTACCGATTTCATCAATATGGTTCTTCTCCAATCCTTCATCAAAGAATACGGTAATCGCAACTCCTTCTTCCGCACTTTTTACAATGTTCTGAAAGTTCACGATAATCGAGAAAAACAATCCGAACATAAAAATACAAGCCGACATTGTTGCAATAGATGCAAGGGAAAACATCTTATTTCTACCAATATTTTTAACCCCTTGTTTCATTGTATATCCTACTGTACTTATTCTCATTTTTCTACTCGCCCTCTTTCTCGTCGCTGACAATGACTCCCTTTTGCATTGTAATGACACGTTTCTTCATCTCTGCTACAATCTCGTGATTGTGAGTAACTACGATTACGGTAGTTCCTCTCTCATTTGCCTCCTCAAGAAGTTTCATAATCTCCCACGCATTTGTCGGGTCAAGGTTTCCCGTAGGCTCGTCAGCAAGCAAAATTGCCGGTTCATTTACAACCGCTCTGGCTATGGCAACTCTCTGCTGCTCCCCTCCTGACAACTGTTTCGGATAAGCCTTATATTTCTGCGCAAGTCCCACAAGTGAAAGCGCTGCCGGAACTTTCTGTTTCAGCACGCGTGTAGGCGTTTCGATTACTCTCTGTGCAAAAGCGATATTCTCATAAATATTTCTGTCCTTCAACAGACGGAAATCCTGAAATACAACCCCGAGATGTCTTCTATATTTTGCAATATGTCTGTGTTTCATTCTGTTGAGGTTAATTCCATTTACAATGATTGTACCTGACGTTGGGTCTAACTCTTTCATCAAAAGACGAATCAGTGTTGATTTTCCCGAACCACTGTCACCTACAATAAATACGAACTCTCCCTGTTCAATTTTTAAATTTATTCCATTCAAGGCAGCAACGCCCTTGGAATATTCCTTTGTGACGTCCTTTAATTCAATCATATGTTCCTCCTATATTAACTACTAATACTCCAGTGTTTCCATATACTTCATATATTTTACAACCATCAGCGCAATTTTAAATGTAATGGCATCTTCAAACACTCTCAAATCCAATCCCGTGCTTTTTTGCAACTTGTCCAATCTGTAAACAAGAGTATTTCTATGAATGTATAGTTGTCTTGATGTCTCTGATACATTCAAACTATTCTCAAAGAATTTATTGATTGTCGTCAATGTCTCCTCATCAAACTCGTCCGGAGATTTCCCCTCAAAAATCTCTCGAATAAACATTTTACAAAGAGGTAACGGTAACTGATAAATCAGTCGTCCTATACCCAGTGTACTGTATGCAACAATATCTTTCTCGTCAAAAAAGATTTTTCCTACATCTAACGCAAGTTTTGCTTCCTTATAAGATTTTGACACTTCTTTAATGTCATTTACAATTGTTCCATATGCAATATGAACTTCCTCTCCCTCTGTCTTTAGGATTTCCAAAATCTCATTTGCAACTTTCTCCATCTCAGGATAGCCTTCATTAGTACCAAGTTCTTTTACAATGATAATGTTTCTCTCATCAACTGCAGTCACAAAATCTTTTGATTTCATGCCGAGCAGGGAACGAATATGTTCCATTGTACCTGTATCTTTTTCGCGTGCTGTCTCAATGACAAAAATCACACGTCTTACATCGGTTTCAATATGTAGTTTCTTTGCACGGTTATAAATATCCACCAGCAAAAGATTGTCCAGCAATAAATTTTTAATAAAATTGTCTTTATCAAAACGTTCCTTATATGCTACCAACAGATTCTGTATCTGAAAGGCTGCAATCTTACCCACCATGTAAACATCATCACTACTGCCATTTACTACCAATATATATTCCAACTGGTGCTCATCAAAGATTTTAAAGAACTGGTATCCCTGAATAACCTGACTGTCTGCCGGTGACTCTACGAAAGAATCCAGCGAATTCTCATAGTGCTCCTGTTCCACAAATGTACTTGCCAACACCTTGCCATCTGTGTCCAGAATACTTAAATCTATTCTTGTAATCGCCTTCAATCCTTCAATTGTGTTCTGAAGTATTTGATTTGATATCATACTTTTGCTCCTTATCTTTATTATTTTAACAGTAGTTTCTCCATTAAAAAACTGTATATTCATTCTACATTTTAATACAATTAACCAAAAAAATAAAGAGGAAATACTTTGAATTTATACATTTCCTCTTTTTTGTCTTTCTTTCTCCACTTCTCGCTTTAGGAAACGTTTAATCATAAACTCCCTTATCGGCTTTTTCCCTTTCTTCTTGTCAAGCGGAAGAGGTGTATTTTTTCCTAATCCTAACCACATGCGCGTGTTCAGCAAAATGCGGTTTCTCACTACAAATGCTTCCTGAAACGGGGAAGAAATCATTGACAGTACGCAATCTGCTTCCGCACCGTTTACGCTGTTTAAAATCATATCGTCTGCCGAAGAGTCTGTCGGTACAACCTCTCCTCCTACAATCTGAATCCCATAATAATATTCCTGCAAATATTCTTTCAGATGTATCTTCTCGTCCTCAGATTCCGTCAGAAGAAATATTCTGTTATGGTTCTTATGAAAAAACCGTAAAAGCATTTTCACAAACAGTTGTGAATCCGCCTCCTGCAGTTTCTTCCTATCCGTAACCTCTGCAACTTCCAATACTGCCTGCTCTCCCGCAAGAACTAAATCCGCCTGAGCAATATTGTCTTTAAGATTCTCATCTTCCTTACTCTTTACCAATGTGTTCGCACTGATAATTTCCACAATATTCATCGGCTCGGTCTGCATATATTCCATAACCTTCTGCATGGCTTCTTTAGCCGTATTGTTATTCAATTCAATTTCTAACACATTTACTCTACTTTTCATAACCTTCTCCATTATCTTCCTCAATTGAAGAATTATAGCAGACTTATTGTTATTTTTCAACCCACGTTACAAATTGTTCACATTTTTAAATAATTCTGTTATTTCTTCTGCCTTTTCTTCTTTGTAATTATCCCGCCGATTCTTCCCGTTTCTTTAGATGTCAGCGAACGCCACCCTTCTGATAAAACTTTATCCAGAAGTCCCAGTTCTTCCGCAACTTCATATTTCAATTTTTCCTCCGGCTCAATCTCGCTTAGTATAATCGGTAATTTTTCTTTTTTCGCCATGTTGGTTCCCCTTTCTTCTTTATAAAATAAGGATTGCCGGGAATTTTCGTTTTATTCGGGGACGTAGTGTTTTCCTATTTTACTACGTCCCTTTTTAAGTTTTACTGTGTCCCTTTTTTTCCGAAAGGGGTGTCCCTTTTTGAGATATACCTATACAAAGCCCGTAAAATCGCGGTTTATCAACATATTGATTATTTTCTCTTAAAACAATCAAATGCATTTAAACTTTTTACAGCGTATTTACTGGCTTTGTAGCACGTTTATCCCTTTGTAATTTTGTTCTTCCTTCAAAAAGGGACAGGGCATTTCTAAAAAAGGGACGGGGTAAATGAGAATTGGGGACGTAATCTTTTTCAAAAAAACTACGTCCCCAATTCTCAATTCTACCTATCCGGAATAATAACCGCTGCCACAAAGTATCCAAATATCATCGTACCAAAACTGAAACAAGTTGCAAGCACCATTCCCAATCGTACCAGTGTAGGATCAATGTTAAAATATTCTGCCACTCCCCCACACACTCCGCACACTTTACGGTCCACTGTTGAACGATATAATTTTTTCATTTTCCTTACCTCCTGTTTTACTGAACAAATGTAACATTTACTTTTCCTGTTGCACAATCAATTCCCATCTCTTTTCCGGCATGGTTGTTGATTGTTTTTTCTACTGCCAGTCCTGAAAATGTCTGTCCGCCGAGATTTACTTCTCCTGCACCTACTTCGATTTCATAATTGTAATCTGTCTGCGCCCCCTTTGTTTCAAGGTTGATTGCAGCGACTCCACACTCTAAATCTATATCTGCTTGAGCAGTTCCTTTGATATTTGCAGCACCCTGACCACAGGAAACGCTTAGTTCTCCCACCGTAAAGTCTGCCGCTGTGATTTCTCCGCGTTCAACTGACAACTCTAATTCATTTGCCTGTATTCCGCTCAAATCTATCGCTCCCTCATTGACTTGGACATTTGCCTCTGTCAGTTTCATATTTCTCGGAACGTAAATGGTTAATGTTCCTCCATTGTCTGTTCTGTTTCCTCTTCGTGACGTTTCTATTTCCAGTGTAGAACCTTCTTCACGAATCACGATTCCGGCCTCTTCGTCTGTTGCATTTTTCACGCGAATTACATTTTCGTCCGTTGCGACAACTTCAACCTTCACTTTGTTTACTTCCACATCAATTCCTTTTGCGTTTGGAAATTCTCCTTCTTTTACCGTCTTCACAGACTGTAATGTTCTGTTATCAAAATCATCATCGTCGTCATCGTCATCATCTGTAATGAATCCGATTCCCCTGTGTACCGCACCTCTGACATCTTCATCTGTCACGCCTATTGCAAATCCGGCAATACATAAAACAACTCCAAGTCCCGCCAACACGGCACAAATAATCGCAAATATTTTCCAACCCTTTTTCATTATCTGCTCTCCTTTCTATGAACGAATTTTCTGAAAATGTTTACCAGTCCCCTGAATAAAACCGGAAATACTATCATACACGCTTTTACCATCAACACTGTTGCCACAAGTCCTGCGACGAAAGCCAAAATTCCTCCGCCCATAACAACAAGCGCCAGTGCCGGAAAATGAAACATTTCCAATATTCCGCATATTGTTATGCAAAAACCACAAATCATAACGGTGGCCGCCAACAATACCAGTGTTCCCAAAACAGCAAATCCTGAAACGGCTATTGCAAATATAACTGCAAGTCCTGCCAATGCAAGCGGAAAAATAATCGGTAAAGTGAAAATCGCTATTGCGACAATGAGGATAATTTTTAACCAATCATTTGTTTTTGGTTTGTTTTCTTCTCTCCTTGCCGGAGTTTCCTTCTCCTCAAATCTCGTGTCCGTATAACCTGTTTCTCTGTACTCGCTGCTTTCCTCTCCTCGTCCCCGAAGCCCTGCTTTGATTGTCTGCGCAACTTTTTTCGGACTTTCCAGTTCGGAAATAACATGCTGTTCATTTTCCAATCCTGCATCAGCAAAATAATCTTCATAATACTGCATCGCTTCTTTGCGCTCTTCTTCCGGTATTTCTTTCAGCAGTTTCTCCAATTCAGTCATAAACTCTATGCGATTCATACTGCCACACCTCCCTCAAACATCTCACTAATCTTTCTTGAATAATTTTTCCATTCTATCCGATACAGATTCAACTGTGCCATTCCTTTTTCCGTCACTTTATAGTATCTTCGGTTTCTACCGTCAAACTGCATATCGTAAACTTCCAGACACTCGTCTTTCTGCAATCTTCTGAGTACCGGATATAAAGTGGATTCAGAAACGTCCAATGCCTGACGTACGTCCTGTGTAATTTTATAACCGTACGTTCCCTGTTGTTCTCTTGAAACGACAGCCAATACAATCGCATCTAAAAGCGCTGCTCCTGTATTAAATACCATTCCTCCACTCCCTTTCTTAAATAATATTGTTTTGATAAGCATATTATATAATGTATAATATTATTAGTCAATATAATATTATTTAAGAAATTATGAAGATTTATTGCGTTATTATTAAATTGAAATTTCCTTCTGCAAAAACAGAGAATAAATAATTTTTTCTTTTACCTTTTTCTCCGTGAGCCTTTCCAAAGCCTCCCCATAATAATTTAACTGACCGCTATATTTCGCTTTTAATTCCAGCCCGTTTTTCACTCTGTCCGTTTTATAGTCTACAACGGCAAGTCCGTCCTCTTCCTCCAGCCAAACGTCAATAATTCCCTGTATTAAAAGAGTTTCTTCTATTTTTTCTTCCGGATAAATCTCTTTTGCAGGCACACCGAGAACAAAAGGCTGTTCCTTAAAAAGTTTTCCGTATTTTGCGCATTTCTTCATTCTCTCTGCTATATCCGTCCGCAGGAAAGTTAAAAGGTCTTTTATGCGCACACATTTTTTCATCTCTTCGGAAATTCTTCCTTCCTCCGTAAGATGCTCCAAATATTCCTTCAGGCTTTCATAAGTGTACTCTTTTGTAAAATCTAACAGTTCCAGTACCTTATGATAAGTTGTTCCCCGCAAAGCGCCCTTTATTCCTTCTTCTTCCGTGAGAACTTTCGGCAGAATCGGAATAATTTCTTCTTCCCGAATCAAAAGTTCTCCCGACTCTTCTGCAAGGTTTTTTCTTTTCTTCAATTCGGAAACAGTAAATTTTAATTTTAAGTCATTTTGATTTTCATACGGATATCGGTATGAAAACTGTTTCTCCAACCGCTCCTTGAAATCCGGAGCAAAAATCTGCTCCGTATCCCAGTTCTGCAATTTTTCTTTCGTATATTCTGCGCCGGTTTCCTCCTGTACTTCCTTTTGTACAAGTTCCTCCAAATTGATGACCGACACTTTTCCGACTCTTCGCTGCTCTGGATATCGCAAAAGCGCCGGTAATACCCAGTCGAAATAACTTCCCGCTTTTGAGAGCATCGTAAACGGCAATTGCTTTTCCTGCCGATTTTCCAAAACGGCATATGACATAAATTTTTTCTCCACCTGCGAAAGCGTTCCCGTCATAATCAGTTTTTCTTTTGCGCGGGTGAGGGCCACATAGAGTACGCGCAGTTCCTCCCCTATATTTTCCAGCATAACTTCTCTTTGCATTGTCTTTTTTAGGAAGGTAGGTGATTTCATACGTTTCTCCAAATCAACTCTGTCCAAGCCGATTCCCAGTTCCGCATGGGTTACAATCTCCCCTGTAATATCCTGCTTATTAAAACGCTTATTCATTCCCGAAACAAAAACAATCGGAAATTCCAATCCCTTGCTTTTATGGATACTCATGAGACGGACGGCGTCCGCCTGTTCATCGGCAATATTTGCCTCCCCGTAATCCACATCGTATTTTTTCAACTGTTCCATATAGCGGACAAAGTTAAACAGTCCTTTATAACTTGTTCCTTCAAACGCTTTCGCCTTCTCCAAAAGCATATCTAAATTTGCTTTTCTCTGTTCGCCTCCCGCCATTACGGCAACTTCATATCCGTATCCGGTCTCCTCAATCACTCGCCAGAGCAATTCGTGTATAGCAGTATACGGTATCATTTCCCGAAAATATTCTATCTGTACAAACAGTTTTTCCAGACGGTTTGCGAGAAGAGAATTTTTTCCTTCCTTTATATAACGTCTCACACAGCAATAAAAAGGAACTTCCTTATCTAAAGTGCGTATTTCTGCCAACTCTTCCCCCGAAAATTTCCCCATTCCCGATGTGAGAACGGAAACAAGTGGAATATCCTGATTCGGATTATCCAGCACCCGCAAATAATTCAACACCGTCTGAATTTCCTGTGTTTCAAAATACCCCTCTTTACTTCCCGTATAAGTCGGAATCCCTTCTCGGTTTAAAATCCTCGCAAATACGTCCGTCCACCCTTTCAGACTTCGTGTCAGAATAACGATATCTCTATACCGGATTTGACGAAATTCTCCCGTTTGCTTATCCTGCACCCGGTGTTGCGCCATTAATTCCTTAATTCTTCTCGCTACCGCTCTCGCCTCAAGTTCACGGGCAGTTTCTTCCACCTGTTCCTCACTCTCGCCGTACATATCGACATCAATGACAAGCACTTCCGTCTCGTTTCCTTCTTTTTCTTTATAATCCGCCCCTACATATAAGGCAGCCTTGTCATCGTACTCCACTTTCCCGAGACCTTTTGTCATGATTTGTTCAAAGATAAAGTTGGTACTGTCCAGCACTTCTCTCCTGCTTCGGAAATTCTTATGCAAATCAATCCTCTGCTTTGTACTGTCCTCTATATCATATGTATCAAACTTTTCCATAAATAACTCAGGGCGTGACAAACGGAACCGATAAATACTCTGTTTTACGTCCCCCACCATGAAAATATTATTTTTCCCGCAGCCGACAGTAGATACACTTGTAAGAATTGCTTCCTGTGTCAGGTTACTGTCCTGATATTCGTCGATCATAACTTCCTTAAATCTTTTCTGATACTCTCTTGCCACCGGAGACGGTAAAAGGGCATCGCCCTCCTCCACCGTAAGAATCTGAAGCGCCAGATGCTCCATATCCCCAAAATCAATCAGATTTCTGCTTCGTTTTGCCTCCGTGTACAGGCGCCCAAATTCTTTTACGAGAAAGACAAGTTCCTCCATCGTTTCTTTTGCTTTTGCCATATCCACTGCCATCTCTTCAATCGGCTGGAACAGATATGTTTTGACAATGTCCGTAAGTAAATCTTTTGTCTGTTTTCTTGTTTCCTTTACAAAGGCAGAAAGTTCTTCCGACACACTTTTGTCTCGGTTTGGTTTTAATCTTTCTCCTGTCGGACAGTTCCTTTTTTCATAGAATGATGACAGGCTGTCCGACTGCAAAAATGATTTCCACCCCTCCGCTTCTTTTTCAAGCGTTTCCTTATACATATATGGACCGTCCGGCTCTTCGCATGCTGAAATTCCCGATTCTAATATGGATACCGCATCTAAACCGTACCGTTTTATATTCTCAACTGCCCTTTTACAGTAGTCTGTATTTTCCAAATCTGCCGCGTCTTTCACATCATAAGGCTGTATGCAGGAGTCTAACCATTTCTCCCCGTTTGGATAACTCCCCGAGAACGTATATAACTGTAAAATAAATTCTTCCAGTTTTTTGTCATCTCTTCCCGTGGCAAAACGCTCCACAAAGGAGAGAAACTTTTTATCGGCTTTTTCATACTGTTCTTCCAACAGTTCCTGCAAGACCTCTTTCTGCAAAAGTTTGAGTTCTCCCTCCTCGCCAATGCGGAAACTCGGATCCAAATCTATCGTATGGAAATATTCCCGTATAACCGAAAGACAGAAACTGTGAATGGTCGTAATCATTGCACTGTGAATTAAAGTGGACTGTTTCTGCAAATGTACATTGTCCGGATTCTCTTCCAATTTTTTCTCAATTGCCGACAAAATCCTTTCTTTCATCTCCGAAGCTGCCGCTTCCGTAAATGTCACGATAAGAAGTTCGTCCACATTGATTGGCGGTTCGTCTTTTGTCAGCATCGTAATAATACGCTCTACCAAAACCGCTGTTTTTCCTGAGCCTGCCGCCGCCGACACAAGGATATTTCTGTTTCGCAGAGAGATTACTTTCTCCTGCTCCGGTGTCCAATTCACTCCCATATTTACAGTTCCTCCATCATTTTTTTCAATACTTCTTCGTCACTCAACCTGCCAAGTTTGCGGTACTCACAGCCCTCAATCTTTTCATCAAAATGGCATACTCCCTTAAACTGACAGAAATCGCAGCCATAACTTGTTCCCATTTCATAAGGGGAAACCTCGATTTCTCCCTCCTGCATTCTTCCTTCTATATCTTTTACTTCTTTTTCCACATACCTGGAAATAATAGAAAACTCTTCTTCTGAAAACGCTTTTGATGTCTTGGAAAGGCTTCCGTTTTTGTTTTTTCCCACCGGAATTGCCAGCGAATTGCCGCTGAACTCCCTGTCCAAATGGTTAATGACTTCCTCGTTTGCATTTACAATTCCGTCCAATCGAAGTTTGGATAAGACCGTTTCTTCCCATTTGTCCTCCTCCACTTTATCAATAATCGGATCTTTCATCTGGTAATAGAAAAGCCCCGCCGGGACAACTTTTTTCTCCGGCTGTTTTCTTCTCTCCAATTCCACCGCCATATTCATATACATTGCCAACTGCAGTTGCAGCCCGTGATAAAGAGATGCCAGACTGAACGTCTTTGTACCTGTCTTATAATCAATTACTTTTACATATACCCTGTCTTCCGTTTCATAGATGTCAATTCTGTCTATCTTTCCTTTTCCAAAAGAAACCTCGTAGCCGCTTGGAACAAAATCGCCCTTCTCCAACTGTTTTGCCAGCGCCCACACAGTGCGTTTCATCATTCGTTTGATGCGGGTAATCATATATTCATTTCTCGCCGAACTGTAGAGAACCGTATTTCCATAGTCCGTAATGCTCGTTTCCACGCTTTCCTCAATCAGTTCCTCCGCCACTTCTTTCGGCAGGGTTGTCCATGTATACCCGCTTTTAACAAGATTTCGGGAAAATATTTCGATTGCCCTGTGGAAAATATTCCCCAAGTCGACAGCCTCAAACCTATACTCTTTTCTCTCTTTCAACCGCAGACCGTAGGATAAAAAATGTGCAAATGCACACGCCGCAAATCTTTCCAACCGTGTGACACTTCCCTCAATCTTTTCTCCGTAAAGTTTTTCTGCCATCTGTTTTGACAGCCTGTCTTCCGGCATTTTATAAAATCCCGCTTCAATCAGATTGTCAATGATTCCTTCCCAATCTTCATCTTTCCGATAAGACGTATATAATTCCAGCCATTCGTCGGTAATCTCTTCCCTTCTTCTCTGCAAACCGGAGATAATATAGGTAATCCCCGCTTTTTTCGTCAGTTCCAACTCGGTAAACTTCTTCTCCTCTTCCTCGTTTACATGAAGCATCGGGTATAATCTTTTTAAATCCTGCAAAAAATATGCCGGTCGTATTCCCTTTCCGTCTCCGCTCACTTTGCTGTAAGAGACATATACTTTTTCACTCGGTTTTGTCAGATTCATATACAGGTAGAACTTCTGAATGTAAATCTTCTCTTTTCCGTTCGGTGCAAGCGGGATTTTCCGTGCCTCAAATATTTTCCTGTCCTGTTCCGAGAGAAGACCGTTTCCCGCCTGATTTCCCGGAATGAACACATCATTTGCCCCGACAAAAAACAGTACTTTCACTTCTTTTAACCTTGTTCTCTCCATATCACCTACAATGACTTCATCAATTCCCGGCGGAATCACGCCGACTTTCGCCTCCTCAAATCCTGCGTCCAACAGGGCACAATACTCTTTTAGCGGTAAATATTCATCGCCCAAAAGTTCAATAAATTTATCAAAGATTTCAATTACGATACGATAAATCTGCGCATACTCTTTTGCAAGCGCAGGTTCATTATTCTCCTGAAATGTTTCCTCATATTTCACCAATTTTTCCTGCAACTTCTCCTGCATAAAGAAACTGTGGAGCGCAAGAGTAATCTCCGTCACCGTCTTTCTTCTCTTTTTCAAAACGCTCATGACGTCCTGAATCATCTTTACAAATTCACTTCGGATTTCATTGACTTTTTCTAACTCTTCCTCCGAAAGTCCCGTGTAAGTGCGAACCCATTTCTCATTCCACTTTTTATATCCTTTTATCCCCATAGCGATAACATAGTTTTCCAGTATGTCTATATCTTCCCGTGAAAACCCAGTAAGCCCCGTTCTGAGAAATCGGAACACACTCTCGTAAGTCAAATTTTGTTCCGCCATCGCCAAAAGACTTCTGATATATTCCACAAAAGAATTCAACAAAACGCTTCGCTTATAATCCATGAAAATCGGAATAGCGTACACTTCTGCCATTTTTTCCATATAGTCCGCATAAGTTGCAATATTTCCTGCAATAATTGCAATATCCCTGTATCTATATCCTTTTATCCGCACTAAATGACGGATTTCCTGCATAACAAAAGCAGTTTCGTCCTTAGGCATCTTTGCACAGTGGAGAGATAGACTCTCCTGTTCCCCCGAAAAACTGTCTGTCGTATATCGGAATAAATGTTTTTCCAAAAATGCCAACGGAGGATTCTCGCGAAAACGATAAGCAGGATTTTGCGGCAGACAGACCGGCTCCACAATCTCCACTCTCTCCTCTTTAGCAAGCGCTGTCAATCCTGTCACCAGCCTTTTACTTAACGCAAATAACTGATACGGGTGAGTAAATGTATACGGATTTTCTCTCTCATCTATCGTCACGGTCACAACAACTTTTTTGCAGACATGGAGCAATTCTTTCATCACTTTATCCTGCACGGGCGTAAATCCCGTAAATCCGTCAAAGGCAATAACACTGTCCTTTAAGATATCCGATTTCCCAATAACGTGACACAATACGTCCAAGAGTTCCTCGTTTGTAATATATTTGTCGGAAAGATACCGCGAAAATCCCTCATAGACTTTTGCAATATCTTTTAATTTCCACTGGAAATACGTTCCTTCTTCCACAGAATCCGCCATTTTATCCAGAGTATCAACGTCAATGTTATATTGTGCAAACTCGGAAAGAACAGATTTCATCTCCCCTATATAACCGTGTTTCTTTAAATTTCCACGCAGTACCTTTAACTCGTCCTCGTTATCCCCCGCAATTTTTCGCAAAATCAGACTTTTCCCTGTATCATCTAAAATAATCCTCTGATTTCCACCTACCTCTTCAAAGATGCGGTGGGCAAGACGCCCAAAACTCAGCACATCAATATTCATAATTCCTTTTCTTTCATGTGCCATAACTAAGTCCTTTTGTGTCTGCATGGTAAACTGTTCAGGGACGATAACGAAATAATTTTCTGCAGGGTTTTTTATCGATTCTTCCACAATGTACCGATGTAAATAGTGTGATTTTCCCGCACCTGAACTGCCGAATATAAATTGTAATGACATGCTTTTCCTCCTATAGTTTTATTATCATCGCCGGAATGGGCGGATTGTTTGGACGGTTGTAGTATTCACTCACTATGACAAGATATTTTTTGCTGTCTAACGTGCGCAAATATTGTAAAATCCCGTCTTTTTCCTCAAATCCGCTGTCTCCGCCACTGTAAATACAAAGGCTCATCAGACCTCCCTTTTTTAATAGAGACAAACCGGTTTCTATTGCCTTTATACTGCTTTCCTTTTTTGTGGAAAGTGAATGATCCCCACCCGGAAGATAACCGAAATTAAATACAATGCAGGATACTTCTTCTTTTACAATCTCACCGATTTCCTCATGACTTTGTAAAATCAGTTCTGCCCTACTGTCCAGTTTCTTTTCCTCCAGTCTTTCCGTCGTTCTTCGGAGAGCCTGTTCCTGTATGTCAAAAGCGTATACTTTCCCCTTTTCTCCCACAAGTTCTGCCAACAGCAATGTATCGTTTCCGTTTCCCGCCGTTGCATCAACACAGGTTTCTCCCTCCTTTACATGATTTTTTATAAAATGGTGACACCACTCTGTTATCTGATATTTTTTCATCTTCTTCTCCATTATACAATGAACGGAGAATTCCCATGAAATTCTCCGTTTTTCTTTTCTTATTGAATTTTGCCATAAATTTCTACAGGTACATAGGCTTTGACAAAAATGCCCTCTTCCCTATATTCTTCCGTGAGAAGTTCACCGTACTTCCGAATCAACTGGATTTTTCCCGCTTCGGCATAGGAATAAATTCTCTCCACCAGCACTTTCTGCTGGCGCAATACTTCCTCAATCGTTTCCAGAAGACCGCTCAGACCTTCTCCCGTCTTTGCGGAGATTTTTACAATATAATCCGCCTTAAAATCTCTTATAATCATTTCACCGTCAGCCTTATCCTGCTTGTTAAACGCAGTGATAATCGGTTTGTTTACCACTTCCAACTGCTGCAGCGTCTCATACACGATATGCATCTGCTCGTCCAACTGTGGATTTGAAGCGTCCACAACATGCAAAATAATATCCGCATATTTCGCCTCCTCCAGCGTACTTTTAAACGCTTCTATCAGATGATGCGGCAGTTTTCGGATAAATCCTACCGTATCCGTCAAAAGAATCTCCTGTTTGCTCTGCAATTTCAGTCCTCTTGTTGTCGGATCCAGTGTGGCAAACAGTTTGTCCTCCTCCAAAACGGACGCCCCTGTCAGTTTATTTAACAGGGTGGATTTCCCCGCATTTGTATAACCTACGATGGCAACAACCGGAAGATGATTGCGGTTTCTCTGCTCACGTGTCACTTCCCTGTGACGCTTCACTTCTTTCAGTTCTCTGTTCAACTGGGCGATTCTTCCTTTGATTAAACGTCTGTCCATCTCCAGTTTCTTCTCTCCCGGTCCTCTTGTTCCGATTCCGCCGCCAAGTCTTGAGAGAGATTTCCCAAGACCTACAAGTCTTGACTGACGATATTTTAACTGCGCAAGTTCAACCTGAATTTTTCCTTCGCTTGTAGACGCCCGCTCCGCAAATATATCCAAAATAATCAGTGTTCTGTCCATCACTTTCGTATCCAGTGCGTCCTGAAGATTTCCCAGTTGTGCAGGGGAAAGTTCGTCATCACAGATAATTCCGGTTGCCTCCGTCTCCCACAGAAGTTCTTTAATCTCATCAATCTTTCCTTTACCCACATAAGTACCTGGGTGAATCTGCTCACGTTTCTGTATCACTCTTCCAACGGTAACCGCCCCCGCAGTTCTCGCCAGTTCCTCAAGTTCGTCCAATGATTTTTCCGTGTCATCATTTTCCTCCACGCTGACACCGACCAAAATAACTTTTTCTATTTCTTTTGATAACTCTATCATTTCTGCCATATTTTTATCTCGTCTCCAAAAATTCTGCTTCCTTTTTTGCCTTCTCGTCGTCAGGATACTTCTCAACATATGCTGAAATTTTTGCCTTTGCACTGCTCCAATCATTGAGTTTTTCATAGGCAACAATCTCGTTGTAGGACATTTCCTGCAACTGTTTTTCATTAAGCCCATCGCTGCTCATGCCTTTTAAATAATACGAAAGAGCCTCCTCATAGTTTTCTGATTTCATCTCACAGTCGCCCAAAATCTGATAAACGGTCGCCGTAGGTTTCCCCTTTTCTTTCAGATAATTTAGCATTGCCTCTTTCGCTTTATCATATTCTTTTAATTCCCAGTAGGCAATTCCCTGTCCGTGATAGGCTTCCGCAACCTGTTCTCCCCCGTCAATTGCTTTATCAAAACTTTTTATCGCTTCTTTGTACTCTTTTTTCTCCAGATGTTCTATCCCTTTATCCACTTTTCCCGCACAGCCTGTCATTAAAACCGTGCATACAAAACACAACAATATCGCCGTTTTTCTTTTCTTTATCATGATGTTTCTCCTTATTCTGAAATATGCTCCATTCCCTGATTTAAAATCGTCTGAATATGTCCGTCCGCCAAAGAATAAAATACCGTTTTCCCCTCTCTTCTATTCTTTACTAACTTCACCTGCTTTAATACACGAAGTTGGTGTGAGATAGCCGACTGCGTCATCTGAAGTACTTCCGCCAAATCACACACGCACATTTCTGACTGCAGCAGTACATACAAAATCTTCACCCTCGTGGCATCTCCAAACACTTTAAAAAAATCTGCCAAATCAGTCAGCGTCTCCTCTTTTGGCATATGCTCCTCCACCTGATGGATTGCTTTTGTATGAATATGTGTCGAGCCACAACACTCCACTTCTAATTTTCCCATGTTATACTTCCTTTCTAAACACTCTAAACTTATTATAACGGATTTCCCTTATCGGTCAAGTTCTCCCGGTACAACACGTTCCATTTTTCATTCACCTTACCAGTCTCCAATCTATCAATAAGTCTGATTTTATCATATTGTTCTTACAAATGTAAAGGGTTGGTAAAACTGTGTTAAAGTTCGGTAAGTTCTCTTACAAAGAAATTTTAATCTGCTATAATCCCGTTTGTAAACATCAAAACGAACATGAAAGGAAAGCAAAGATGAAGATGAATATGAAAATCGGTGCAGTTACTCTTGCCTGTGCCATTACTATCGGAAGTACACCTCTTTCTGCCATGGCAGCAGAAGTTCCACAGAAAAAAGAACCTTTAAAAATCGGTGTAATGTCGGACACCCACTATTTTTCTAAAAGTTTATACGGAGACTGCGAAGATTTCACAACGGCAATGAACTCCGACCGAAAAATGTTAAAGGAAAGTGACGCCATACTGACAGGCACATTAAATCAACTTGTAAAAGATGAGCCTGACGTTGTAATGATTTCCGGCGACCTGACAAAAGACGGGGAACAGGTAAACCATGAGGCGGTTGCCGAAAAATTGAGCGAAGCAAAAGACGCATTGAAGAAAAAGGGTGTGGACACTAATTTTTTTGTTATCAACGGCAATCACGACATCAACAATCCTCACGGAAAAGATTTTTCTTCCAAAACGGCACAGGACGCAGACAGAACAACTGTAGAGGAATTTCGTGAAATCTACAAAGAATTCGGATACGGTGAAAATACAGTGCAGTACAACCCTGACAGCAATCGCGGCGGAAGTCTTTCCTACGTTACGCAGTTGGCGGAAGGATACACACTCATTGCCGTAGATACAGGCAAATACAGCAGCGACCAGACAGACAGCAAAGAAGATTTGCAGGAAACAGGAGGAGTTATCAGTCCAAAACTTTTAGACTGGGTGACCGCGCAGGCAGAAAAAGCGAAAGCAAAAGGCGATACCGTCATGGTTGTGCAACATCACGGAGTTATCCCTCACTTTGAACAGGAACAGACATTGATGGCCGACTACCTCGTTGACAACTGGGAGGAAGTGCGTGAAGCATACGCAGACGCCGGAATCAGTTACGTTTTCACGGGGCATATGCACGCAAACGATATTGCCTCCTACACATCTAAAAACGGAAATACTTTATATGACATTGAGACAGGGTCTCTTGTAACTTACCCTTCCCTGTTCCGCAGTATCACTGTACAGAACGGAACGGACAAAACAAAAGACGGTAATACACTCACTACAAAAATGGAAACACCGGGAACAATCTCCTATGAAGATTTCGACACGGGAAATGTACAAAAAATTGAAAATCTGACCGAGTACGGCAAAAAACTGACGTTATCAAACGAGGTTATCCGCACAATGATTACGGAAGGTCTGCTTTCTCCTATGATAGATTCCACGTTGGCAAACGGTGGCAGCAAAGCACTTGTGGCGGATTTATTACAGGTAACCCCTGAGCAGACAAGCCGGACTCTTGTGGAAATGCTCACACAACTTCTTCCGACTACAAAAGAGAATGGTCTTCCACTCAGTGTATCCGGATTTAACTTCCGCATTTACTACGATGCAGCCGAAAAATGTATCCGTATCAGTCAGGATACTTCCAAGACAATTTCCGCAAAACAGGAAGGTGTACTGGAAATCCCGCTGGAAAATGGAGAAACGATTTCCATAACATTACCTGAAACTTTCCGAAAAACTTTAGCAGAACAGATTCAGACCGCCGCCATGACAGAAGAAAAAGCAGCGACAATAGAACTTTTCGTTTCCAATGAAAAACTGTCAAACTTTTTTGACCAACTGTTCGCAGACGTAGACAATCATCTGCTCGGAGACAAAGACGCACTTTTTTCCATTGTAGAAACATTAGTAAACCGGATTTTAGACAGTAAAGTAGACGATACGCACAACGTATTTGATTTAGTCAACTATGTATATCAGTTACACCTTGCAGGTAATGAATCGTGCGATGCGTGGGCTGAGGCAGCAATCCAAAAAATACAGCAGGGCAATCTGCTTCCTGACATTTTAAAAGAAAGTATAAAGGCAACACAGCCTAAGATTAAAAATGTCCTCTCCAAAATCAACATGAATTTAGAAACAGTTTTAGACAAAGGCAATAACAGTTTAACAACAAACCTGGCATACGGTGTCATTACAGGAATGATAAAAAATGCGGGTGATATAGTGGATATGGTTGATTTAAGCACACTGCTCCCTGAAAGTATCTTAAAAGAAATTAATACACTTGCATATAATGCTGCCTATACAATGTCACACGATGAAAATTATCAGGAAGATTTAGATACTTCTATTTTGATGGAAGGAAAAACAAGTTGGGAAACGCCTGAAGTTCCCGAAACGCCACAGAGACCTCAGACACAAAAACCTCAGACACAAAAACCTGTTCAACACCAGCAAAATGTAGCAACAAAAAAACCTGCGCAGACAGTAAAAACAGGAGATTCCTCAAAAATTTCACTTACTCTCCTTATGCTTACGTTCAGTGTTGGGGCTATGGGATTGATTCGCAAAAAACGGTAATATACAAACAGACACTTCATTCTGTATGGAGTGTCTGTTTTACTATTCATAAATTACTGTTTTCTCTGTCACTTATTTTTTATATAAAATTCGTATCGCATTTAATACACAGAGCATTGCCACTCCTGTGTCTGCAAAAACAGCCAGCCACATATTTGCAAAACCAAGAAGTCCAAGTATCATTACAAGTACCTTTATCGCCAAAGCAAATACCACATTCTGTACGGCAATCTTTCCCGTCTGTTTCGCAATACGGATTGATGTCGGTATCGCCTCCACGGAAGAAGTCATAAAGACAACATCTGCCACTTCAATGGCAACGTCCGCACCGCTTCCCATCGCCGCTCCCACGTCTGCCCCTGCAAGCACAGGCGCATCGTTGATACCGTCACCGACAAACATAACTGCCCCCTTCTCTTTACGAATCTGCTGCAGTTTTTCCAGTTTATCCTGCGGAAGAAGTTGTGCATACACATTGTCAATTCCAACTTCTTTTGCTATGGCATCTGCACTCTTCTTTGCATCTCCGGTCAGCATTGTAATGTCCACTTTCTCTCCTTTTATCTGACGAACGGCTGAAATCGCATCTTCTTTAATTGTATCGGAAATGACAAGATAACCGATGAATTTTCCGTTTAAGGCAACTAAAACTTCCGTACCATAAGATTTCTTTTCGTACTGTTGTAAATCTATCTTGTTTTCTTCCATCAAAGTACGGTTTCCGCAGAGAATTTCTCCTTCTTTCAATGACGCGCGAATACCTTTACCGGAAATCTCTTCCGCTTTCTGCGGACGCTCCAGTTTTAAACCTTTTTCTTTTCCCGCTGTGACAATGCTGTTTCCAATAGGGTGAGTGGAAATCAACTCACAGTTTCCCGCTAAACGAAGCAGTTCTTCTTCCGTTCCTTCCACAGCCACACATTTCTGCAGTACAAAATTCCCCTCTGTTATCGTTCCCGTCTTATCTACAACAACCTGTTTTACATCTTTTAATGCTTCCAGCGCTACGCCGCCCTTAAACAGAATTCCTCTCTTAGAACCCGCGCCGATCCCCGAAAAGAATGCAAGCGGAACGCTTAGAACTAACGCACATGGACAACTGATAACAAGGAATGTAATTGCCGTGTAAATCCAATGTTCCCAATTTCCCGTAAATATTGACGGAAGAATTGCAGTCGCCAATGCAAGACCAACTACAAACGGAGTATATACTCTGGCAAATTTTGTAATAAATCTATCAATCTTCGGCTTACTTGATGCCGCATTTTCCACAGAATTTAGAATGCGTGTTACCATAGAATCTTCCAAAACTTTTTCTACTTTTACTTTCAGCACGCCTGTTAAATTGACACAGCCCGAAGTTACCTTCTCACCAACTTTTACTTTGACCGGAACCGGTTCGCCTGTCACTGCTGAAGTATCTATCTGACTTTCTCCTTCCACGATAACGCTGTCCAGCGGAATTCTGTCACCGGCACGAACAAGAACAATGTCTCCAACCTGTGCATCTTCCGACGGAATTACTTCTACCTTTTCACCTGTCATTCTGTTTACCACTTCCGGACGCAAATCAACTGCCTCCATAATCTGCGAACGGCTTCTTTCTACCGCAATATGCTCAAACAATTCTCCAATGCGATAGAAGAGCATAACGCCTACCGCCTCTGAAAATTCCCCGATGGCAAAGGCAGATAAGGTTGCCAGACTCATTAAGAAGTTTTCATCAAACACTCTTCCTTTCAGAAGGTTTTTTCCCGCAGTAAGAACAATTCCTCCCCCAAGTATAAGATATGAAAGTACAAATAAAACAATCGGAACTATTTCCATTTTACCATTACAAATCACTCCGGCAATAAACAGCGCCGCTCCTATGCCAATACTGATGATTTCGCCTTTTTTATTCTCTTCTTTCTTCTCTTCGCGAAGCGCTTTTACACTTCGCTTTTTCTCTTTAATCACAACTCCGTCTTCCACAGAATCACATGCCTTTTGCAACAATGGAAGTAAATCTTTCTCCGAATCCGAAGCCACCTGTAACTGTTTTGTGGCAAATGTAAGAATTGCCTCCTCAACTTCCGGTAACTCATTAATCTTCTTCTCGATTTTACTCGCACAGTTTGCACAATCTATATTTTCTATTGTATATATCGTTTTCTTTGCATGACTTGTTAATTCTTTTTTCTCTTCCACATCATGATGATGATGTCCACAACATTCATGGTGATCGTGGCCTCCACAGCATTCATGATGCTCATGATGGTCATGGTGGTCATGACCGCAGTTACATTTTTCCGTCTTATGTCCTGACATACTTGCTCCTCCTTTATATGAATAACTGTTCATATGTTCATATAACCACTTTTTTATAATTTTGTCAATAGAAAATGCAAAAGATTTTTTATTTTTATAGAAAATGCAAAAGATTTTTTATTTTATTCAAAAGAGTGAACATGATATACTGTCATCATAAAAGTTAAATTCAACAGGAGGTAATAATGATACTGAGAAAATATAACTCAACAGACTGTGAGCAATTAGCAGAATTATTTTACGACACCGTTCATACGGTAAACGCAAAAGATTACACGGAAGAACAGTTAAATGTATGGGCAACCGGACAGATTGACTTGGAAAAATGGAATGCTTCCTTTGAAAAAAATCATACAGTTATTGCTGTTGAAGAAGATAAGATTGTCGGATTCGGTGATATGGATAAAACAGGCTATCTTGACCGCCTGTATGTCCATAAAGATTATCAGAGAATGGGAATTGCCTCTTCCATCTGCGATGAACTGGAAAAACATTTTTCTTCCTCTTTTACTACACACGCATCGATTACGGCAAGACCGTTTTTTGAAAAGAGAGGATACACGGTTGTGAAGGAACAACAGGTAGAGAGGGGCGGCATTCTTCTTACGAATTTTGTAATGAAGAAAAACTAAAGAGAGGGAATCCCCTCTCTTATCTGCTCTCTATCTGCCAGTCAATCGGCTCAACTCCATGTTCTTCTAAAAACGCATTTGTTTTACTAAACGGTTTACTTCCAAAGAATCCGCGATATGCCGACAGCGGACTTGGGTGAGGCGCTTCCAAAATCAAATGTTTCGGATTTGTCAACATTGATTTCTTTGCCTGTGCAGGTTTTCCCCACAAAATATATACTATCGGTCTGTCCTGTGTATTTACCGCGCGGATTGCTGCGTCCGTAAATTCTTCCCAGCCGATTCCCCTGTGAGAATTCGCCTGATGAGCCCGCACAGTCAGAACCGTATTGAGCATAAGTACACCCTGCTCAGCCCATTTTGTCAAATATCCGTGATTTGGAATAACGCACCCCAAATCATCGTGTAACTCCTTATAAATATTTACCAGTGAAGGCGGAATCTCCACCTCCGGCTTAACAGAAAAACAAAGCCCATGTGCCTGATTTACATTGTGATAGGGATCCTGCCCCAAAATAACCACTTTCACATTTTTCAGCGGTGTCAAATGAAACGCATTAAAAATATCATCTGCCGGCGGAAAAATAAGGTGTGTATGATATTCCTCCAAGACCTTCTTATGTAACTCAGCATAGTATGGCTTTCTAAATTCATCTTTTAACGCATCCAGCCAGTCATTATTAATTGCTCCCATATCGGTATCTCCTTCTTTATTTCCTTATTTCAAATCCAATTCCATAAAAAATTCTACACCGTTATCATAATTCTTCACGCCATATGATTTGTGGAAAGATTCCATAATCGCCTTAACGATGGAAAGTCCTATACCGTTTCCTCCATACTCTCTTGTGCGCGCCTTATCCACTTTGTAAAATTTATCCCAAATATGCCCTATATCCTCTTCCGGAATCGGAGAACCTGTGTTGAATACAGAAACTCTCACCGTCTCTTCCTTCTTCACAATCTTTATTTCAATTATATTCTCTCCCGCCACATGATTCAAGGCATTACTGATATAATTTCTGATAACCTGTTCCGCTTTAAACTCATCTGCCCACACATATACAGATTCTTCCATAATGAAATTGATTTTGACACCTTTTTGCTGAATCAAAATATCGCATGACTGAATGACACCGCGCACTAACTCCACAATATCAAACCGTTCAAATGATATCTCCTCCTTGCCAAACTCTAACTGGTTCAGCGTCAGAAGATTTCTCACCATCTGATTCATCTTATTCGCTTCGTCCATAATAACATCACAGTAAAACTCGCGGCTTTCCACATCGTCGCTGATTCCTTCTTTCAATCCTTCCGCATATCCCTGAATCAGTGCAATCGGTGTTTTTAATTCATGAGAAACATTTCCCAAAAATTCCGTACGCATCGTCTCTATCTGTTCTTTTTTCTCAATATCTTTCTGTAATTCGTTATTTGCACTCTTTAACTCAGAAATGGTTGTTTCCAATCTCTGTGACATTTTGTTAAAATTGCAGCCCAAAATTCCAATTTCATTTTTCCCGCCGCTTGTGTATTTTGCATCAAAATCTAAATCAGCCATTTTCTCCGAGAGCATCGCCAACTCTAAAATCGGATCGGTAATCTTCTTTGAAAAATACCAAATAATCACGATACTGATAAGGATAACCCCCACTCCGATATACATGAGAAAACGGTTAAAAATCATGACACTTTCACGTATACTTTCCAGCGGACTTCTAAAAAGAAATACATTTCCATTAGAAAAATTTCCCCACATCTCCAAATATTCCATTTTATTCCGCGGGTCTTTCGCCTTTCGCAGTTCATAGTTATCGCTTGACTTCAAAAGCGTACTTTCTTCCTGATTAATATTAAAACGGTAGCCGACTAAACGTGTTTTCAGCTCTTCATTTTCCGAGTCTGTACGCATTTTAATCCGTATGCTTCCGGTGGCATCTGTCACAATAAGAGAGACGTTGCTTTTCTCCACCAACGGCCCTAAAGTCTTATTCAGACTTTCGGAATCCATTTCCTTATTTTCCTCCATCAGTTTATTAAGAGATTGATATATATTTGTTAGTACCTGCATTTTATTTTGTACATAGTATTCCTCGAGAAATCTGCTGTTCATAACAAACACCGCTAGAAGAATAAACATTACAATTCCAATAAATACAGTTGCCATCTGACGTTTTATTGAATATTTCATTACGACACCTCAAATTTATAGCCCATGCCCCAAATCGTTTTAATATAATCACCTTTATCGCCCAGTTTACTTCTTAATTTCTTCACGTGAGTATCTATTGTTCGCGCATCGCCAAAATAATCATAATTCCATACATTATTCAATATTTTTTCTCTTGAAAGTGCAATACCCTGATTTTCCACAAAGTATGACAGCAATTCAAACTCCTTATAACTCAACTCAATCGGCTGATTGTCAATGGTAACAAGATGCGCCGTCTTATCTATCACAATTCCACCCGCATCAATTGATTCCTCAGAAAACAATACGTTTGTCCTTCTTAAAATTGCTTCAACTCTCGCCACCAGTATTTTCGGACTGAATGGTTTCGCAATATATTCATCTACTCCCAAATCAAATCCCTGTAACTCATCTTTTTCATCTGCTCTTGCCGTCAGCATAATGATAGGTACCTGTGAAACCTGTCGCACTTCTCTACACACCTGCCAACCGTCCATCTTCGGCATCATCACGTCCAAAATTAAAAGTGCAATGTCTTTATTATCATAAAAGACGTCCATTGCCTCAAGGCCATCTCCTGCCTCAAGAACGGTGAACCCGTCCCTCTCCAAAAAGTCTTTGACTAACTTTCTCATTCTGCTCTCATCATCTACTATTAATATTTTCAATCGCTCCATGATTTCTTCTCCTCGTCACCTGTTTTCTTTTATCCTAACAGAGAAATATGTTCCTTTTGTGAAAATCACAAATTTTCCCTTATCGGTTTTACATTGCTCATCAGTTTTTTTCCGTCACTTGTCAAAATAATCGTTCCCTGCTCATCTGTACGAAATAATTTTATCTTTCTTTTTTTAACTCTTTTCAATACTGATTTGTGGGGGTGTCCGAAGGGATTTCCCTCTGCACAACACACTACAGCATACTCGGGGGAAACTGCTTTTAGAAATTTCATCGAATTCGTATCACTGCTGCCGTGGTGGTTTAATTTTAACACGTCCGATTTCAGATACACATCTTTCTCCGACAATTCCTTTTCCAATGTTTTGCTGATATCACCACAAAATAAAAAACTGTGTTTTCCATTACTGATTCTCAAAATTAGAGAAGAATCGTTCACATCTTCATAAATTTTGTTTGGATTTGGGGCTAAAAACATCATTTTCACCTTTCCGAGCGTTCTCACTTCTTTCCACTTCGGTACGGTTATTGGTATTTGTTTTGCCTGCGCAGTCTCCCGAATATCCCGATAAGTATGTGTCCCATATGTCTGTTTTGGTAAAAATAATTCTCCAACTTCAAAATTATATAATACTGCGTCAATTCCTCCGATATGGTCTTCATGCCCATGCGTCCCAACTACATAATCCAAGTAAGTTATCCCCTCTTTGCGAAGATATTCGACCACTTTTCCACCTGTCGCATTTGTTCCACCGTCAATCAGCATATTTTTTCCACCCGACTGTATCAAAATGGATTCTGACTGCCCTGTATCCATAAAATGTACTTTTAATTCTCCTGATGCGTCCTGTAGAACTTTTTTCGTTTCCCACTTCTCCTGAAAACGAAAGAAGATAACAGTCAGGCAGAAAATAGTGATTATAATACTAATCCGACGGATTCTCCTGTTCCTATTCATATTGCACACTCCTTTTTAGGTAGTGTGCCACGTTTTAACACTCTATTATTCGTTTAAATAAATCTTTCTGCGCAGCGCGGAATCACTATAACTAAGAGCGGGAACTTTTCAACTATTCCCGCCCTTTTCTATTACATACTTCTTCCGACAACTTCTGCCACTACTTTGCATTTGTCAATCATCGCCTTAAATTTCTCCGGTTTCAATGACTGCGCGCCATCACTCCATGCACATTCCGGATTATCATGTACTTCCACAATCAAACCGTCGGCCCCTGCTGCCACCGCCGCAAGCCCCATGGATTCCACAAGTTCCCAATCTCCCGTAGCATGGGAAGGATCAATAATAATAGGAAGGTGACTCTTACGTTTGATAATCGGCACAACGCTCAAATCCAATGTATTCCTCGTATACTTTTCAAACGTGCGGATTCCTCTCTCACAGAGAATAACCTGATCATTTCCCCCTGCCATAATATATTCCGCAGACATCAGCCACTCTTCGATTGTATTTGCCAAACCTCGTTTTAACAAAATAGGTTTGCGGATTTTTCCCAGCGCTTTTAGCAAATCAAAGTTTTGCATATTTCTGGCGCCTACCTGAATCAAATCCACATTTTCTACAAATTCATCAATTTTATCTGCACTCATAATTTCAGATACAATCGGAAGACCTGTTCGTCTTCTCGCCTCCACCATAGCCTCAATTCCTTCCGTTCCAAGTCCCTGAAAAGCATATGGTGATGTACGCGGTTTGTACGCTCCCCCGCGAAGCATGTCCGCTCCCGCATCTTTTACTTTCTGCGCCAAATCACAGATTTCCTCTTTTCCCTCCACGGAACACGGACCTCCGATGACAACTACTTTTTCTTTTCCGCCGATTTTTACTCCTGCCACATCAACTACGCTGTCCTCCAAATGAAAGAGACGATTTACCTTTTTATAAGGCGCGCCGATTCTTGTCACATCTTCAATCCATTTATTTGCGCGAATCTTTCTTTCATCTACAATGGTTGTATCCCCAACAATACCGAATACGTTATAATTTGCCCCCTGAATAAAGTTTACCTCTAATCCCTGCTGTTCAAAACTTTTAACAACTTTATCTACTTCTTCCTGCGGTGCATTTTTCTTACATGTAATAATCATATTTTATTCCCTCTCAAACTTTCTATTTCTATCGGGAGAAGTTTCGCCTCTCCCACCTTATCCACCTGTACAACGGTAACATATTTTCCGTTTGCTTTCTTATCTTTTTTAATAAAATGTATCACTTCTTCCACATCATAATCAGCGGACAGCGGAACATTTAATTTACATAAAACTCTTCTCAGCCGTTCCCTGATTTCTTCATTTTCCAAAATCATCATCATTCCGATACCGACACATTCCCCGTGGTAATATCCTTCCAAATGGTAAATGCTTTCGATGGCATGTCCGATTGTATGGCCGAAGTTTAAAATCTTTCGCAAATTTTCTTCTTTCTCGTCCTGTTCCACCACATTTTTCTTTACATGCAGGGCGCGGACAATAATCTCTTCCAAATCTTCCTCTATATTCTCAGTCTTTTCAAAAAGTTCAAATAACTTTTCATCTGCAATCAGCCCCGCTTTTACCGCCTCGACAAGTCCGTTATGATAATGTCTTTCCGGCAAAGTGGACAGTGTGTTCAAATCAATAAGCACCGCCTCCGGGTGATAAAACGTACCTACAACATTTTTCACTTCGCCCATATTTACCGCTACTTTTCCACCAATGCTGGAATCAATCTGCGATAGAGTTGTTGTCGGGATAGATGCAAACCGCATTCCACGTTTAAACGTCCCCGCCACAAATCCACTCAAATCACCAATCACTCCACCGCCAAGCGCGATAACTAAATCTTTTCTTGAGAAATCTAACTCAAGCAGCCTGTTCAAAATCTGCTCATAAACCGTAAGACTTTTCGTTTCTTCCCCCTGCTTTGCAACAAAAAGACAGCCTTCTTTACACTGGCTCAGCACTTCTTCGTAATACTGTTTTGGCACACCCTCATCGGTGATCACCATCACTTTACAGTCCAAAGAAATGTATTTCTCCAAGTGCAGACGGCAGTCTCTTTCTATATAAATACGACTCGTTTTCTCAGCCAGTTGAATATTCATTTCCATTTCTCTCACCTCATTTTCCTCTATCTTAACTGATTATGTATCGTTGTCAATATAAAATCCAATTCTTTCACATCTATCTGTCCCGATGCAGACGCTTTTCCTGCCGTTCCGAAAGTCATTGCCGAACCTACCAATTCCCCTGCCAAACGGCTTATAACACCCTGCCCTGCCATAGACATTGTCACAATGGGCTGTTTTGCATACAGCCTGTTCATTTCTTCCGTGGCAGCCAAAAGTTCCAGCACGTCTTTTACCGATTGGGGCATCACTGCCAGTTTTACAATATCCGCCCCCATTTTCTGCATTTCACATAATCGCCTTATCATCTCATTTTTTTGCGGCGTCTTATTAAAATCGTGACTGGAAACAATCACTTTACTTCCCAGTTCTTTCAGTTCCTCTATAAGACTGTCCGCATTTTCAAATGCAACTCCCTCCACGTCAATTAAATCTGCCATTTTGGATTTTGCAACCTCTATGTTCAATCTTCTGTATTCGTCCCGGGAAATTTCTTTTTCTCCACCCTCGTTCGCCGTCCGAAAAGTGAATAAAACCGGAATTTCCCCTACATATTTCCGCAACTGCCGCAAAACATTTTCCACTCTCTCCCAATCGAAAATACCGTCAAACCAATCGCCCCGCCATTCTAACATATCCGCTTTCTGCTGCCGCGCCTCTTTCACCTGCTCTTCCACTTCCTCTTCTGTTCTGGCTACAATCGGCACAACGATTTTCGGTTTTCCTTCTCCTATGACGGTCTGCCTCACTCTCACCCTGTTCATGTACTGCCTCCAAAATAAATAAATTATACTTATATTACCACACTTTTCCTCTCTACAAAAAGGATTTTCTTGACTTCTTTTCAAAAGGGTTTTAGTCTATAAAAATAGAGGAGGGTTTTGCAATGAACAGACAAATTGATGGACACACCATTTTAACGGGACTTCTCGGCAGCCCGGTTTCCCACAGCATTTCACCCCTTATGCACAACGAGTCTTTTCGACAACTGGGGTTAAATTATATTTATCTCGCTTTCGATGTTGATGTGAACAGATTGGAGACGGCAGTTGAAGGATTGCGCGCACTAAATGTACGCGGTTTCAACCTGACTATGCCAAACAAAAATGAAATGTACAGACTCTGTGACAAACTGTCTCCTGCCGCCAAAATCAGCGGAGCGGTAAACACCGTTGTAAATGATGACGGTGTCCTTACAGGATACACTACGGACGGCATCGGTTATATGCAGTCGTTAAAAGAAGCAGGACACGATATTATCGGCAAAAAAATGACTATGCTCGGTGCGGGAGGCGCATCTACCGCCATACTTGTGCAGGCCGCACTTGACGGGGTAAGGGAAATATCTGTATTCAACAACAGAAGCGCTTCTTTTCACCGCATGGAAAAAGTTATTGAGGACTTAAAAAACGTATCCGATTGTGAAATTCATTTATACGATTATTCCGATGAAAACATACTCAGACGGGAAATCTCGGAAAGCGTCCTGCTGACAAACGGAACATCTGTCGGTATGTCACCAAATACCGATATTTCCATTATTACAGACAGCAGTATGCTTCATCAAAATTTAATTGTCTCCGATGTGATTTACAACCCACGAGAAACAAAATTGCTGCGAATAGCCAGAGAGTTTGGATGCCCGACACTCAACGGACTTTATATGTTGTTGTTTCAAGGTGCGGAAGCATTCAAACTGTGGACGGGAATGGAAATGCCGGTGGAAGTGGTGAAAGAGAAATATTTCGGAGCATAGTTTTTCCCTAACAAAAAGCAGGAAACCTTTTCAGATTTCCTGCTCAGTAAAACTACGAAAATGTAATTACTATCCCTATTTGACAAGAACGATCATCATAGAACGATTGTATTTGTCCCCACTCATAATAATATTCGACATCTGTCATACTCTTTTTGCTGGGAACGCCTAAGCATCTCCTTAAAAATCTGTTATTTTCTTCTTGCAACTTTTTTAAGACTGTATCATTCATTGACTCATATTTCGTAGAATATTTTTTGTCCGCTCGAACCAATTCAATCTTTTTTACTTTTCCATGTCTTCCATAGATTGTAACATAAAACTTCTTATAAAGCCATTTTAAAGGTTTCTTAGAAATCAATATTGTATAAGAATACTCTGTTTGAACAATCTTAAAATCAATTTCTTTAAACAATGAAATACTTCCTTTGGGAGTAATTTTATATCCCCCTATTTTTAACATATCTTCCTTTAGCTCATCCTTTATTTGGATAATCTCCATACTTACTATAAAAACAACATAGCCTTCACACACTACAACGGTAACTATTTTTGCCCATAGCACATCTGGAACAAACATGTTCCAAGCTATAACAGGAAGCAAAGCTACTCCTACCGCAGTCACCAGTAGAAGCACCCTCCAAATATAATTTTTCTTTCTTTTTCCTTCATTAGTTAAATTTTCATCATAATAAAGATGACCTGGGGCTTCGAATGAGTTTAATAGAAATTCCTTTAAAAATGACACCAGAACCGCTCCCCAAGAAGATTTCTTTTGTTCCTTCATATTACCCAATCTCCTCTGCTATATGATTATTTTTCATTCTATTTTTTACTTAACTTATACATTAGCAAGATTTTTAGTTATTCTTCTAACAATATTTTTATCCCCGCTTTTTCTGCTTTATGCGAAAAGTCAACAGCAAATCCCCATCCCATCTCTGCAAATTGCCATTTCTTCGTTTTTTTGTAATTTTATAGATTTCAACTGTAGACACTTTATTTAATTCAGGATATAACTTCTTAAGTGTAAGTATTTGTTTATTTCTGCTTATTTTTTCATTCCATATAATTGTTAATTTAACCTGTTTTCTTTCAAAAAAACCCACCTTACATAAATCTGCATAGCAGGCTTCTGGTATTGATATATCATTGTTTTTTAACATTTTTCTCCTTTATTTAATTTTATAAAAAACTTCTAAGCCCTATTAAAAGAAATATGAAGCCTATTAGAGGAACAGGTATCATACAAATGAGAAACACATTAAATTTTTTCCTTGCTTCATCAGTATTTTCTTCTTTTGTTACTTTTGCTTTTTTCATAACTATAAAAGGGAATATCAGTAATAATAATCCTCCAACTACTGCTAACAATATTTTCATCTTATATATTCCTTCCTTATCTTTAAATAAATATTAATCATGTATCGTACTATATTCCAATCCTAATGCACTTTTTCTTCTACAAATTCTTTTACTATCGCCTATTGATGTATTTTCATATTCACTGTTTGAAACAGTATATATTTCTCTTTTACCATTACAACTTACATATAACTCTCTATCTCTAGTTTTACCACTGCTAATCTTTTTGTCTGTTACAATTGCAATTTCATGAGTTGCCCCATCAAATGTAAATAAAAAATTTATTGGGAAGCTAATTGTAAATGCGATTATAAAAGCAGCAAATACAACTGAAAGTTTACGTCCAAATTTCTGTGGTACATCTGTTTTTAAAGATTTAATAATAAATGGCAGTGCAAGTAAAGCAGTAATAATTGCCGTAATCTTCATATAGTTTCCAAATTCATAATTAAAGAGTTTACTCGTATTCAGGGATAAAAGCATTGCTATTGCTGCACCCATAAATGGTAATTGATACGCCAGTTCTTGTCCTTTTTTTGTGGTGACTTCTATAAATATATATGGATAATATTTTATATACACTGCATATGTAATCATCAAAACCATTATAAATATAACTAACATTGTTTTGCCACCAATAAAAAATGCTACCGCATCAGCAATTATTAGAATCCAACCTAAAGCTTTTAAAAATTGCTTTGTTTTTTTACGCTTTTCTTTTTCTATTGTTTTTGACATATTTTTGATAGTTGTATTCTCATTACATATAGATTTATAGAAATTCTTTTCTATCCAGTTTAAAGCAGGTACATACTTTGATACATCTTTGTTCTGTTCAACTAACTCACCAAAATCCACAAGATCTATTTCATGTTTTATAAGTGTATCATATAAAATATCATAATTTACATACACTTGCTCCAGAGTAACAAGTCTATTGTACATCTTATCAATTAATATGACATCTGTTCTACCATTTAATGGAATCATTAAAATACAACGAATATCATTATATTTTATATGCTGAGTTTTCTTAACCAGATAGCTAAATACAATTTCATCTTCATTTACTACAATTATTTGTTTCTTGTATGCCAAAATTAAAGCAATACCTAAAAATACAAAAGGCATAAAACATATCGCAACCCCCATATTTCCTGTAACAAATGTTACCAGTACGATTATTAAAAAAAGAACTGTTGTTACTATTCCTAAATTTTTTACAAATTTACTTAATCTAATGACATTATCCATAAACTCAATCTCCCTATATGATTCACATTTTTCATTTTTTACGTTCTAATTTCTTCTTATCCTTTTTTATTTCTGCAATCTTTACTTGCAGCCAGTCCACATTTCTATTTCGGGCAGAAATTTTAGCGATTTTTTTCTGATTTTTATATAAAATAAGAGCTTCTCCAAATAAATTCTTTTTTCTTTTCATCTGGGTAATATCCGTTAATCTTATTTTACAGTTCTTCCTTAAAAATCCATTTCTATATAGCCATCCATCCTTGACAATTGTTTTGTCCATTAAAAAATAGAAAAATATACCTCCCGGTACAAGAGAGAATAAAAGGAAAACAAAAGCTGTTTCTTTTGCATTGAATACAAGTATCACACTATTGTAAACCAAATATAAAAAGAAAATGCCTGGCAGAACATAGTGGCTTTCTTTTGGTCTTATGATGCACTTTTTATCTCTACAACTCAACCATGTTTCTTGTGAAATTTTATGCTTAGACAGACTATTTGCAAACAATGATGCGCTTATGTTTTCATCAAATTTGAATATTATTTTGTCCCCTGCATATATTTCCAATGTACCATTTTCTTTATGTACACTTCTTGTTATATCTGAAAATTTATAATATTTTTTTCCAAAAAACGACCGGTATTCAATTACATCATGATTTACCTTGGCTCTCCACAGGAACAAATGCAGGGTACAGATTCCAGAAAAAGCAATCAATATTCCATACGCCACTATAACTGAAAAATCCGCCTGTCCGTCTATAAAACCATACAAAAGTAATCCTGAGAAAAATATAGTTCCAACCAAAAATAAAATTCCCAGCCATCCTTCTTCCTGGATGCTATAATTATTTTCATCTATATTCTTTTCATAAAAATATTCATTTTTCAACCTCCCATTTTTTGACAGCAAAATACTTTACCAGGTGAAAAACTCCTAAGATAGAACCCAAAGAACAAAAATAGGAACAAAGGCTTGCAATTCTAATCATGGCTGTATATTCAACGCTGCTACTAAGTACTTTTGCGACACCCATTCCAAGCAATACAAAACTAGTAATACACCATCCTCCAGCCAGCTTTTTGGAAGAAGATGGATTGTAGATATCTTTTTTAATCAAAGTTATTATAAGAAAAATGTATGCAGCGATTACCAGTATGTAAATGATAACGAGTATGGTTAGATACCTCTTATAATATTCTTCTTTCATAGTTGTCAGCATGAGGATAGTTGCTGCCCAACAGAACAAAATAGAAAACGTCAGACTTTGTATTCCAATGATCCAAAAAACCTTTTTCCCTGTCACTTCTGTTCTTGAAAAACTAAGAATCACGAATCCAAGATAAACAATAACTAAAAATACTTTTGAAAAAAACGGTGATGGAGCTGATTCAGATAAAAAGAAAAATAAAAATACTAGAAACAAGATTGCTCCATCTAATTTGTAGATTTCTTTCGGCTTAATCACATCTTCTATACCGTATAGTAAAAAACTTTTTGTTTGTTCATTAATCTTTTTCATTCTCGTTTTCCCCTATCATTTCTTTATTCTTCCTCTACGGATATTTCCACATTTGCATGAAGCACCTTTTCCAGATATAATAAAACAAGCCGTCGCCCTTCTTCACATTTTCCTATCTTAGAAATATTCCTATACAGCAGATATAATGGAAACATAAATAAAATCAGACATTCTGTTAAAATCAATAAATCTCCCTGAGAAAAAAACAATGCAAATAAAATCACTATGAGCAGAAAAAATAGTGCAGCTTTTTTTATGTATGGCAAAAGCACAAACGTACCTTCCAGCATTACATCTCCCCCATAGCTTTTTATATGTGTCTGGAGCATTTCCCAGCCACCGCCTGTCATACTTCCTGCTGCATATCCGATACATAAGGTATTATCCTCTTCTTTGTAGGCTGCAAGTGCCATATCTCTATAAGCCTGGTTTGAAATACATAATGGTTTTGTAGTCTTCTTAATCTGTTCCAATAAATATTCTTTGGAATAAGGAAAATATATTTTATAATATTCTTGCATATGCTTTCCTTTCTCATAAAAAGGTTTTCTAAAGTTCAATACAATACAAATTTTTTACATTAGTTTCCATCATTTATAAGCTGAACCATTTCCATAGAGATATTGTATTCTTTGCAAAATCTGTTTATTGTCCAATTATTAAAGAGAAGAAAACTCTTCGTCACATAAATATTTGCTTTTGAATGATGTATTAAATTGAAAATACTTTTTATATCATAACAGTTAAAACTGTAGGCAGGAGACATTCCTATCTGCCCATTGCTTATATTGATATCATATCTTTTTTGTATAACACTTGGATATGCCAAATAAATTGTAATATTGCATATATATTTTTTCTTCCCATTTTCTTTTATGTATAGGTATGGTTCTCCCAGTCCAATATCATATATTCCTTTAGGTCTGGAGGATAGTGTAAAAACTAATGAATGGATATCCGCATACAAAATTTTTCGTTCCCTAAATCCATATGTTATTTTTTGATCGAATAGTTTATAAGTACGTTGTTTTATAAAGTAATAAAACAATAATAAAAAAATCACAAAAAGTATGGTAAAAATCAGTGCTTTTTGAAAACTCACTTTAAAATCAAAGGAAAACAAAAGTTCGGTTAAACAAAACGATATTGCTGAACAACTAATAATACTAACTATAATGTTGAACCAAGTATTAAATTTTCCATTTCCAAAGATATAATCATAACTTTTATTCTTCATTATAACCTCGTATATTTTTTAATATAGAAAAACTGCATCACAATATCGAACCAAAATATAAAAATCAATTTTATCTCTTTATCATAATTATATACATCAACTAACCACATTGTAAAGCAAAAAGCAAGCCATTTTCAGACTTGCTTTCCACCAGATTACTGCACCTTATTGCCAAATCATCTCCTTATTCAAAATTCCCTTTTCACACTCTTGTATAGTATTTATTTGCTACCCATTCCATCTGTTTATCTGCCTTCAACTCTTCCTTAATCCCCTGTGTCTATTTCATTTGCTCTACAATTGACTATTATTCCAGCGATTATATAAAAACCATAACCAATACAAAATATGGAAACGGTGCTTCTAACTATACCGCTAAAGCCTTTCGCCATTATCCCGAAAATAGTACTCCAGCAGAGAAATAGCGCCAGCAGACATAAAAAACTCGAACCCCTTGTAAAATGGGCATCAGAAGTTTTCTACCCGTTATTCTTGTTCTATAATTCAAGTGAATCTTCTGAATCTATCCACATCTGTAAATTGCCATCGAGATATAATCTTGCATATTCTAAAGGCTCATCCACAGCCAATGAAGTAAGCGCACATTCTGATCCATATGTGGTTTTTAAATTTTTTTCAGCTTCCCAGCAATCAATGCGAAGCATATATCCAGCACTTGTGTAAACATCAATACTATCGTGGTTTATATTATATTCTGCATAAATTGTTCTCATCGTATCTTATCTCCATTTTCTTTTGATAATCAGTTACAGAGTTAAATATCGAAAACATTTCAATCAGTTCACCATGTCGTTATTGTTATATGTTATATTGTGTTATGAAATTTTCTTTCCCTTAATTTTTCCCATATTAAGGTTCATGAAAAGCAATGGGAAAATGTAACACAAGGGAAAGAGTAAGGGAAAGTTCACTTGCTACAAACTTAGTATTTTCAAGGGTTTGCGAAGAATTTGATAATCAAATATAACAGTTATTAAATTTCCTAAAATATGTGAAATATCAACTGGAATTTACGAAAATCTCTTTTGAATCTTATACAACCATATCCCAGCGACAACAGCTATAAATAATATAAACACAACCGCAATAGAAATGGCATATCCCAGCTTACCAACCTTCTCCAATTCCTCCAGATAGGCCTCACGAGAAGTGATCGTCCGGGAATTATACCGTGTAAACGTCATGTAGGACAGGTAACGATCTCGCACCGTCTTCGGCAAATAAGCCATAATCGCCTTTCCGGGAGCCGAACAATGCAACTCAAACGGCTTTCCCGGCGACAGGACGAAGCGGAACGTATGATGTCCTTGCGCTTGTTCGATAAAAATCCCTTTCTCATCTCCCAAGACACCAAAGCAAGCGGTCTCTTTCACTTGATCACGTAAATCACGCAAATGTGGCAAGACGGTCTCTAAGAGATTGTGTTCATTCAAGGATCTGAAACCAAGGGTCAATAATTTTCGGGAAAGTTTATAGCGTTTCGTGTCTTCACTAAAATTAAGATATTCCAGCCGCACCAATGTATTCAAAATACGGTAAGCCGTAGTCTGAGATATATCGAGCGCCGACTTAATATCTTGCAATGTTTCTCCCGCCGACCGCAAGGAAAGGTACTCAAGAACCGCTATGCCCTTCTCTAAATTAGGCACTTTGTAGCTCTCATCCACTTTTTCCATATTTGGCAGCGTGTTTTCCATATTTGAAATTGCATTTCAGATTTGAACCAAATATAGCAGTGATGAATTTAAACAAGACACGAAATATGTAAAAAGGTGTTAAGTATGTTGCAGAGCATATAAATCCTTAAAGGAAAATGATCAATTCTTTTTGATTTACAATGATTTTATCTCTTATATACATATTATTTACCTACTTTCGCGGAATATCCTTGAAAGCACAAGGATATAAGTGCATTCATAAACGAGCAAGAATACAAACATGACAAGCGAAAGCAAAAAAGAAAAGTTAAATAAAAACGAGCTATTAGCTAATTATCAATATCTCATGGATACGATCTGGACTATCTATTTGGAAGACGGAAGCGTCGATATACTTAAATATTCAATGAATCCGGAATTAATTAATACAAAACAAGATTATACCAGCCTTGCCAACATTCTAAGAAACGACATCTATTCTCCAGACCGTAGTTTATGGGATGAAACGGTTTCGCTTGAAGCTTTCTTTAGAATGATAGCCGAAGGATGTTTTCATAAAACATTTGACTTACGTTTCTGCAACGATCACTTCGGTTTTGAATGGCACGAAACTTTTATCGATATTCTTGTTAACAACGAAGGTATCCCTGATAGAATCCTTTTATCTAGCCGTAATATCAACGATTTCAGAAAAGCGCAAATTATAGAAACCGCCGTAAGATCAGAATATGATTACGTAATCTATATTGAAGCTTCGAAAAATAGCTATGTCATGTATACCTCCGGCTCGGAGAGCTATAGTCCCCCTCCTATCGCCAGCTATGACTATGATGGAGTAGTCGCCTCATATAACCGGCAATATATGGCACCTGAGCTTCACGAAGAAATGACTGAGAAACTACAGATCGCTCATATAGAACCGATACTACGGAAACATGGAGAATATATCGTATATGGCACCATGATAGAGAATGGCGTAAACCGGGAAAAGAAAATGCGATTCAGCTATTACGACAGGGAAAAGAACATATGGTTAATGACTCG
>ERZ773204.75-NODE-75-length-65461-cov-4.415971_pt1 | contig 65461 bp, 53 predicted proteins | sample MGYA00581007_ERZ773204 | MGnify/ENA primary metagenome ERZ773204 (study PRJEB29015, sample SAMEA2737757) | human gut metagenome | biome: human gut; feature: human-associated habitat; material: faeces | place: China | collected 2012 ... | reverse complement strand
TGCTGCGGGCGGTGCGGTGCTCTACGCAGATGCCTCGGCTCTCGATGCTGCAATGGATGTGCTGGCTGCGGCCTTGTCCTCCATGCACGCGGCGGCTCCCAAGGAGATCGGCTTTACGTCCGGTGCGGTCGCGCACGCGGCTTGGCCGGGCGCCGGTAACGATGTCGCGATGGCACTTATTGCCGAGGGCTGTGCACGTGGCGTGTGCGCCGTCGACGGTGCCGAGGTGTTCGACCCGCATTCCGCCACCGCGGCGATACGCGTGGTGCGCGAGGCTGGCCAGCGTATCGTGGCCCTGCTGGATGAGGCCGGTCTTAATGCGCCGACGCTTCCCGAGGTGAGCGAACAGTTGCAGCTCGATCGCGACACCATGACGCGTGCCCTGCGCGAGCTTTCGCTCAACCGCGCGATCGTTAAGATCGAACGCGACGTTGCCCTGTCCGCCGCCGCGGATGCTCATGCGCACGAGCTTGTTGCCGCCGCTATCGAGGCTGCCGGCGGTGCTGCCACTACGAGCGTACTGCGCGAGGCCCTGGGCGTGTCGCGCAAACGAGCCATTAGCATCTTGGAGCACCTGGATGCGGTGCGCTTTACGACGCACGACAAGGATGCCGGCGGCCTAAGATCGCTGCGCTAGGGGTCGTCGTATTGCTAGTTTGGTAAAATACCGCCATGTTTGGGAGCGGATGGGCTCCGGTGGGCCCCGCGGTCCTCAAAACCGTTGCGAGGCGTGCAAAACGTCTTGGATGTGTTCGATTCACATACGTTCCCGCCAACGCATCTTGCCAAAACCGCCACAAAGGTGCCTGTCCCCTTTGTGGTGGTATGGACCATATGGACGAAACAGGTTTGAAACACGGGTTTTGCACGTCAGGCACTCAAAAACGCTTCTACCTGCATCGTAATCAAAACGAAACATCCGCTCGTCGGCTTATGCGAAACTTTCCCGCAACAGTGCGATATTATCCATACTCGATAAAGTTCGCGGCGCATAGGGTGCCGCGACCGACATTTTTCGTTTCCCATCATTGGAGGAAGCATGAGCTACACGCAGAAAGTTCTCGAAGAGCTCAAGGCCCGCTATCCCGAGCAGCCTGAGTTCATCCAGGCCGCGACCGAGATCCTCGGCACCATCCAGCCGGCGCTCGACGCCCACCCCGAGTACGAGGAGGCCGCCCTGCTGGAGCGCCTCGTCGAGCCCGAGCGCATCGTCATGTTCCGTGTTCCCTGGGTCGACGACCAGGGCAAGGTTCAGGTCAACCGCGGCTATCGCGTCGAGTTCAACTCTGCTATTGGACCCTACAAGGGCGGCCTGCGCTTTAACCCGACGGTCACTCTGGGCATGCTTAAGTTCCTGGGTCTGGAGCAGATCCTCAAGAACAGCCTGACTACCCTCCCCATGGGCGGCGGCAAGGGCGGCTCCGACTTTGACCCCAAGGGCAAGTCCAACAACGAGATCATGCACTTCTGCCAGTCTTTCATGACCGAACTCTATCGCCACATCGGCCCCAACACCGACGTTCCCGCTGGCGACCTGGGCGTTGGCGGCCGTGAGGTTGCCTACATGTTCGGTCAGTACAAGCGCCTGACCAACGAGTGGACCGGCGTCCTCACCGGCAAGGGCCTCTCCTTTGGCGGCTCGCTCGCCCGTACTGAGGCCACCGGCTACGGTTTGGTCTACTTTGTGGATGAGTACCTCAAGAGCCGCGGCGACTCCTTCGAGGGCAAGAACGTCGTCGTTCATGGCTCCGGCAACGTCGCCATCTACGCCGTCCAGAAGGTCTCCCAGCTCGGCGGCAAGGTGCTGGCCTGCTCCGATACTCACGGCTGGGTCGAGGATCCCGACGGCATCGATTACACCGTGCTCGAGCACATCTACAACAAGAAGCGCTCCGGCCACGACAAGGGCGTTACGCTCGCTATGTACGTTGACGAGAAGCCCAACGCCGTGTGGCACGAGGGCGACGGCCGTGGCGTTTGGCAGCTGCCCTGCGACATCGCGTTGCCCTGCGCTCGCGAGAACACGCTGCTGCTCGAGGACGCCCAGGCGCTCGTCGCCAACGGCTGCAAGGTGGTCGGCGAGGGCGCGAACATGCCCACGACCATCGAGGCCACGACCTACTTCCAGGAGAACGGCGTCGCCTTTATGCCCGGCAAGGCTGCCAACGCCGGCGGCGTGCTCGTGTCCGGCCTGGAGATGAGCCAGAACGCCGAGCACCTGTCCTGGACCTTTGAGGAGGTCGACGGCAAGCTCGAGCAGCTCATGCGCGGCATGTTCCACAACGTGGACGACACCGCCAAGGAGTATGGCCAGGAAGGCAACTTTGTCATGGGCGCCAACATCGCCGGCTTCCTGAAGGTCGCCGACGCCATGCTCGCTCAGGGCGTCTGCTAAATCCAGCTCGACATAGCAACTGATGAGGCTCCCAGCATTTGTGCCGGGAGCCTTTTTCTATGGTGGTGAGGGCCGTGCGCCCTCGTTTGGTACACTAGAGGACACTGGACAAGTGAAGAGATGGGGGAGAACGTGCTCAAGTTCGGTACCTACGTCCGTGTTGGAAACGCGGCCGAAGCCTATGAGCTCTTACAGAAGAACCGCAACAACAAGATTGTGGGCGGTGGCATTTGGATGCGTCTGGGTTCGCGTCGCGTGGCGACGGCGATTGACCTTTCGGCCTGCGGACTCGATCAGATCGAGGAGACCGAGACCGAGTTTCGCATCGGTGCCATGTGCACCCTGCGCCAGCTCGAGCGTCATGCCGGGCTCAACGCGCTTGTCAACAATGTCTTTGAGTTCGCCGTCCACGACATCGTGGGCGTGCAGCTGCGCAATACCGCCACGGTGGGCGGCAGCATCTACGGCCGCTTTGGCTTCTCGGACGTTCTCTCGGCGTTCCTGGCGCTCGATTCGTATGTTGAGCTGACGGGCGCCGGCCGCGTGCCGCTCGCGGAGTTCGTGCGGATGGGCTACGTGCGCGACGTGATCGAGCACATCGTGGTCGTTAAACACGAGTACCGTGCGAGCTACGAGGCCGTGCGCAAGGCCGCGACCGACTTCCCCTCGTTGAACGTCACCGCCGCCTGGTGGAACAACACTTGGCACGTCACCGTGGGCGCCCGCCCGCTGCGCGCGACCCTGCTGCAGGGCGTGGCGTGCGGCCTTACCAACGAGCGGCCTTCCGAGGACGAGCTTCGCGCCCTTGCTGCATCCGTGCGTGCCCTGAGCTACGGAACCAACCTGTGGGGCTCGGCCGACTACCGCCGTCGCATCTCTGCCCCGCTCGCCGTCCAGGCCGTGCGCCGCGCCGCCGGCATCGAGCTTTCGGCCGCGCTTGCCCGCGAGCTCGAGACCGTGCAAGTGCCTAAGTTTGCCACGGACGAGTATTCCTGCCGCCGCGTGCCCGGCGTCGATTCTAGCGAGGTGCGCTAATGGCTGCCAAATTCATCGATCTTTCCTTTACGCTCAACGGCCGCAAGGTCAAGGTTCAGATTGCCCCCGATACCATGCTCTTTTCGCTTTTGCGTGAGCAGGGTTGCGCGTCGGTGCGCTGCGCCTGCGAGACCACCAACTGCGGCCTGTGCACGGTGTGGCTCGATGGCGATCCGATGTTGAGCTGCTCGGTTCCCGCCGCGCGCGTCGAGGGCCATACCATCACCACGCTCGAGGGTCTCAAGGCTGAGTCCGAGGCGCTTGCCCGCGCCATGGCTGCCGAAGGTGCCGAGCAGTGCGGTTTTTGCGCCCCCGGCCTCATCATGAACGTGCTGGCGCTTGCCCGCGCTGCCAAGGAGGACCCGAGCCTCGTCGCCACGCGTGAGGAACTCTCGCGCCAGCTCGCCGGCAACCTCTGCCGTTGCAGCGGCTACGAGAGCCAGCTGCGCGCCATCGTCCGCTTCCTCAACGAGTCTGGCGTACAGGTGGGCTTCGAGATGCCCGAGCTGCCGGTCAACGACACCAGCTCTGACGGCGTCTCCTACAAGCAGATCACCCACAAGCAGCCCAAGAAGGACTCGAAGGCGCTACTCGAGGGTCGTCCCGTCTACACGGACGACATGGTGCCCGCCGGCGCGCTCATCGTCAAACTCAAGCGCAGCCCCTATGCCCGCGCCAAGATTCGCTCCATCGATACGTCGCGCGCCCTGAAGGTGCCCGGCGTGGTGGGCGTCTACACCTACGAGGACGTGCCCAAGCGCCGCTTTACCATCGCCGGTCAGAGCTATCCGCAGCCTTCGCCCTATGACCGCCTGATTCTCGAGAACCTCGTCCGTTACCAAAACGAGGAGGTGGCGATCGTCGCCGCCGAGACCGAGGAGGCTGCCGACAAGGCGCTCAAGCTCATCAAGGTCGACTACGAGGTGCTTGAGCCCCTGCTCGACTTTACCCAGGCGCTCGATAACGACATCGTGGTTCACCCCGAGGGCGACGTGACCTTTATGTTCCCGCAGGGCGGCGACGTGCCTCGCAACCTGGTGTGCAGCGGCACCAGCGACTTTGGCGATCTGGACGAGGCCTTCGCCCAGAGCGACATCGTCTTTGAGCGCACCTACACCAGCCAGGCCACGCAGACCGCGCCCATGGAGACCTTCCGTGCCTTCGCGACGACCGACGCCTTCGGCCGCATCTCGGTGACCACCTCTACACAGGTGCCCTTTCACGTGCGCCGCATGGTCGCGCAGTCGCTCGACATTCCGCAGTCGCAGGTGCAGGTTATTAAGCCGCGCATCGGCGGCGGCTTTGGCTCCAAGCAGACGGGCTGCTGCGAGATCTTCGTGGCGTTTGTGACACAGCAGACCGGCCGTCCGAGCTATTGCTGCTACACCCGCGAGGAGACCATCACCGCGGGCAACTCGCGCCACCAGATGCAGATGACCGTCAAGCTGGGCGCCATGAACGATGGCACCATCACGGCCATCGATCTGCACACGCTGTCCAACGCCGGCGCGTACGGCGAGCACGCTACTACGACGATCGGCCTTTCGGGCCACAAGAGTCTGCCCATCTACAACCATGTGAAGGCGAGCCGCTTTAGCTGGGACGCCGTCTACACCAACACTAACCGCGGCGGCGCGTATCGCGGCTACGGTGCCACCCAGGGCCAGTTTGCCGTGGAGAGTGCCGTCAACGAGCTCGCCGACATGCTGCACATGGATCCCGCCGACCTGCGCCTTAAGAACATCGTGCGCGAGGGCGAGGTCATGCCGCAGTACTACAACGAGAAGCTCAACGCCTGCGCGCTCGACCGCTGCCTGCTGCGCGCGATGGACATGATCGGCTGGCGCGACAAGCCGCTGGCCGTGGACCTGGGCGACCGCGTGCGTGCTCTGGGCTGCGCGCTCACCATGCAGGGCTCGGGCATCTCCAACGTGGACATCGCCGGCATTGACATGCGCCTGGAAGAGGACGGCTTTATCACGCTTTCGACCGGCGCCACCGATAACGGCATGGGCGTCGACACGATCCTGGCGCAGATTGCCGCCGAGGAGCTGGGCGTGGAGAGCTCGCTGATTGTGGTGCGCGGCGTGGATACCGATGTATCGCCGTTCGACGCCGGCTCGTACGCGAGCTCGGGTACGTACGTGACGGGCTTGGCCGCCAAGAACGCCGCGACCGAGCTGCGTGAGAAGATTTGCGCCAAGGCCGCCCAGATGTGGGACGTGGACGCCGCCGACGTGGTCTTCGACGGCCAGTACGTGCGTCTGTCCGATGAGCGTGCCGCGCGCGAGCAGAACCGCTACCTCACGCTGCGCGACTTTGCCAACCTGTGCGTCAAGAACATCGCGGGCGGCGACGCGCTCACCTCGCACGCCTCTGCCTGCCTGCCCGTTTCGCCTCCGCCGTTTATGGCCGGCATTGCCGAGGTCGAGGTCGACAAGGCCACCGGCAAGGTGACCGTGGTGGATTACGCCGCTGCCGTCGATTGTGGCACCGTGATCAACGAGGCGCTTGCGCGCGTCCAGGCCGAGGGCGGCATTGCCCAGGGCATCGGCCACGCGCTCTACGAGATTGTCGAGCACGACGACCGCGGCCGTCTGCGCACCGGCAACTTTATGAGCTATAAGCTGCCCACGCGCTTGGATATCGGCAGCATTCGCGTGGCCTTTGAGCCGAGCTACGAGCCGACGGGCCCGTTTGGCGCCAAGTCGATCGGCGAGGTCGTCATCAACACGCCGCTCGCCGCTGTGGCCTCAGCCGTCGCACACGCCACCGGCCATCAGGTTCGCTCGCTGCCCATCACACCCGAGAAGGCGCTGCTGGGGGAGTAGCGGGTCAGCGAACAAGTCGTAATTGGCGGGGCAGGGCAACTCGTCCCGCCTTTTGCACTCGTGGTGAGGTCGTGAGCCTGTAAAACGTGTGCGTGCGCTTGTCGCTCGTATCTGCTATCATTCCTAGTCTGTGCGCTCATGCGGGCGTGGCGGAATTGGTAGACGCGCCAGATTTAGGCTCTGGTGGGATTCCCGTGAAGGTTCGAGTCCTTTCGCCCGCACCAACGCACCCGCGTCGGCTTATGCCCTCGCGACTCTTTGTTGCATAAAGGTACCAGCACCTCAGATAAGCTGGGCAGTATGAGGAGGAACGTGTTGAACATCACCGCTTCTGACGTCAAGGACGCCAAGCTCACCGCTACGGTCACCATCCCGGCCGCCGACGTCGACGCCGCGATCAAGAAGGCCTACAAGGACACCGCCAAGAAGTACCGCTTCCCGGGCTTCCGCGCCGGTAAGGCTCCCCGTCCGGTCATCGACTCCGCACTTGGCGCCGAGGCTACCCTCGCTCAGGCCACCAACGACCTGATCGCCGCCAACGAGCCCGCCGTCCTTAACGAGCTGGACATCGTCCCCACCAAGAACGGTGACTACAAGGACCTCGACATCGCCAAGGATCACGAGGACTACACCTACACCGTCGAGTTCTCCCTGCGTCCCGCCGCTGAGCTCTCCTCCTTCGACGCCGTCGAGATCGAGATGCCCCCTGCGGAGGTCACCGAGTCCGAGATCAACAACCAGGTCGAGATGCTTCTCAACTACCGTGCCACCTTCGAGGACGTCGAGGGTCGCGCCGTCGAGGCCGAGGACTACGTCACCGTCGACCTCAAGGCCGTCGAGAATGCCGACAACTTTGCCGCCGAGGGCCGCATGCTCATCGCCGGTAGCGGCAGCAACCCCAAAGAGTTCAACGAGGCCCTGATCGGCGCCAACGTTGACGACGTCAAGTCCGTCACCTGGACCGACGAGGCCGAGGAGGGCGAGGAGGCCGAGACCCACACCGTCGAGGTCACCGTCAAGGGCATCAAGGTCCGCAACACCCCCGAGCTCACCGACGAGCTCGTCAAGTCCGACTTTGGCTTCGACAGCATCGACGCTATGCGCGACGCCATCAAGCTCGAGATCGAGCAGGACAAGGCTTCCCGCCTCCCGGCCGAGAAGGAGAACCGTTGCGTCTCCGCTCTCGCCGAGCGCCTGCAGCTCGACGAGATGGACGCCGACTACGAGCAGTCCGTCTTTGAGGAGCTTGGCCAGAACTTCCTGTCCAACCTCGCTGCCCGCGGCATGACGCTGGACACCTGGCTGCCCGCTTCCGGCCTGACCATGGAGCAGTTCATCGGCGACCTGCACAAGCAGGCCAACGACGTTGCCCGTGAGTCCCTGGCTCTCGACGCCCTCGCCCGCGAGCTCAAGATTGAGGTCACCGAGGACGACATCAACGCCGAGTTCGAGAAAGCCGGCGTCAAGGACGTCGAGGCTTCCAAGGCCGAGTTCATCGCCGATGGCCGCATGCCTGCCGTCCGCGAGTCCATCCGTCGCTCCAAGGCCGTCGACCACCTGGTCGAGAACGCCAAGGTGACCGAGGTCGACGAGACCGCCAAGGACGCCGAGTAATTCTCGCCACCTTGCCCGCGAGCGCATGCGTGCGCCCGTGATGGGGTAAAGTTATACACCGGTTATCCGGTTGCTTCGTACGGTGCCAGCCAATGCATAGCATGCGGGCACCGTACGTTTATCTAGAACCAATTTGGTCCGCAAGAGAGAAATGGAGATGCGTATGATCGCTAAGTTCGATTCCGCCCTCGTGCCATACGTTATCGAGCAGACGCCGCGCGGCGAGCGCAGCTACGATATCTATTCGCGCCTGCTCAACGACCGCATCATCTTCTTGGGCGAGGAGATCAACTCCGTCAGCGCCAACCTGGTCGTTGCCCAGCTGCTGCATCTTGAGAGCCAGGATGCCGAGAAGGATATCTCGCTCTATATCAATTCGCCCGGTGGCGAGGTCTACTCCGGCCTGGCGATTCTGGACACCATGAACTTCATTAAGCCGCAGGTCTCCACCATTTGCGTGGGTATGGCCGCGTCTATGGCCGCCGTGCTGCTTTCGGCCGGCGCCAAGGGCAAGCGCTTCTGCCTGCCGCACTCTAAGGTCATGATTCACCAGCCCAGCGGTGGTGCCCAGGGTCAGCAGACCGAGATCGAGATCGTGGCCGAGGAGATCAAGAAGACTCGCCGCGAGCTCAACCAGATTCTGTCCGATGCCTCGGGCCAGCCGATCGAGAAGGTCCAGGCCGATACCGAGCGCGACAACTACCTGACCGCTGCCGAGGCCCTCGACTACGGCCTGATCGACCGTATCGTCACCTCGCGCGATCTCGCCGCGAAGGACGCCTAGGATGGCCGGTAACATGCAGGACAACTTCGACGAGAACGGCAACCCCATCCGCTGTTCCTTCTGCGGAAAAGAGCAGGGTCAGGTTCGCCGCCTTGTTAAGGGCCCGACCAACATCTTTATCTGTGACGAGTGCGTCGCCGCCTGCTCCGAAATCCTTGAGGAGTCGCTGGCTTCGGACTTTATGGACGCCGCCCGCAACGGCAAGCTGCCGGGTTTCCTCAACGATCACGGCCAGGCTGCGTCCCAGCCTGCCGTGGACCCCGAGGCCGAGGGCTTTGAGCTCGAGGACGACCGTCAGGTCATCACGCACGTGCCGACGCCGCACGAGATCTATGACGAGCTTTCGGCCTATGTTATGGGCCAGGAGGACGCCAAGCGCGCCATGTCGGTGGCCGTGTACAACCACTACCGTCGCGTGATCGAGGGCGGCGCCGCGCTTTCGGCCTTTGATGACGGCCTGGACTCGCAGCTCGACGACGATATGGACGAGGTAGAGCTCGCCAAGTCCAACATCCTGCTGCTCGGCCCCACCGGTACCGGTAAGACCCTGCTCGCCCAGACGCTCGCGCGCATCCTCGAGGTGCCGTTTGCCATCGCCGACGCCACCGCACTCACCGAAGCCGGTTACGTGGGCGAGGACGTGGAGAACATCCTGCTCAAGCTCATCAACGCCGCTGATGGCGATATTGAGCGCGCTCAGGTGGGCATTATCTACGTGGACGAGATTGACAAGATCGCCCGCAAGGCCGAGAACCTCTCCATCACCCGCGATGTTTCGGGCGAGGGCGTTCAGCAGGCACTGCTGAAGATTCTTGAGGGCACGGTGGCAAGCGTTCCGCCCACCGGCGGCCGCAAGCATCCCCAGCAGGAGCTGCTGCAGATCGACACGACGAACATCCTGTTCATCTGCGGCGGTGCCTTTGTGGGTCTGGACAAGATCATTGCCGATCGCGTGGGCAACAAGGGCGTGGGCTTTAACTCCGAGATCGCCGGCCCCACCTCGGTCGACGAGAACGACCTGCTGCGCCAGGTGCTCCCGCAGGACCTCAACGCCTTTGGCATGATCCCCGAGTTCGTGGGCCGTACGCCCGTCGTCACCCAGACGCAGGCGCTCGATGAGGACGACCTGGTGTCGATCCTGACCGAGCCCAAGAACGCCGTGGTGCGCCAGTACCGCAAGATGTTCCAGCTCGAGGATGTCGATCTTGAGTTTGAGGACGCGGCCCTGCACGAGATCGCCCGCATGGCGCTCGCCCGCAAGACCGGCGCCCGCGGCCTGCGCGCCATCTGCGAGGACGTGCTGCAGCAGACGATGTTCGACCTCCCCAGCGAGGAAGGCGTCACCAAGGTCATCGTAACCGAAGCCTCCGTAAAAGGCACCGAACAGCCCCAACGCATCTACGGGTAAACCAGCCTAAAACGTGTTTCTAAATAGCCTCCGACCATCCACGGTCGGAGGCTATTTTATATATACGCAATAACCCCAACTACCTGTGTTATTCTGTGTGTTTGTTTAAGCCTCAGCGAAGTCATTACAGACTGAAGTAATCGATACCTAAGGGGAGGAATGTAGGCCCGATTTTCGTAGATTCCGCACGAGCCGAAGACCACGTAATGTGGTCTTCGAGCGAGCCCAGGACCTGACCGAGCAAAAATCGGGCCTACATTCCTCCCCGGTGGGACAGGGAGAGATATATGGAAGAAATGCCCAAGAACTACGATCCGTCGACCAACGAGCCGGCGATTCTGCAGAAGTGGCTCGACGGCGGCTACTACAAGCGCCGCGAGGGCGTGGGCGACTGCACCGTCACCATTCCGCCTCCCAACGTGACCGGCAAGCTCCACATGGGTCACGCCACCGACGACTCCATCCAGGACGCCATCATCCGTATGGCTCGCATGCGCGGCAAGTCTACGCGCTGGGTGCTGGGCACCGACCACGCCGGTATCGCCACGCAGACCAAGGTCGACAAGAAGCTCAAGAGCGAGGGCATCAGCCGCCTGGAGATCGGTCGCGACAAGTTTGTCGACGCCTGCTGGGATTGGACCCACGAGTACGGCGGCATCATCGTCGAGCAGATCAAGCGCATGGGCTGCTCCGTCGACTTCGATAACGAGCGCTTCACCATGGACGAGGATTACGCCCAGGCCGTGCGTAAGGTCTTCTGCGACTGGTACCACGACGGCCTGATCTATCGCGGCAAGCGCATCGTCAACTGGTGTCCCAACTGCACCACCGCTATCTCGGACGACGAGGCCGAGTACAAGGACGAGAAGGGCCACCTGTGGCACCTGCGCTACCCGCTGACCGAGCCGGTCAACGGCCAGGACTACATCGTCGTCGCCACCACGCGCCCCGAGACCATGCTCGGCGATACGGGCGTCGCCGTCTCCCCGAAGGATCCCGAGAAGGCCGCCTTCGTGGGTAAGACCGTCAAGCTCCCCATCGTCGACCGCGAGATTCCCATCTTTGAGGATTGGCATGTCGACGCCAACTTTGGTTCCGGTTTTGTCAAGGTCACCCCGGCCCACGACCCCAACGATTACGCCATGGGTCAGGCTCACGACCTGCCGCAGATCAATATCTTTGATGAGCACGCGGTGGTCGTCGAGGGCTACGGCGAGTTTACCGGCATGAACCGCGACGAGTGCCGCGAGGCCGTCATCAAGTGGTTTGAGGAGCACGGCCTGCTCGACCACGTCGAGGAGCACGACCACTCCGTCATGCACTGCTACCGTTGCGACGCCGCGCTGGAGCCGTGGCTGTCCGAGCAGTGGTTTGTGGCCGTCGATAAGCTCAAGGGGCCGGCGCTCGACGCCGTCAATTCCGGCAAGGTCACCTTCCACCCCGCGCGCTGGACGCAGACCTACACCACTTGGATGGAGAACCTTAAGGACTGGTGCATCAGCCGTCAGCTGTGGTGGGGCCACCGCATCCCCGTGTTCTACTGCGAGGACTGCGGCTGGGAGGACGCCCTCACCGAGGACACCGACGTGTGCCCCAAGTGTGGCGGCCATCACGTGCATCAGGACGAGAACGTGCTGGACACTTGGTTCAGCTCGCAGCTGTGGACCTTTGCCACGCAGGGCTGGCCGCAAAAGCCGGAGCTGCTCGAGGGCCATCACCCCACGACGGCGCTCGTCACCGCGCGCGACATCATCGCGCTGTGGGTCGCCCGCATGGTCATGAGCTCGCTGTACTTCCTGGACGAGGTTCCGTTTAAGGACGTCGTCATCTACCCGACGATCCTTGCCAAGGACGGCAGCCGCATGTCCAAGTCTAAGGGCAACGGCGTTGACCCCATGGACCTCATTGGCATGTACGGCGCCGACGCCATGCGCTTCAACTTGCTCACGCTGTGCACCAACAACCAGGATGTCAAGTTCGACGCGAACATCGACAAGAAGACCAAGAAGCTCATCGACAGCCCGCGCACCGAGCAGGCCAAGTCGTTTGTGACCAAGATCTGGAACGCCAGCCGCTTCCTGCTTATGAACATGGAAGGCTACACGCCCGGCGAACCCGTCGTGGAGACGCCGGCCGACGCCTGGATGTTCAGCCGCCTTGCCAAGGCCGTGAAGATGGTCACCGAGGGCATCGAGAACTACACCTTTGGCGACATGGCCCGCGGCGTGCAGCAGTTCTTCTGGAACGAGGTCTGCGACTGGTACGTCGAGGTCACCAAGGCCCGCCTGAAGGGCGAGGGTCGTCTGCAGGCGCAGCGCAACCTGATCTTTGTGCTCGACACCTCCATTCGCCTGATGCACCCGCTCATGCCGTTCGTGACCGAGGAGATCTGGGACAACATGCCGGCGAGCGTGCTCGATCTGGACGCCGAGGGCAACGTGGACCGCGCCGAGGCGCTCATGATCGCCAAGTGGCCCGAGCCCGCCGACTACGTCAAGTACGTTGACGAGCCCGCCGAGCGCGCGTTTGAGCTGTGCCGTACCGTCGTGTCTGCCGCCCGCGCCACGCGTTCGCGTTATCGCTTGAGCCCCAAGGCCGAGCTCGACGTGGTCGTGCGCGCCGGTGCCGAGGACATCGAGAAGCTCGAGAGCTTGCGCTCCACGATTGAGCCGCTGGCAAACACGGCTTCGCTGGTCATGGGTACCGACGTTGAGAAACCGGCCGCGAGCATTGCCGTGGTCGATAGCGGCGTCGAGGTCTTTGTGGTGCTCGAGGGCAAGGTCGACCTTTCGGCCGAGAAGGCGCGCCTGGAGAAGGAGATCGCCGCGGCCCAGAAGGAGCTTGCCGGCTGCGAGAAGACGCTCGCCAACGAGGGCTTCGTGGCCAAGGCCGCGCCCGCGGTGGTCCAAAAGAAGAGGGACCGTGCAGCTGAGCTCAAGGAGATCCTGGCGGCGCTGACCTCGCAGGTTGCTGACTTCTCGTAAGCGGTACTGGGGGCGCGTCCCGACGCTTTGCTCTCCGCTGCGGACAGTCCTGCGCAAGACGGACAGCACATTAAGTGCTGTCCTTTGCGTGCGGAACTTGCGGCGAGCAAAGCGTCGGGCCGCTCCTAGTGCGGTTACGTGGTTGTTTGCATCTGGCGTGTTAGGGCCACTTGGTTGTGGCCTTGATCTCGCTGCAAGCGGATAGAGGCTGATATTGTCAACGCGAGGGGCTCATTCTTTTTGGTGGGCCTCTTTTTCTGTTATGGGGGACTTTGGGTTATGGCTAAGCGTTCTGGGTCGTATGTCGTTCCTTTCTCGTTTGAGTTGCTTTCGTTTGATGAGGCTGTTGGGCTGGCTGCTGATACGGGGCGGATTTCTGGGGATGCTGGTCCTCTGCTCGAGACGGTTGTCGATATGCTCGATGAGCTGGGGCGTCCGGACGAGTACTTTGATTGCATTCAGGTTGCCGGTACTAATGGCAAGACTTCGACTACGCGTTTTTCGGCTGCTATTCTTCGCGGCGAGGGGCTCAAGACCGCGCTGTATACGTCGCCGCAGCTGGTGCGCTATCCCGAGCGCATGGAGGTCGATGGGCGCGTCGTGAGCGATGAGGCCTTTGCTCGTGGCGTTTCTGCCGCCGTCGAGGCGGGGCATCGCGTGAATGCCCGTCGTGTGGCGGCGGGGGAGCGCGCCTATACCATCACGCCGTTTGATCTGTTGACGGCCGCCGCGCTTGTAGTGTTTGCCGAGGCTGCGGTGGATGTTGCCGTGCTTGAGGTTGGCATGGGCGGACGCTGGGATGCTACGAGTGCGACCGATCCCGTGGCCGTCGCCATTACGGGCATTGGACTCGACCATACGAAGGTCCTGGGCGATACGCTCGAGGCCATCGCGGGGGAGAAGGCTGCGGTTATTAAGCCTGGGCGCCTGGTTGTTTTGGGCGAGGGTACGCATGAGGCGAGCGTTCAGCGCGTGATGGATGCCCGTTGCCGTGAATGCGGTGTGGTGCCGCTCGTGGTGAGTCACGCCACGACTAAAGTGCCGGCGCATGTGGGCGACACGGTTGAGTTTAGCTGCACCACGCCGCGTGCGATTTATACGTCGAGCATGGTCAAGCCGGCCTATCAGCCGCAGAATGCCGCGTGCGCGATTATGCTTTGCGAGGGGTATCTGGGTCGTGAGCTCGACCACGATGCGCTGGATGAGTCGCTTATGGGTTGCCCCACACCGGGTCGCTTTGATGTGCTGGGAACCGATCCGCTTAAGTTGATTGACGCCTGTCATAATCCCCAGAGCTGCGAGAACTTTGTGAGCGCGCTGGACGAGATCGATCCGTGCGTGGAGAACCGCCCCACGCTGCTGTGTGCCGCGCTGGCCGATAAGGACGTGGCGGGTATCGTTGACGTTCTGGTTCCGGCATTCCCCCGCGTGGTCGTGACCCAGACCGATTCCGATCGCGCCCTGCCGGCAGAGGAGCTCGCCTCCCTGGTGGACGCCGACAAGCTCGCGGGCGTGTACCCCAGTGTATCCGAGGCCCTCGCGGCTTTCGATGCCGCGGGCGAGCCTTTCGTAGCAGCCGGTACCATCACCCTAGCCGGCGAAGTAGCGGGGCTGCTCCGTTAACCCATCCCCTCATCAGTTGCGGTGAAATACGGACTGTTTTACAAGCCAGAAGCCTCAAACGGTCCGTATATCACCGCAACTCAAAAGCAGTCAATTTGGGACGGGGCTTTTTTGGCTGCCCTGCGCCTCGAGTTGACTTGCTCGCCACGAAATGGGCCTATTTACTACGTTTGACCGGTAACCCTCGACCATACCGAGAATTGCGAAATCAAAACCGCAGGTAAAGGGCTTGCCAGTTTTGCGAAAACACGGGTATGGTCGACCCACGCGGGCTAAACGTAGTAGATAGGCCGTTTTTGTGGCGGCATTCATGTGATGCGGCAAAGGGACAGCCCCTTTGCCGCATTGCCTAGTCTAAGCGGACCGGATCGTGGGGGTAGGCGTTGAGAATCTCGACGCCGTTCTCGGTCACCAGGGCTAGGTCCTCGATGCGGACGCCGGTGTGACCGGGGAGGTATATACCCGGTTCGATAGAGAACGTCATGCCCGGCTCTACGACCTGCTCGTTGGCGAGCGAGACATCGCCCGGCTCGTGGTCTTGCAGACCGATTGAGTGACCCAGACGGTGCGTAAAGTACTGCCCATAGCCCGCATCCTCAATCACGTCGCGCGCGGCGCGGTCCAAGTCGCACATACGAACGCCCGGCGTGATGAGCGCCTCGGCGGCCTCGTTGGCGCGGCGCACGATGTCGTAGACGTGCGCGGTCTCCTCGTCCGGCTGGCCCCAAAAGAACGTGCGTGTCATGTCCGAGCAGTAGTTGTGACGGCGTCCGCCAATGTCGAACAGCACCACGTCGCCATGCTTGAGCACGGTATCGTCGGGTTCGTGATGCGGGTCGCCGGCGTTGGCGCCAAAGCTCACGATGGGCGGAAAGCTAAAGCCCTCGCAGCCGTGCTTGCGGTACAGGCCGAGCATCTGGTCGGCGATTTCGCGCTCCGTCACGCCCTCGTGGACGAGTTTGATGGCATCGGCCATCACGGCGTCGTTGGCGGCCGAGGACACGCGCATAAGCTCCTGCTCGGCGGCATCCTTGTAGGTGCGCGCGGCGGTGACGGCAAAGTCACCCAGGAAAAACTCGCTTGCGGCGTGGTGCTCTATGAGCGGCATCAAAAAGCCGGAACGCATGACAGTGTCGACGCCAAGCGGCTTGGCTGGGTCGATCTCACTCGCGATGGCGTCGGTCACGACGTCGGTGTCGTTGTGGTAGGCCACGCGGGCATTGTCGTACTCGGGCAGCTGATGCAGGGCGTTAATCAAGATTACCGGCTCGGCATCGCGTGCGAGCAGCACGCCGCAAAAACGCTCGAACATATCGGCATAAAAGCCGGTCAGGTAATAGATCGACCACGGGTCGTTTACGAGCAGCTGCGCGCCGGGGTGCTGAGCCTCGAGCGCATCGAGCACGCGCGCCACACGCTGGTCATCGACATGTGCCATACATCGTCCTTTCGCTAGGTTGCCACCATGGTATCCCCAATGCCGGCGTAGTCAATTTGGGACGGGGCTATTTTAGCTGCATCAAACATGCGGAATGATAGGTAAAAGTAGTCATAAGAGGGTCGTCCCAAATTAGCTGCTTTCAAAACTATGGCGGATTACGGGGCTGGACCTGTATTACTTGACCATGGGAAAAATCGCGAAATTAAAACCGCAGGTAGACGGCTTATCAAAAATCGAAAAATGCCGGTATGGATGGGGGTCTCCGAATCAGCCCCGTAATCCGGCATAGTTTTGAAATGGCACTAAAGTAGGCACAATCTAAATATCGATCCCAAGGCAAGTTGCGGTGGAATAGTTCCTGGATGCCGGGGTTTTGGCGGAAATCAGGAACTATTTCACCGCAATTGAGGAGGGGCGGGGTGGATGGCGGGGTAGCTAAAAGAGCCCCGTCCCAAATTAGCTGCTTAGGCTGGGTCGATGTCCATGCTGGCGATGAGGTCGATGCCCGTGTTGAGGGGGTCTTCCAGAACGACGTCGCCCATGCGGATGGGGGCCTCGACGACCACGCCGCGGATGAGGTCCATCGCCTGGGCATGGAGTGCCAGCGGGATGGCTTCGGCCGTGCGCACGGGCAGCAGCGCCTCGTCGCCGCCGGATACGGCAACGGTGGTGGTGAGCACGCGCATGGGACAGGTGAGCTCCTGATGTGCAAACTTATCACCGCGCGGGCAGCTGTTGCCGGTTACGGAGCGTACCTCTACCACGGCGCCGTCTGCGCTGCGCTCGACCTCCACGGTCAGGAGGCACTCGGAGGGGCAGGTGGTGCAGTTGAACTGCAGCGTTTCAATCGCGTTTGTGCTCATGACTCTACGCCTCCTCAACGGGGTCGACGGACAGGACTATCTCGCTAACGCCCAGGTCGAGTGCGCGCTGAATTACCTTTGCCGGTAGTGGGAAGCTCTCCATTACGCTCGGTTTAAACGGGCGGACCTTGCCTGCAAACAGCTCCTCGTCGCCTGCCAGAATGCGCACGCGGGCAGCATCGACCGGCCGACGTACGCGGAAGTTGAGCTTAGTGAGTGACACGGCCGTGATGCGTCCCGGCAGTGCGTAGCCTGCGATGCCAGCGGGGGAGACCGTGAGCTGGCAGCCCGCGCCCGCCACTCCCGCCGCGGTGCCGACAGCCCCCAACGCCCACGCCGCCGCAGCCGCACCGGCACGTTCGGACTCGGTCGTCACGTTGTCGGCCAGGTCGTGCACGTGCAGCACGTTGCCGCAGGCAAATATGCCCGGCACGCCCGTCTGCAGGCTCTGGTCCACCACGGCACCGCGCGTACGTGGGTCCAGCTCCACACCCGCGGCAACCGAAAGCTCGTTTTCGGGAATCAGGCCCACCGAAAGCAGTAGCGTGTCGCACGGAACAACACGCTCGGTCCCCGGAATGGGTGCTAGGTGCTCGTCGACCTGACTCACCTCGACGGCCTCCACACGATCGTGCCCGATCACACGCGTGACCGTGGTAGACAGATGCAGTGGAATGCCAAAGTCTTCCAGGCAGTTCTTAACATTGCGACGCAGGCCGTTGGCGTACGGCATGAGCTCGTACACACCCTCGACGGAAATCCCCTCGAGCGTGCAGCGGCGCGCCATGATCAGCCCGATGTCGCCCGAGCCCAAAATGACGGCGCGCGAGCCGGGTTTGAGGTTCTCGATATTGATGTATCGCTGCGCCAGGCCCGCTGTAAACACGCCGGCGGGACGGCTGCCGGGAATCTTGATCTCGCTGCGGGTGCGCTCGCGGCAACCCATGGCAAGGACGACCGCGCGCCCGATGAGCTGCAGCATACCGGTGGGGCTCATGAGCGTGACGGTGTGGACCGCGGCGTCTTCCGCGGACTCGCCCGAATCAACCCCTATCACCATGCTGTCCAAGAACAGCGCAATGTTGGTCGCGCGCACCTGGTCGATAAAGCGATGCGCGTACTCGGGACCGGTGAGTTCCTGCTTAAAGTGCGACAGTCCAAAGCCCGGGTGAATGCACTGTCGCAGGATGCCGCCCAGATGCTGCTCGCGCTCCACGATGGCCACGTGCGCGCCGGCCTTGTGCGCGGCAAGCGCGGCTGCCATACCGGCGGGGCCGCCTCCGATGACGACCACGTCGAAGGTCTGCGTCGACACTGGCGCTGCGGTTCCGGTCTCCGCGCGTTCGTCGCGCATATCAAACGTCGCCATCCTAGCGCACCCCCTTTAGCGGTCCCTCGACCAGCCAAGATCCGGCATCCTCCAACAGCACTTCGCTGGGGTCGCAGCCCAGCTCGCGGGCAAGGATCGCAACCACGCGGCTCTGGCAAAAGCCGCTCTGGCACCGACCCATGCCGGCGCGGCAGCGGCGCTTGACGCCCTCGACCGAAACCGCACCCGGGCGGCGTCGAATCGCGGCCACGATCTCGGCCTCGGGCACCGTCTCGCAGCGGCAGACGATCTGCCCCCATGCGGGGTCGGACTCAATGAGCTCCTCCTTGCGTGCAAGCGGCGCACGGTCGAAGTCGTCCGGCGCGTGTCGAATCGGATCCCAATCGGCCCGTTCGCGCAAAGCAACGCCCGCCTCGCGCATCACGTGCTCCATGCGCTCGGCAATGGCCGGCGCGCTCGCCACGCCTGGCGACTGAATGCCCGCCGCCTGGAACAGGCCTGGCACCACGGCGGACTGCCCAATAAAGAAGTCGTTTGTTCCCTTGATGACCGGACGCCCGCCGGCAAATGCGCGTACCACGCGACGCGTGTCCAGATCGGGCACCAGCTTGCGTGCTCCCGTCAGCAGCGCGTTCACATCGCTTGCGTAGGTCTGCGTGTCGCCCGGCTCGCGCACGGCAGCCGTCGCGGTGATCACGGTGTTGCCGTGGACCGTGCCCGTGACGATTACGCCCTTGGACACTGGCGTGGGCACGGGGTAGAGCGGCATGAGCGCGCGCGGCTCCTTGTCCAGCACCACGATGTTGCCCTGGCGCCAGACCATCTGGAACTCCTCGGCGCCCGCCATATGCGAGATGTCCGCTGCACCGTTGCCCGCGGCGTTGATCAGATAGCGGCAGCGCACATCGCCGACAGGCGTCACCAGCGTAAAGTGCGCAGCCCCGTCGGTAGCCTCGCCGCCGGCAACCTCAATTGCTTCCACCGGAGCCGACCGAATAAACGTCACGCCGTTGGCCACGGCGTTCTCCAGCGCAGCGATGGCGACCTCAAACGGATCCACAAAGCCAGTGGAGGGACACCACAGCGCGCACGTCGCCTCGGCACTCGCGCGTGGTTCCAGCTCGCGGATGCGCTCGGGGCCGATAATCGACAGTTCGGGCACGCCGTTGGCCACGCCATTCTGGCGCAGCTTCTCCAGGTGTGCGCGGTCTTCGTCGTTAAACCCCAGCACCATCGACCCGGTGCGGCGGAACAAAAATCCAAGCTCCTGGGCCCACGTGCCATATAGCTCGCAGCCGCGGGCGTTGACCTGCGCCTTTACGGTGCCCGGCGCCGGATCGTAGCCGGCGTGTACCAGGCCGCCGTTGGCCTTCGATGCGCCCAGGGCGACATCGTTGGCCGCCTCGACCACGCAAATGGTCAGGTCATAGCGCGCGAGTTGCCGCGCAATGGCACACCCGGTGATGCCCGCGCCCACAACCGCGATATCAAACGTTTCTGTCACAGTGCCTCCCAGACAAGTTGACAGGCTGTCAATAGGACTATGCTACGGTCTGCAGACCCCCAGTGCAGCGGCAATGCGGCGAACAGCCCCACTGCATCCGCCAACGGCAGGCGTGGGCCGGCTCAGCACGGATGCCGGCCACGTTAGAACGCGAGATCTTCCCGCCCAACCTCGCGGTCTGCGCCGTTACCTGTTACAGATTGAGATGTTGAGTCCACAGGCGCACGTTCTTCTCGATCTGTAACAGTAAGAACTGTTTTTGGGTTCCAGATGTTACAGTTCGAGATTTAAGTTGGGGAGAGAATGGTTTGTCTCAATCTGTAACATCTGGGACTGTATTTGCCGAGTAACTGTTACAGATTGAGACATTCGGTGCGGACGGTTTTCTTTGTCTCGATCTGTAACAGTTAGCTGAGGATTTGGGTTCTAGATGTTACAGATTGAGACAAACCTTCCGACGGATTTTGAAGGTCTCGATCTGTAACAGTAAGAGAGGAAATTCGGCCTCAGTTGTTACAGATCGAGATTGAAGCCAGCGAGGGGATGTTTTGTCTCGATCTGTAACATTTGGACCCGATTTTGCCGAGTAACTGTTACAGGTCGAGATTGAAGTCGGGGAGGGACCCCTGTGTCTCGTTCTGTAACATCTAGACCCGGATTCCACTCCTGCCTGTTACAGATTGAGATGTTTGTGTCCGCACCAGCCCCGCCCCTAGCCGTGGTCCCATATAAACAAACCCCGTGGTAAACTTGACCGGACTGTTAATATTCCGAAAGGTACCCGTAATGTCCAAGTACATCTCCGAGCTCATGTCGCCGCAGCTTATGGGCGTCGTCTATGCCTTCGTTGGCTTTATCGTCGCCCTGTATGTGCTGTCGGTCGTCTATGTGTTCATCGACGCTCGCCGCCGCGGCGCCAGCGCCTACGTGGCATGGGGCATCATCGCCCTCATCCCGTTTGTGGGCCTCATTGCCTACCTGGTCCTGCGCCCGCACTCCTACGCGTCCGACCGCGAGGAGCAGGAGCTGGACATGGCGCTGCGCGAGCGCCAGCTTGCCCAGTACGGCACCTGCCCGCAGTGCGGCGCGCCCATCGAGAAGGACTTTGTCGTCTGCCCGGTGTGCGATACCCAGGTTCGCAACGTATGCCCCAGCTGCCATCGCCCGCTCGATGCGCACTGGAAGGTCTGCCCCTACTGCCGAACTCGCATTCAGTAACGCATCCATCGCCGGGCCGGCCGCAAGCCACGGGCACCGCGCGTCCCGCGCAAGCCACACGCGCAACCCGCCCCCACACGATGAAGCATGCGTAGAAAATCGCCCGCCGTGCCATTAAGGTGCGGCGGGCGCTTGTATACCCAGGCAACCTGCCTATAATGATGCAAGTTAAAACGCCGAGCGCATCGCACGCACTTGCATCAGGCATCCGAGAGGAGAAAACATACCCATGAAGGCACTCTACAATGACGGTTCGGTGGCCGAGCTCCCGCAGGACGAGGTCACGCACGTCATCCGCCACTCCGCCGCGCACATCATGGCGCAGGCCATCAAGCGCCTGTACCCCGAGGCCGACTTTGCCTACGGCCCCGCGACCGACAACGGCTTCTACTACGACGTCGACCTGCCCGAGGGCGTCAAGATCAGCGAGGACGACTTCCCCGCGATCGAGGCCGAGATGAAGAAAATCGTCAAGGAGAACCTCAAGTTCTCCGTGTACGAGAAGCCCCGCGCCGAGGCCATCGCCCTTATGGAGGAGCGCGGCGAGAAGTACAAGGTCGAGCACATCGGCGACCTGGACGACGACGCCCGCATCACCTTCTACCAGCAGGGCGACTACATCGACATGTGCGTCGGCCCCCACATCTGCTACACCAAGGCCCTAAAGGCCTTTAAGCTCACCGGCGTCTCGGGCGCCTACTGGAAGGGCGACAAGGACAACAAGATGCTCACCCGCATCAACGGCGTCGCCTTTGCCACCAAGGAAGAGCTCGACGAGCACATGCACATGCTGGAGGAGGCCAAGAAGCGCGACCATCGCAAGATCGGCCGCGAGATGGACCTCTTTATGATGCGCGACGAGGCCCCCGGCTTCCCGTTCTTCCTGCCCAACGGCATGATCCTTAAGAACACACTGCTGGACTACTGGCGCGAGATCCACCACAAGGCCGGCTACGTGGAGATCTCCACGCCGCTCATCATGAACAAGCAGCTGTGGAAGACCTCGGGCCACTGGGACCACTACAAGGACAACATGTACTCCACCGTCATTGACGACGAAGAGTACTGCATTAAGCCCATGAACTGCCCGGGCGGCGTGCTGGTGTACGCCTCCAAGCCGCACTCCTACCGCGAGCTGCCCATCCGCGCCGGCGAGATTGGCCTGGTGCACCGCCACGAGCTGCGCGGCGCCCTGCACGGCTTGTTCCGCGTGCGCTGCTTTAACCAGGACGACGCCCACCTGTTTGTGCGTCCCGACCAGCTGACCGACGAGATCGTGGGCGTGGTCAACCTCATCGACTCCGTGTACCAAAAGTTTGGCTTCAAGTATCACGTTGAGCTTTCCACCCGCCCCGAGGACTCCATGGGTTCGGACGAGGACTGGGCGCGCGCCGAGGAGGGCCTGCGCACCGCTCTGGAGAAACTGGGCATGGACTACGAGGTCAACGAGGGCGACGGCGCCTTCTACGGCCCCAAGATCGACTTCCACCTGGAGGACTCGCTCGGCCGTACCTGGCAGTGCGGCACCGTCCAGCTCGACTTCCAGATGCCGCTCAACTTTGACCTGGAGTACGTGGACGCCGACGGCACCAAGAAGCGCCCCATCATGCTGCATCGCGTCTGCTTTGGCTCCATCGAGCGCTTCATCGGTATTCTGATTGAGCACTTTGCGGGCAAGTTCCCCACCTGGCTGGCTCCCGTGCAGGTCAAGGCGCTTCCCGTCTCTGAGAAGAGCCGCGACTACGCCCACGAGGTGTGCGCCAAGCTGGAGGAGGCCGGCATTCGCGTGGTCTGCGACGATCGCGACGAGAAGATCGGTTACAAGATCCGCGAGGCCCGCAGCATCGACCGTGTGCCCTACATGCTTATCCTGGGCGAGAAGGAGGTCGAGGCCGGCAACATCTCCGTCCGCGATCGCTCCAACGAGACCGTTCAGATGAGCGTCGACGAGTTTGTTGCGAAGGTGACCGAGGAGATTAAGACTCGCGCCTAAGGCAAACTTCACAACAATTAACAAAGGCGACCGTCCATAAAGGGCGGTCGCCTTTTTCATGTCCAAATAAGAAAAGCCGCTGGTTGAGCGGCTTTTTTTGTTGCACAAAAAGGTACAGGTTTTTATAGAGGGGTATGGAGATGTACCTACTAGCAGTACATTTTGCGTAATCTGGGCAAACGCTGATTAATTTCTCGTATAATGTCGTCTGTCGAAAGATGCAAAAACCTGTACTTTTGCGGCTGCGCCTAGCTGTGAGCGAGAAGCCTGTTCTAAACGCCCCTGCATTTGCGTGCATTGCAAAGCAAATAGAGGGGGCGAGAACATGGAACAGACGGCACGGCGCCAAGAGCAGCTGCCGGGCGCATTTAACGGCGCCACCACCAACAGCCAGCACGGCCGCGTCCGCTGGTATCTGGTCCATACACCCCATGGAAAAGAGCGCGAGACCTGCGAAAAGGTCCGCCGCATTATCCCGCATGAGCTGATGCAGGACGCTTTTGTGATGCAAAAGGAGTTCTGGTTTAAGCGGGACGGCGCCTGGTCGCTCCAAACCAAACCCATGTACAAGGAATACTTCTTCGTCGCCACGCGCGATGCCGCCCTGCTCGATAAGGCTTTGGCCCAGTTGAGCTTTGGCTGCCGCATTGCCGGCAGCAAGGAGCGGGCCTATGCGCCCATGCCGGACGATGCGCAGGACTGGTACCGCAGTGTGCTCGACGACAACGGCGTGGTGCGCAACAGCGTAGCTCGCATCGAAGACGGCGTGCTGCACATAGAGCAGGGGCCCTTGGTGGGGCAAGAGGCCCGCGTGCACAAGATCGACCGTCGCAAACGCTGGTGTTTGGTAGACGTTGGCGAGGGCGATTCCCGCTTTAGGGAAGTGCTTCCGCTTGACGTGCCGATTAAAACGTAAGGGGACGTTGAACCGGCAATTCATTCGCATTTTGAATTCATCGATGGGGGGTCCTGGGGACAGGGACATGGATTTGAACTTGACTACTAAAGAAGTGACTGAATGCAGTGCGTCCGTTGGGAATACGCTGGCAGTTCGAGAGATACAACCGAGTGGTACGCTGGCTTACCGTTTTTTGAAGAGGCTGTTTGATTTTGTTTTCAGTCTTTGCGTGAGTGTGGTGCTGGTAATTCCAGTGGCCATTGTCTGTGCGTTCATTTCCCTTGAATCTCCCGGAAACCCGCTGTACGCACAGGAGCGCGTCGGCAAGGGCGGTAAGACCATCAAGATCCTTAAGCTTCGCAGCATGGTTGCGGATGCCGGCAACGTCCAGAAGTATTTGAGTCCTGAGCAGCTGCGTCAGTGGGAAGCCGAGCGCAAGGTCGACGGTGATCCCCGTATTACCAAAGTCGGGCAGTTCATCCGCAAGTGCTCCATTGATGAGATGCCGCAGTTCCTGAACGTGCTGAACGGCGACCTTTCCGTCATCGGTCCGCGTCCCATAACAAGAGACGAACTTGAACAGCACTTTTCCGATGAGGAAAAGGCTGAGCTGCTCTCTGTCCAGCCCGGTATTACGGGCCTGTGGCAGGCGACTGACCGCAATGCCGCGACGTTCGAGAGCGGTTTGCGACAGAAGATTGAACTCCGCTACGTGCGCAATCGCTGTTTCCGCATGGACTGGAAATGCTTTACCGGCACTTTTGGTGCCATGTTCGGCAAGAAGAGGACGGGGCGATAGATGACCACTTCAGTCGCCACGACCGCTTATAGCGTATTAATGAGCATTTACAAAAAAGAAAACCCTACTTTTCTGCGCCAGGCCCTCGACAGCATGCTCGTTCAAACTGTGCCTCCGGCCGAGATCGTAATGGTTAAGGACGGACCCTTGACTGCTGAACTCGAGTCGGTACTTTCCGAATATAACTTGCAGTGGCCCGATCTGTTCAAATTTGTTTCCTACAGTGAGAACCATGGACTAGGATATGCTCTTCATAAGGGCGTACTCTCCTGTTCTAATGAAATCGTTGCGCGTATGGACACCGATGACGTGGCGCGTCCTGATCGTATGGAGAAGCAGCTTGCCGCTATTGAAAGTGGGCTCGATATGGTCGGTAGCGATGTCGTCGAGTTTATTGACTCTCCTGAGACGCCAATTGCTTCAACGAATTTGCCCAAGGGACTGGACAATATTCTCGCTTGTTCCAAACGTCGAAATCCTTTCCGGCACCCACCTATGACGTTTAAAAAATCTAAGGTGCTGGAGGCTGGGAATTACAGCTCTGAATATCTTTATTTCGAAGATTGGGATTTATTTAACAGGATGCTAGCCAGTGGCTGTCGCGCAGATAATCTACCTGAACCACTTGTGGCGATGCGCGTGAGCTCCGATTTTTATGCTCGCAGAGGCGGCCCTTCGTATCTACCGCATATCTGGAAATTCAAGTTTGCTCAATTGCGTACTGGCTGGTTTAGCCCTGTTGATTTTGCTGCCTCATTTGTTCCGCATGCCGTTGTTTGTGTCATGCCTAACGGACTTCGTTCGTTTGTTTATAAGAAATTACTCAGAAAGTAGGTTTGTGCATGTCTCGAAAAGTCGGAGTTATAACACTCCATAACTCGCCGAACTATGGCTCCTGCCTGCAGACCTATGCAACTCAGGTTGTTTTGGCTCGTGTGGGAGCAGATGCCGAAATAATTGATTACTACCGTAAGGATGCGATTCCCGAAAACGAAGTGGATCGTGCCCTTAACGGCCAGCTCGTAAAGAAGATGCCTATATTTAAGGTTCCTGGCGTCAAGCAGATTGCAAAAATACCGGTTTCTCGTATGGTTGCAAGGAGACGCGCCCCCCTTGATGAGTTTAGACATTCCAAGCTTGCGCTGACTGAGCGTTCGTACTATTCCGCAGATGAGTTGGACGCGAATCCTCCGGTAGCAGATATTTACTGCACTGGTAGCGATCAGGTTTGGAATAGCATTTGGAATAACGGTTTTGACCGTGCTTTCTATCTCTCCTTTGCTCCCGAGGGGAAAAAGAAGATTGCCTATGCTGCGAGTATCGGCAAGGCCACGCTCGAGGATTGGGAAGCTGAGCCGATGAGAAAGGCTCTCTCCTCTTACTCTTGTATCTCTGTACGCGAGCAAGAGGCGGCTGACCTTCTTGATTCTATCGGTGTCCATGGGGCTATGCCCGTTATCGATCCCACGCTCATGTTGAATCGTGATGATTGGGAAGCAATTGCAGATGGTTGGATTTCTCCGGAACCCTATGTTCTGGTCTATCAGCTCAACCGTAATGCCGAGTTCGATTCTTATGTACAAAGGGTCGCCAAGAAGACTGGTCTCAAGGTTATGCGAATTGCATACGGTGTGCATGAGAAGCGTTCTGGCGAGAATGCTGTTATCTGTCCTTCCGTGGGAAGGTTCCTTTCTCTGTTCCTTGGGGCCGAAATTGTCATTACGGACTCGTTCCATGGAACTGCCTATTCCGTAAATCTTGGAAAGAAGTTTGTCGCCATCAGCCCTGGTCGTTTTAACGGAAGAATTTCAAACCTATTAAATATGACTAATCTTGACAATCATTTGTTGGATGACTTTGGAAATCTGACTATTTCTGAACTTGATTACGACTCCAATTCGGTTCAGGCACAGCTTAATCTCAAACGAAATGAAGCCTTTTCTTTTATTGAAAAAGCCTTGGATATTTAGGAAATATGATGGGAAATATTTCGGTTTCTGCTTTAAAGGATCATTTGCCTGATCCTGTCATGGGGGTTGCGAGGGCCATTTTTAATGGCTATCCAAGTTTGCTCGCCGCTTCAATGCGGCAGGCGGCACGGTTCGGGAAGTCTTATTCTCGAAACAAGATCAAATATGCAGAGCAAGCAGAAGCTCATATAATTTATTGTACCCATCAGCTTGAAAAAGGGTTGAGCCACGAGGACTTTCGTGCTGGATTTGGAGTGAAGGTCCTCGCCGAACTCTCTCGCTACATGCATGTCTTTGAAGATATGGGTGGAAGTACGGATAGCCTGGCCTATCAATCCGCCTTGGGTGCGCTAATCGAATATCGTGACAGACATGAGAATAGTTCTGAATATACGCATATGTTTATGCAAGCAATTGGCGACCAACTGTTTTCTAAACTGGATTCAAAGCCTTTATATCCCGGTGGAAGCTGCAAAATCGCTCATGATTTTGCTGTGGCAGGCATTATTCCAGGTTCTGTTGACGAGCTATTAAGTAACCGTCATTCTGTTAGAGAGTATTCTGATACACCCGTTTCGTTGACAAAGGTCATTAATGCTATCGAGACGGCCACCAAAGCTCCGTCTGCATGCAATCGACAACCAACAAGAGTTCGGATTATCAATAACCAGGAACTCATCCATGAGACATTAGGAATTACAAGTGGATTCAGAGGCTACGCGATGCCTCCAATGCTCGTCGTGTTGACGGTTGATAATCGGGTTTACTTTGGACCGCAAGAACGTAACGAGGGCTTTGTTGATGGCGGCATTTTTGCAATGGCGTTATTGCTGGCACTTGAAGAGCAGGGTTTGGCTTCTTGTCCGCTCAATACAATGCTAAGACGAGGTCCTGAAAAAGCGATTCGCGGTCTATTGAAACTACCCTATTGGGAGGAATTGGTCATGCTGATTTCCATAGGGAATTATTCAAAGAATGCCCAATCATGCGTTTCTGCTCGTTTTCATGCCGACGCAATTGTTACGGTGGTTGACTAGCTTGATTACCTCATCTCCAATTCATGTTCTCCAAGTGGTTCCCTCATTAAGTCGTTCTGCCGGTGTTTCTCAATTTGTTCATAACATGTCTTTGGGCATTGATGAGCATCGAGTTGTATTTGATTATCTACACCATGCAACATTGAATGGTAAACCCTTGCGTGACTGCACTTATGATCAGGAGCTTATTGCGCACGGTTCTCGTGTCTATACGGTGTCTTTCGCTTCTGCGGGGCTTGGCCAGTTCATTAAAGAAGTCGAAGAGTTTTTCGTTAAGCATGGACGCGAGTACGATATCGTGCATTGTCATATGCCCAACTCGGCTTTTTGCGTTCTCAGGGAGGCTAAGCGTGCCGGCATCGAACATCGTGTCCTACATAGTCATCTGAATAGTTCATCTGACAACGTTCTTCATCGTGTTCGAAATGCTCCGTTGATTGCGTGGGGCAAGAGGTATGCAACTGATGGGGTGGCGTGCTCTGATGAATCTGGTAGATACCTGTTTGGAAATAAGCCGTTTGCTGTAATGAAAAATGGAATCGTACTCAGCAATTATGCATATGACGATAGCTCCAATGCTTCCCTGCGTGCTGAACTCTGCATTGGCAATAGTGACCCCGTTATTGGAAGTGTCGGTCGTTTTGTCAAGCAAAAGAACTTTGAATTTGGCGTCAAGGTGTTCGCAGAGCTGAAGCGCAGTATTCCTAATGTTAAGTGGGTGATTTTGGGCGCTGGAGATGGCATGGACAGAGTTAGGGCCATTGCTAAGGAGCTTGGTGTAAACGAATCCGTCGTCATGCCCGGCGTGCGCGTTGACGTCGCTCGTTTTTACTCGCTGTTCGACGTCTTCTTTATGCCTTCGCTATATGAGGGGCTTCCTGTCTCTGCTGTTGAAGCTCAAGCCTCTGGGCTTCGTTGTGTTTTTTCGACTGGCGTTCCTGAGGAAAGTGACATAACGGGCGTGAGTAGATTTGTCGGTTTAAATGAGCCATATGCTGTATGGGCCTCTGCACTTGCTGATGCTATGTCGGTTGGTCGTGATAGCGGAGCTGTTGAGAAATTAACCTCCGCTGGCTATTCGGCAGCGGCTAATGCAAAGAAATTGATGGAGTTCTACGAGGGGCTTGTTGCTCAGCGTTAGATGCGTTTTTCGATGCAACGGGTGTGGTTTTGGTTGAAGGACGTAGACATGAATAAAGACTATTTTGGAATTGCTGAACGGGTAATCAGAGAGAAAACTAACAGTCGTTTTTCTAAGGGTAGGCAAAATCATCTGACACGAAGCGATTTTTCTATTATTTCCAATAATTGTTGGGCCGGAACGGTCTATCGGTATTTCGGCTTACCGTATCAATCGCCTACAGCAGGGCTGTATTTTTTTGGAACTGAATACGTAAAGTTCGCGGGAGATTTAAGGCACTATCTGAATACGCCCATAGAATTCATCGATTCTTGTGATTCGGCTCATTACGAGACTTTGAAATCTCGCAATGAGCTGAGTAAGCCTGTTGGAATTATCGATGACGTTGAGATTGTATTTCTACATTATCCAACGCCTGAGGAGGCTAGAGCTAAATGGGAGCGACGGGTTGAAAGGGTGAACTGGGACAATCTGTTTATTAAATTCAGCCAGATGAATGATTGTCGCGAAGAAGATCTTAGGGCGTTTGATTCTTTGGAGCACACGAACAAGATTTGCTTTACGGCGATGCGACGCCCCGATATTGCATGCTCGGTTTATCATCCCGCCTCTGTTCGGGGGGGGAAATAACAAATGATACGGATCGCTTTACACAAGGATTCAATTTAGTCGATTGGTTGAACTCGGAACCTGCAAAGTATTGCTGATGAAGGTAATTCTCTTATTGAGATGCATTGAGGGAAATGGATGTATAGAGTAGTTATTAAAAACAATGTAGATATGTCGCAGCCCGCACCTAAGGAGTAGGGTGACTATCTAAATGTTGGTATATTTGCAGCTTATTGTCTTTGCGGTAGTTTTTGGTTTTATATTACGGCCTGAACGTTCCGCTTCCTTTAAAAAGACCTATCTTTTAGTCACTTTTTCAGCAATTTTCTTTGTTGCTTCAGTGCGATCAAGTTCAGTTGGTATTGATACTGAAATGCACTGTAGAGCGTTTTTAAGTGCCTCTCGTTTGCCGTTCTCTTCTCTTGTTGAGATGACAGACAGATTTGAGTACGGTTTCCTATTATTTTGCAAGGTTCTTTCACTCATCAGCGGTGATTTTCAGATTCTTCTCGTAGCATCAAGTGCGGTTATATGTCTCTGCACTGCATTATTTATTTTTAAGCTCGCTGATGAGCCTATTTTGCCCACTGTGCTATTTTTGTGTCTGCTGTTTCCGAGTTATCTGAACATCATGCGCGAGGCAATTGCTATTGCAATCGGTATGCTTGCAATAATTGTACTTAGGGATCGTAAGGTTCCTGAATTTATTCTACTCGTGTTCCTTGCCGCCTCATTCCATAGGTCCGCTCTCGTGCTGTTTGCTCTCATCCCTCTCAGCAAGGTTGAAATTAACTTAATGAGCATGACAGTTCTTATAATTGGAGCTATATTCAGCTTTCTATTTGTCAATCCACTCCTTAACGCGGTCGCGGCAGTCCTGGGCAAAAATAGTTTTTATGATGCGGACTTTATGGGGTCAAACTATTTTGGCGCTCTAATTTCACTTCTATTTAATGCCCTGCTCGTCGGCATATTTTTTAATTATCTAAAAGTTGCTGACCGCGCTGAGGGCGTGGCTCAAGGTAAGTCCGTCAGCCTTGCCTTGCGCTGGGGTGAACTGCTCTGGCTTGTCTTTTCCGCCGTCGGTATGAAAGTACAAATTGTTGCTCGATTCGGATACTATTTCGCGCCTCTTGTTCTTGTTGCTTTGCCTCTCGTTTTAAAGGCAGCTAATGACGGAGAAACGCGTTTCGTTCGGTTCTCATTGATTGCGATTTCTGTTATGTATTTCGTTGTTGTTCAATTATTTAGGCCTGAATGGTATGGAATCGTTCCTTATACGGCTGACTTGTCGCGGTTTATGTCTCTGTTTTACTGAGCCCTAAGTATTTAATTGTGCCGTGTGAACTCATTTTTCGTGATCCCGTCGATTCACTCTTGTAATTAATCGTTTACCACAGTAAATAAGTTCTTAGTTAGGATGTAATATGAATAATAAGCTGAAAATGGCTATTAAGTCCGTCCCCTTTGTTTCCGGTATCGCAAAAGGTGTAAATCGCACTGTGGGGATTACGGTGCGTACTGCTATGCATTATCCTGCGATGCGCAAGCTGAACAATGAGCTCGTTGATTCAATGGCTAGACTAGATAAGACTAGCGGCATGCGTATCTGGTATTTTGGGGTGCCCACTCACCCGAATTTGGGAGATCAAGCTCAAAAATTTGTTATTGAAAAATGGCTCCAAAATAATTATTCGGAAGCTGAAATTATTAAAATTCCAAGTAAGGCATTTAACGCCGGTACCAGCAGGATTGTCCGCATGATTCAGAATCTAATTCGCCCTAATGATCTGATTGTCATGCAGAGTGGTCATACGATGGACGGACTCCACGACGATGAGACGCCGCATAGGCTTGCTTCAACTTGTTTTCCCGATAACAGAATTGTTTTTTTCCCGACTTCAATTCGTTTTAACAGCAAACGTGGTAAAGAATTGGACCGTAAGGCAATAGGGTCACACGTTAATACTTTGTTTTTGGCTAGGGATGCCGTCTCTGCACAGATTGCTCGAGATTTGTATCCTCGACTTGATGTCCGTCTTTATCCTGACGTTGTGACCTCATTGATTGGGAAATATTCCTTTGATAACCAGCGCGAAGGTGTATTGCTTTGCGCTCGAAACGATGGCGAGAAGCTGTACTCTTATGCGGCCATCGATAAGCTTGCTTCTGCTCTTTCCGGTCTTTGTGATGTTTCTCGGACTGACACCACCGTTAAATGGGATGGTATCGATCTGGACTCTCATGATGCTTGGACCGGAATCGAGGGCGTCATCGAATCTTATTCGCAAAAGTGCGTTATTGTTACCGATCGTTATCATGGCACGATATTTGCCCGTATTGCCGGAACGCCCGTTGTGGTTCTTAAGACCAATGATCACAAGGTTGTCTCAGGTGCCAAATGGTTTACAGATGCAGGGGATGAGGGGATTGTTGTTGCTGACAATCTTGAGGAGGTCCCAGGGCTTGTGTCCGCTTTCATGAAGCGCTTCCCGGATGGCGTTTCCGCTCCTGCTTTCGCTGCCGATTATTATGATGGTCTGAAATCCGTTATTGAGGAAATGTAATAAATGAAGAAAAGCTATAAGGCACTTGTAAGCGATGCTGCAGTTTTTGCTGCCGGCAACATGCTTACGAAATTGATACAGTTCCTATTGCTTCCGATGTATACCGCACTGCTTACTACTGAGCAATACGGTATTGGTGAGCTTGTAAACAATACTGCCGAATTGCTTTATCCCCTTTGCTGCCTCGGTGTCTATGAGGGCGTGTTTCGTTTCTCAATCGACCGGGACTCCGATAATAAGGCCGTATTCTCTACGGGTATCAGTATCGCTCTTTTCCTTTTGCCAGTTGTGGCAGCTGCGGGAATTTTCGGCTATTCATTTACTGGCTTTGATTACACATGGCAATTGGTCATTCTCTGCTTTATTACTTCCTTTAAAGTGATTTGCCTTCAATTTTCCAAGGGTATCGGTAAGACTCGACTTTATGCCTCATCGGGGGTTTTGGGTGCACTAACGTTGTTCTGTGCCGGTTACCTTTTCCTCGGCGTCTTTGGCATGGGCGTAAATGGCTACCTGCTGGCGCTGATTCTGTCGCAGGGCATTCAACTTTTACTTGTCTTTTTTGGGGCCAAAGTCTGGCGCTTTGCCAGTATGGGTGCATTTTCAAAACCACTGGCTCGAGACCTGCTGCGTTATAGCCTCCCAATGATTCCTAACGCCCTGGCTTGGTGGTTTGTTAATCTCTCCGGTCGTTATATCGTTATGTTCTCGCAAGGCGCCGATGTCGCAGGACTATACACAGCCGCTTCTAAGTTGCCTGCGGTGATGAATATGGTTGTTACCATTTTCCAGCAGTCGTGGCAAATTTTCTCAGCACGCGAATACGATGCAAGTGATTCTAGGAGTTCCTTCGGAACAGTTTTTAAGGTCTTTACTGCATTCCTTTTGTGTGCTGGTTCATTGGTTATTGCGCTGACCGTTCCACTTTCGCGCATTATGCTTAGCGGTGATTTTTTTGCCGCTTACGTCTTCGTTCCTTTTCTAATGCTCAGTTCTGTCATTAGTGGATATTCGACTTATTTCGGCACTCTATACAACGCGGCTAAGAGCAACGGCATGATATTTGTGACAACTATGGTTGGCGCTTTTGTTAATGTGGTGCTTGGCGCTTTGCTCTCTTTTGCGATCGGGGCATGGGGGCCCATCATTGCTGGTGTTGTTGCCTATGTTTTGATTTCACTCATGAGGGCTTATGACACAAAGAGACTAATTAACATTGATGTTGACATCCCATATCAGATCATTGGACTCGGGCTGCTGCTTGTTGAATGTGTCCTCATTTCATTTGGTTTTGCATTCGCAACTCTGGTTTCTGTCGTCTGCTCCCTCCTCTTCATGCTGTTCACGCTATATAGGTATCGCAGGATAGCTAAAACTCTCTTGAAATCATTGAAAGTAGGACATTAACGTGTGTAATGTAGAGACAATTGGTTTACCAGCTTCAGATAATTGCCTTGGTTGCTCGGCATGCGTGGCAGCGTGCGCTAGGGGAGCCTTGAATCTCGAACAGGATGAGCGCGGCTTCTATCGGCCGGCGGTTGATGATGGGCTATGCGTTGGTTGCGGCGCTTGCTCTAGGGCATGTCCCGTTGTTGGTTCGCCAACCTCACGACACAGGCCTTTAAAGACGATGGCTGCCTGGGACAAGGATCGGGGCCGTCGTTTGGCCGCAACATCTGGCGGTATGTTTATGCTTCTTGCTGATGCCTTTGTGCGTCAAGGCGGCTGGGTGTGCGGTGCGGTCATGAATGAAGATATGATTGTTGAGCACATTGTCTCTAACGATATTGATGTCATCGCCAAGATGCGCGGTTCGAAGTATGTTCAGAGTCGTATTGATGCGGCCCTGTCAGACTGTCTTGATTTGCTTAAACGCGGTGAGAGGGTTCTGTTTTCCGGAACTTCCTGCCAGGTCGATGCGATGCGCAGATTGGCGCGCGGCCGACTTTCCGCGAATCTTATGACGGTAGATGTTCTTTGCCATGGCGCTCCGTCTCCCAGGGTTTGGGGCGACTATGTTTCTTATCGTGAGAGGGAGGCTGGAAGTAAGGCTGTTTCTGCGCGATTTAGGAAGAAAGATCCTTCGTGGACAGTATTCAGCCTTGAAATGCTGTTTGAAAACGGGGATAGACGTTCTTGGTGCACTGTGGACGACTATTATCTCCGAGCTTTCCTCGGTGATTACATTACGCAAAATGCTTGCCATTCGTGTCCCTATACGGGGACTGACCGATTGAGCGATATCACGCTCGCAGATTTCTGGGGCTACGTTTCGGAGTCGCGCGCTGATAGAAATACCGAAGACGGTATTAGCCTTGTTCTTGTTAATTCTGATGCTGGAATGGGTTTGCTTAAATCCGTTGACGGTGTCCACTTGATTGACAAAGAGCTTGGCGAGGCGGTTAAGGGCAATCCCCCTTTGAGGACGGTGTTTCCCGCAAATGGCAGGTCCGATGAGTTTTGGGCCGATTATGAGAAAGGCGGTTTCGATTCTGTTCTTGACGAGTATTTGGGACCGCGTGCTTCTAGTAAAAAGCATCAGCTTAGTCTCTGGTTCAATGATCATGCCTATTTCTTCCCGGGTCCGCTGCGCCGCGCATTGGTAAGCGCGAGGGGTGGAAAATAGCCAGGTGGCTATTTGCTTATGGGACATGTATCGTGTCGGTTTGAGGGGTATTGGCGAAGGCCGGTGCCCCTTTTTAGTCGCGATGGCTCTAAAAGTCTTTGGCTTTCCGCTATACGGATCCTGCTATTTAAAAGTCGTCAAACGGTATACCTGCATTGTTTGCGCATGAAATGATGCCGTCAAGATTCTTTCGCAAATTGATTTAGCCGTCTTCGGCCCCGCCCTCTTCTAGCCCTCCGCCTTTTCCTTCAGCTCGTCCATCTCCTCCAGTTTGGACATGTCCAGGTACCTTCTCTTGCCCCACTCGTGCTCCACTATGTACTTCAGCCTCGCAGTGACCAGCATGAGGGCCGAGTTGCCGTCCGGGAAGGTCCCGGCGATCCTTGTCCTCCTCCTGATCTTGCGGTTTATGCGCTCGATCCCGTTGTTCATTCTGATTTGGCGCCAGTGCTCGGGCGGGAACTCCGTGTAGGCCAGTGTCTCGACGAACCCGTCGCGCACCGTCCTCGCGGCCGCTCCGAAGGGCTTCGGCACGCTGAGATCAACTACCCCGGCGCCCGTGACGATCCATCTCGCGTACTAGCCGCTGTGGTAGGTCTTCCGGCCCGCCGTCCTTTTATAGCGCTCGGCCCGATAAGCTCGGACGCTCCTCGTTGAGCAGCGCGTCGAGCGCCCCCTCGTCTACCGATGCGATGTTCGCAGACGCGGCCCGTGCCCCCTTTCGTCGGTGATTTGTTGTTTAGCCGCTAAAAATCAAATGACAGGGCGCGCGCCGTGTTCCGCTATGCGGTTGTCAATTTGCGAAAGTAATTTTGCGTCACCGCTGTGTTCCAAACAGTTCGATCATCGGGCTACCGTTTGGCGGAAAATAATAGGCTGATGCGCTCTTCTAAAGTGTCGGGGAGTAATATTGTTTCAGGCGTTCACTGCCTGGTGCATGACGTTAGCGTCCACTTGTTGACCATTGAATTTGGTCGACTGATTATTGGGGGTTGTCATGTCGCTAAACAATAGAGCTATACAAAATGCCGGAAGTAATAAGTTGGTTGTCGGCTCGTCCGATTGATTGCACAGATTGTCACACTGTTTTCTTTCGAATTGTTGGCTCGGCATGCTTGTGCCTTTGAGAGACGCGTTACTCATATTGTTTGTTTTGCGCTAGGAGAGATAATGGCTGATAAAGATCCCAGCACTAGAGAGTCCCGATTTTATGCTAATCATCCGGTAATTTTCGGCATCTTGTTTGCAATAATACCGTGCCTCCTGTCGGCGTATCTTGGCGATTTGCATGGTCAGTCTGCTATGGTCGGCGAGTTGTCTAAGCGCTTTGATTCCGTAGAAGAAAGCATGAGCCTTAACGAGGCTCTTGAAAGCGCGTATAGAGATTATGCTAACGCCGAGGCGGAACTCAATGACCTCAAGGATGAGGAAGCGGGCAAGCAGGTTCTTGCTGACGCTACCGCTGCCTGGTAAACTTGAGGACGCCTTGACTTCGCTGTCAAAGGCTTCTAAGAAATCTGGAGACTGCGCTGTTGCATTTGCTGAATACTCGTCTACTTACACTGAAGAGGTCTTAGCCAAGGCTAACGAGCTGGTCTCATCTAAAAAGTATGATGATGCAAAAAGCGTTTTGAAGGCTGCTTCGAAGATTGTGAAAGATCCGGCAAGAATCAATGACCTATTGGATGAGCTCGAAGGCGTTTCTGAAGTGGCGTTGACCTCTCTTACGGTTGCTTCTTCCAGCCGTTTTGAGTTGATTGAAGGCTCTCAAAAAGACACTGCTGGCAATAGTTATTCAAGTGACGACACTTGGGTTGGTCGTCCTAATAGTGCTGATTCTCCTTCGGTTATATCATTTTATATCGGCAAGAAGTACCGTTCGTTGAATGGCAAAATTGCTGTTGAATACGTAGAGGACACGAGCATCTTGAAGGACTATGAGGCGAGACTCGAACTAAGGGGCTCTGTCGATGGGTCCGATTCAAAAGTAATTTGGCAAAAGGACCACATTACGATGAATACCGCACCTACTGACATTCCGTCGAATGAAATTGATCTATCTGATTTCGATTGGCTTGAGTTCAGGGTTTACTCCACTAAGGGATATACCGGTACTGGTATTCCGGTTTTGCTTAGTAACGTCAAGCTGATTAAAGAGTGAGTGGCCGCTTTGCTTGACTTTGTTTAACGGTGTATTTATAGGGCTGTCAATAAACGATTTCGGGGAAGATCGCGCATTATGACTGTCCTCTATACTGGCATTCAGGCGTTTTGCGCCGCTGTCACACTTTGTCTAACGATATATGTTGTTTGGCGCGACACAAGGCATATGAATACAGATGACAAGCGCTTGAAAACGGCCGAGAAGTTAGCGCAGCCATCTTCGATTGCTGCGTGGCTTGAAAGAGCGCCTACGGGCGATACGTGTATCGTAATTCGCAACGACAGCGATCTTCCCGTATATGAGGTAGTTGCGACAATTGTCGTCACCTATGGAGCGGGCTGCGGCAAGGGGGAGGATTTGGAATCCTCGTACCAATACAGGAAGATACTCGACTTGATTCCTCCGGGACTTCATTCGGTATCTATTGATATGGGCAGCTTCTACGGAATGCATCGACATCCGCTGGTCGAGATTGCTTTTGTGTGTGCAAAGGGAAAATTCTGGGTCCGTCGGGGAGATGGCGCTCTTGATGAACTCGATGTTTCGCCGTTTACCCACTATGAACTTGGTCTTCCCATTGTTTTTGATTCGATTTCGCCATATTAATAGTTATTGGTGCCGTTAGTTTTTTGCAAATTGACTTAATTGTTCCGGTTGCGAATAGGCCTTCGTCCTTCCGCAGGACTGAGCAAGTTTGCAGCGTTGCGAGTTGAACCCATTGCCCTGCTTGGCGCCCATCTTCCGTAGCGCCGCGCCCATAATCTCCTGTAGGTTATCGTGACTCTCGTTCACCTTAATGGTTCTCCTATTGCCGGTGCGTTAGCTTTGCCGGCATGGTGGCGGCGGGAAAGCGCAGCGGGCATTATTCGGTGACCTAAATTGGTCAAAGCGTTTGGCTATTAGTGACTAAAATCGCCTGGCGCTAACATGCGCGTGGGCACTAGGACCGGCACGGGAGCTAGCGCCTATTTGTTGTCAGCAGTTACCATTGTTTTGCTCTGCTATATAGTCCGCGAACCATTTTCGTGCGTTATTCTTCAGGACACGGATGTTCTCCTCGTTTGCGATGTCGATCTCCTGGAGTGCCCGCTTAGCGATAGTATTCGGCTCTTCGACAGATTCGTCGATACTTGAACGGTATTTCTCGGCGACCGAGGTTATGTACCTGCTTACGAAAGTCTTTTTCTCCTTATCGTTCAGGGGCTTGAAATTCACCTTGAGATTGAATCGCGAGAGCAGTTCCGGTGGGAACTTGCCATGTACCTCGGTCCTTGGCGTGTTCGAGGTGAAAACTATGGTATAGCCATTGAGGTCGTGTTCCTCGCCTTGGGAATCTGTGAATTTGCCGTTCTCAAGCAGGTCGAGGAAGAAGCTCCATACTGCTGAATCCCCCTTTTCGAACTCGTCGATGAGGATAACGCCTGAGTTGCTTCGCTCTATCTTCATTGTGAGCTCACCTTCTTCGCTGCCCATATAGCCACGCGGGCTGCCGATGAGCGAATTGAGCGAGTCCTTGCTGCTGTAGTTGCCAAAGTTGACCTTAGGTAGTGGTTCTCCCGGGGCGAGAAGTTTACTGAGAATCCTTGCGGTCTCGGTCTTGCCCACACCGGAGGGTCCGATCAGGAATAGGGAGAGAATCGGCTGCTCGCCGATACTGTTAAACAGCCTGAATATCTCGACCTGTTTGCGGAATTCACCTTTGAATAGTTCCTGTCCGATGAGGTCGCATGCGAACTGGTCGAGCAATTCTTTTGCCTCTGAGTCGTCAAGGTCTATCAGACGCTTCGGCTTCTCTTCACAGAGCACGGCTTGGTCCTCACTATTATTCTCGATATCACAAGGCTGTACGGCGTCAAATATAGTGCGCATCTCGTAGGCGTATTTGTTTGCCGCCGTTTCGTCGGCGACAAACACAGTGCTTTTGGGCATTTGATAGAGAAGGGCTTCAAATGTTGCGACTATGCCTGCTTTGCCGCCGGAAGAATCGGGCAGGGATATAAGCGACGAGATATCGACTGCCATACTACGCTCTCCAGCTTGCTGTGCAATTTCTGCAGTGCTGGTAAGTGATAACGCTGAGGTATAGTCGTATCCTTCGTTTTTAAGCCTGTCCTTTAGACGGGCGAACTGGTCTCTCCTGTATGTAGTTAAGTTTAGCATGTCTTATTCGCTCTTTTTATTGACCGCCTGAATGATGGCGATGACATCGATATAGATAGCTTCGGTCGCCTCTTCTTCTTTGATCGAATCGCCTGCACGTACTTTGGCTGATCCGTCTATGAAGCCGTCGTTCACTGGTTCAGCTGTCTTGCCCTTTGTTTGAAAAAATTCGTACGAGCTACGAAGGTCCGCTGGACGAACTTTCCCTTTACAAATTCCGATGATGCCGACCTTGCCGATAAGGAGGTCATCGACTGAGTAACCGCTTTCAAAAAGATTCGTTCCATCGATGGGGATTTTCACGATAATGTTGCTGCTAATAACGCTATTAGCGCCCTCGATTTTCCCGATGAGTTTGAATGACGTGCCCGACTTAATGAAGGACTGGAATAGGTGTCCCACATCGAGGCCGCCGGCCTCCGGGATTGTAATCCCATCGAACGTTCCCGACATGATCGTAATGAGGGTGCGCACTTCGTCCTCGTTGAGCAGTGAGAGGCTTACATTATCGATGTAGACGAGGTCGCCCTCTTTACGCTCATTTTCGTCAAATCTAAGGCAGTATCCCTTGATTTCAGCAAGCATTCGGCTCTTGGTGTTGATGTACTCGAGCGTATCTATCAGCTTTGTTCGTTTCTCGTGGCCCAGGTTTGCGTCCACGTCCCCAGAAAACTTCGAAAAGAGCGGGACCTTTCCTTCTCCTTTTACATGGAGCTCGGCATTGCCTGAAGCGGCCTTATCTTCTTCGCTTGTGGCCTCTTTCCAAATCTTGTTGTTTAGCAGCATGCGCATCTCATAAACCTTGGAATGGTTCATGTAGTAAACCGTAAAGAGGTCTTTGATTTCGGCTTCATTTGACATGGCGTTCCAATCCATTTGATTCGTACGTCTGTTCTATCAATTATACCTAAGGGCACGGTGTCTTGAAGATGAGCGGTGACTTGAAGCTGGGAAAGACCCAGCCACCTTCGATTGCTGCATGTTCCGAAAGGGGTTAATCGGCGTGGTACGTACTGCGAACTGTACATATCAACCGATTTCATTTTGGCTGCAATTAAATAGTGAATCATGTGACATAGTTTGATGGACTTAAATTGCCTTAGCCCCTCCGTCATGCGAGTTAAATGACTACGGTGGAGTAGAATTGTTTTAATTAGTGACTTTATGGCGGTGTGATATGGATCTATCAGGAATACTCTCGCAAGCAGGTTTTGCTTTCCAGATGAAAGTGTTTCTGAAGCAGGTGACAGAGTTAAACCCTAATACAGTTGCCAGCTATGAATATCTTGATGACATCTCAGCTTCTACCAGCCTTGATGAATTAAGCGGGCGGATTGGACTTTGTGAATCTCGGCTTATTCAGGTAAAAAATACCAATGTTGCTAAACGAGATGTTGTCCAAATTTATACGAACTGGATTCTTGCCGTTAGCAAGCACGAGTCGATTTCTTCCTTTTGGCTTCTTTATTCGGATGATAAAAGCCTTTCCGTACATTTTGATGCCATTACCGCCAATCAATTTATTGAGGGTCTTGATGAAAGGGCTAAAAAGTCCAGTAGGTCAAATGCCGCGAAGCTAAAGGCCTCTTTAGATGATGACGACATTGTCAGACTCTTTTCTTGTGTCAAAGAGAAGGCGAGTGCTTACGCCATTAACGAGAATGCAATTAATTCCGAGATTAGGGACAATCTTTCAAGTATTTTTCACCTTACTTCGAACGTTGATTTATTTGATGAGCGAGTTGCTGAGTTGAGGAGAAGGATTCAGTTTAATGTGTCCGAAGCGATGCTAAAAGCAATTCCTTATAAAATCGACTATGAGTCATTTATGCAGCTTTGCGAGCAGATATGCGCAAAAATTTCTTCAAAACGATTTGAGCCAGATTACTCAGCATGGATGGCCGCCGCTGATGACGATTTGCTTGAGGCCAGGGAGTCATCGCGTGAATATCGACAACTGCACTCTTGTCGGAAAGATGCTTCATTTATTACGCAACATCTGTATTTCTGTGAATACTATCGCTCTATAAATTATGAGAGACTTGCAAAGTGTCAGGCTGACACTGTTGCTAGTTTGGAAAGCGCTACATTTAATAACTTTTGCGATTCGTGTAACCTGCTAAAGCTTGATGGCAAAGACGATCCAATGCGACGGCTAATAGAAACTAAGCGCTGCCAAAATAGCTATGCGTATAACGATCATGAAAAATGGGGATCTTGCATTTGGCTTACGAGGGAAGAAACACCTACTGAGAAAAAAATTTCATGGAAAGACGAAACCAATGACTAGCTATTCAAAGGATCTTTTTCTTCGCCAAAGAGCAATAGTGGTCAGTATTTATCTTGACTATTTGCTTGCCATTCTTTCTTGCGCTGACAGCATGAGCGTTACTAAATTGTTGGTTTTAATGTTCTTGTCGAAATCAATCGAATCTCATGGGAGCGGGCTGTTGAACGGCAGGCATTTAAAGAATCTAGTCGAGAGAGCTACCTGCGCGGTTTCTGGTGGTTATGAGTCGTTCTTATATGAACTTCAATACTCAGTTGAAGCCATTGAGATAGCCGCTGAAGGCGGTTTTATTGCTATTGAAGATGCTTTCGTCTGCCTCAGTAACGAAGGACGAGCACAGGGCTGCAGAGTTAACAATTCGTTTATTCCAAAATTGATAAGTGAAGTTGCTTCCCTGGACGATAAATATGTTCTGTCGGAGATGATTCGTAATGTTTAGCATTGAGTGCTTGGAACTAATCTCTTGTTCTGGGGAGTCGTTTAGATACTCCTTTTCGAGCGGCGTTAATTACATTCAGGGTCCTAATAGCTCTGGAAAAACCGAATTTTACAATTTTCTCGACTATATGCTCGGGGCTGAGAAGAAGAAGCTATCCGAGTCGCCTTGGTTCAAGGGGTCGTTACAGGCGGCCAAGATGCAGATCTCTTTAAATGGCCATGGTTTTTCCTTGTATCGCGATTTGGCTGGCGATGAGTTTGGACTAGTAATAGATGGAATACCTTACAAGGTATCTGATCTCGCGGAATATAGAAATTACCTCAATACGTTGTTTCTGGAATCGGCGGATGACCCTACCAACCTCTCTGAATATGTCGGCCAAGAGCTGACATATAGGACTTTTACCTTATTTTGTTTTCTTAATGAAGTGACGGTCGGCCGAATTAATGGCTTCTTCAGCAAGCTTCTCGAAACTAAATATCGGGTTAAGCAGAGACCCTTATTTGATTATCTGTTTAGCACCAACCCAGATCGAATCGTGTTCCTTCAGCGCAGGATAGCGGAACTTAGCAAGCGAGCTCGCGAGCTAGAATCTCAACGTGACTTTTTCAATCACTATTTAGAAGCAGTTAATCAAGAGCTGGCCAAGCTCGGAATCGTCGAACGTTTCGATGGCAGGAATGTTGCTGTCGTATCTGAATTAATTGAGACGGCTGCTGTTTCCATTGAACTTAATTCTTCTTCTAGCTTGATGGCAAACGATGTTGTTGAGGCAGATCAGCTAAGAAACGATATCAAGGCTCAGAAACAAATGATTCGCGAGCTTAAGGGGACAAAGGCTCAGGATGAGAAACGGTATCGCCTTCTGGACAGGTTGAACTCGCTGATTGCTGACGATGGTTCTAGGGCAGATCTTTTGGGTCAAACTTGCAATTTACTTGGTGAAATTGAAACGGCGATACCCCGAAAAGACCTTGATTTTCAACAGGAATTACTTGCTCACAAAGAGAGCAGGCTGGCTCAACTTGAAGCCAAGTTAACAGCTGCAAACGTGGTGTTTAATCCATTAGACTTTAATGAAAAAAGCAAGGCTGTTTTGGTGGCAAATGAGTATTTATCCCGGTATTCGGCGCTCTGCAAGCCTGATGATCTTGAAGATGTAAAAACGGATATTTCTCGTCTAAAACGGGAGCTGCTTAAACTTAAGCATTCTGATGACAATGCTTCTATTAATTCCATTTCTGATACCGTAACCGATTTGTATCACTCGGCTTCTCAGGTGTCCTCCTTTGTTGAATCTGATTTTAAGCAACTTGATTTTCATATCAAGTTTCAAAAGGAAGGAGTGGGGCTTCAGCCCACCTTTTCCGAAAGGGACGATAGCGTTGATTTGTTTACTGGAAGTCGTGCTCGTCACTCGTTGATGCAGATCTGCGGTTACTTTGCATTCATGCATTACTTGCTTCCAAAGCGTAACATTCCACTTGCCCCCTTGCTTGTATTTGACCATGTTTCGTCGCCATTTGATAAGGAAAGCCGTGGGGCGATAGGAACAATCATTTCGAAGTTTTATTCACTTGTGGATAAAGTTGATGTCCAATCATTTCTGTTTGAAACGGAAGATCCTGATGCCTTGGGAATCGTTCCTGATAAGTATATTTCTCTTGTTTCAGACTTCCGTACTGGTTGCAACCCCTTTTATGTAGCAGGCTAAAGCAATCTGATTTTGGTGGAACTGTAAATGTGCCTGGGGTTAAGAATCAGCACTACGTGCCGCGTTTTTATCTCAAATCGTTTACCGATGACTTGGGCTACCTTAGTGTTGTGAGGCGCGATGCTGGCGGATTGAAGCCCGCTTTCCGATCAAAGCCCGAAAATGTTTGTGCAGAAAAATACCTCTATGAGGTCAAACGACGTGTGTCCCAGGGCAATGATGGATTCATCGAGAAGGGCGCCATCGAAGATACTCTTGGGAAAATCGAGAACAGTCTTGCACCTACCTACCGATTGTTGCTCAGTTGCCTTGATTCCGGAAAACTGCCAAAAGGTGAAGAGTGCGTCGCGCTGATTTCTCGACTGGCATTTTTGCTTGCATCGCTTATTGCGAGGCACCCTAAATGGTTGAGCAAGGTGAGGGGTGACGTCGGCGCTCACTCCGTCGAATTGTTGTCGAGCGCCTTTTTCTCTGACAAAGACATTTCTCAAATGGATTTGGCTGGCTACAGGAATGAATTTGAAGCCATTGTCGAGCTTGCTTGTCTGGATACAGCGCTGTTCAGGTTCGATAAAGGCGCGCCAATGTATGATTTACTTGTCTTATTGCTCGACATGGATTGCCTGTTTTATATAGCGCCAGAAGGCTCTGAGTTTATAACCTCGTCACTTCCTGTGCATGCTGAGTGGAAGGACGAGAGTGATGAAAATCCTTGCGGCGTTTACTTCCCGTTGAGCCCTCGGTACGCAGTCGTATTTAGACAAAGACTGGAAGAGGAACGTTGTGTCTCTACTACTCGTATGTCTTCCATTGAAGTCGATTCATTTAATCGTATTCTGATGAACGGTGACGGGTTGTGGGAGTTTCTGATTGCAAAAGATCGCCTTTACTTAGAACGACTAATTGGGCAATATCAGCCCGGGTTTTAGGTTGCGGAGTCTTATGTTTGACTAGATAGTCGCTTACGCTCGAAAAATTCTGTCACATGTTAACGAGGAGGCGGCTCTGTATGAATCTTAGCAGTTGCCGCTAGCTCGGCGTTCTGGCCCCGGTCAATGGTTGATTCATGAACGATTTAACCGAACATAGAATGTAATTCCTGTATGCACCGCATTAGCGATTAATTTAGGGTACTATACCAGTAGTGATGCAGTCGTCGTGGACTCTAAGTGAGGCGATGACAAAGAAGGGTCGTTGTCCGGAGGATTCCGGCAACGGCCCTTTGATTTTAGGAGCTTGTTTTGGCAAAAGAGTTTAAGACTTTCGCTCAACTAATTGAACTCCTAGAGAGCCGTGGGGTGGCGACTGATGCAACCACGGTAGATTGCCTGAGGCGTGATATCCGACTATGCCGTCTCGTTCGGTTCTTTGCAGGACTATACTTCCATATCGTTGGCTAAAACAGCAGTTTGGAGATGCCGATCTTGTCAATATCCACGGCACGCTTGATGGTGAAAGCATTTTTGGAATCGACGGTTTCGCCAATTTGGATGATCGGGATATCCTCCCATTTACCAAGACATATCGTGTGTTGAAGTCCGCTCGAGGGGTTTCAAGCGGCTCGATTGCTCATCCTTCGCAAAGGGGAGGGGATGGTCTTGAGACATCTTCGATAGTCTTTTTTGGCCATTCGCTTTCGCGAGCCGATTATTCGTACTTTGAGTCTATTTTTAGCACGGTGGATTTGTATAACGGGCATACCAGCCTGGTCTTCCTATACTCAAGCTATGCCAAGGGTGTTTGCGAGTCAGAGGTGGCCAAGGTTCTCGCCCTCCTTGATTACTATGGCTCCTCGCTTGGTACTGCTGGACGTAGCAACAACCTCGCACACAAGCTCATGTTGGAGGGCAGGCTCGTCGTTCGGGAGATTTAGGCCGAACTGCTTAAGAGGTTGTTTTCGAAGGGGTCTCTTATCGCGTCTTCAGTTTTAGGGCGCCTGGTTTTGTCTCGTTTTCCGGAAGTGCGGGGAAAATCGGAAACCTCCGAGCACAAACGGATTTTCGGCAACAAAACCGCAGGTCTCGGAAGCCTAAAACAGGGGTCTGGTCGGTCGATCTCGGTTTTTCACCGCACTTCCGGAATCGCCCGACGGAAGTATGCGGCAAATATTGGAACCCTCGAGCACGATGCCCATTTCATGAAAAGAAACCGCAGGTAAAAGCGTTGTCGCTATACGGTGTGGTCTGCATGTCTAGAATTTGCCGCATACTTCTGGATTGAGATCCAGCTTGGTTGGATAGTTTATCGATTTGGGGCTGCGGAATCTAGCTTATGCCTTGTTATTTGTATTTGAATAGTTACACTTAACTTATAAGTTAAGTGTAACTAGAAATGGGAGGTGGTCCTTGGTAGAAGGATATGAGCTTGTCGAATACAGAGACCCCAAGGGTCGACCGTTTTGGGAGCTGACGACTTCTCCCGACAATTCTCAATTCCAGAAACTGTTGTCACACCCTAAGCGGAAATTAACCGCTCGAACAATGATCGGCCAGAATATCGCATCAGCTTCTGGAGCCTGAGAGCTGACTTTTATGCCTGGCTTTTGAAACGGAGAACACAATGAATACAGTAGATATATCTGATTTTTACGCCGAAACAGAAAGCAGCGAAACTCGTGCACATGAACATGCGCTAGACATTGAGTTTATTGTTCATCGCGAGATGAAACATTTAGGATTGAGCAAAAGTGAGTTGGCAAATCGTATGGGCATAAGCCTTCAGTCGCTTTCTAAGCTCTTGAATTCTCAACCTAATATGACTCTGAAGACGATTGCAAAGTTCGAACTTGCTCTGGGCATTACGATCGTTCCGCAGGTTATCGTCAACTATTCCAAAGAACTGCCGTTTCTTTCATCCAACGATTCCGTGCGAGAGTAATGTACATCGCCTGCCATTCTCCCTGCAGAGCTGTCAGCAGATTGCGACGTACCTTTTCAGGGCGAATAGCATTTCCTCGGTGAATCTAAGTCGAATGTGTTGCCACTCCCACATCCTCTAAAAAAGTTCTTAAAACAGCCTTAAAGATTTTGGGCATATGCGCAGGCAGCGTGCAATACGCATGTTTGAATATGGCAAAAGTAGAGTTTTGGGGAGGGGGAACGCCGTGGAAGTGCTGGTTGTTGGCAACACCGCATATGTTGACGATGACTTTTGCTCCAAGGCGTTCCCCGGCGACCATGTGCAGGTCGTGGCCGCGCAGGACGCGCGCCGCGATGAGTCGTCGCTCCATGCTTCGTGGAAAGAGCTCCTCCAGCACCTGGGCCAGGCCTAGGAGTTTGAGCGCGTGGTCTACCTTTCTTCCTACCTCACCCCGCATACCGAGACTTTTGGCGACATTGGGCTGCTGCGCTCGGTGTTTCGTGCCTGTATGGGACGCAATGTGCAGCTGCTGTTTATTGCGGGGCCCGCGGGTGCAGAGGGCACCACTGGCGGATGTGACGACGACGCCACGGCCGCCAGTGGCGCCCAGACGGGCAAGGGCATTATCGCCCGCGCTGCCAACGACCTGTGCCGTTACTATGCATCGCGCGACGGCATCCAAGCCAAAGTCCTGCGCGTGCCGTATCTGTATACCGCATCGCCGGCATTAACCGACCCATTTTTGGTGCCGTTGTTCGAGGCATGCTCGGGCGGGTCGGTCGCGCTTCAGGGTGCGGCAGATGCGCCGTTTCCCCTGCTGTGTGCCGAGGAACTCGCGGTGTTGGTGCATCGTATCTTTGACAGCTGGGATGCCAACTTTGAGATGCTCGACGTTGCAGACGCTTTTGGCCACCCGAGGCCTATGGCGTGACCGTTGACGCTCCGGGTGCGAGCGTGACCTATCACACGCTCAGCATCTAGGCGTTTCGTCGCCTATCGGCGCTATACTGCAGCCGTTGCCCACGATGCGGGGAACACCCGCATCGTGGGTTTTTGCTTATGAAGGGACGGTGCCGCGTGGACGTACAGCAGCTAGAAGAGGCCTGGGCTTTGAGGGCCGGCGCGCGTGAGGCGCGATTGGTTGCGGCCTCGCATGTGCCGGCGGCGCTGTCTCTGTTGGGGATTGTACGTCCCGGCGATCGCCTGGTTGCGTTTGCCGATGACTTTGCCGATGCGTTTGCGCGCGGCTTTGAGTGCTGCGACGTGGCTATGGTGGAGGAGCCGTCGGTTGCGGCGTTTACTGCTGCGTCCGAGGGCTTTGATGCTTCGTTTGAGGTCGAGGGGCCGCACCTGTGGTGGTTCGTCAACTCTATTGGCGGGTTTGGATTGCGCGTGCCCGATCTGCGCGCGTTAGGACGTGCCGCGCGTGAGGCTCATGCGCTGCTCGTGGTGGATAACACCGTGGCTGGTGTCTTTGGGTGCGATCCGTTGCGCTTGGGTGCCGTGCTGTCGCTCGAGGCACTTGACCGCGTGTGCGCCGGTGAGGCTCCGCACAAGTTGGTTGCCATATCGGTCGCGCGCTCGCAGCTCAAGCGCCATCGTGTGGATGCTGCTGCCGAGTGCGCGCATGCTCTGCTTGAGGGCTGTGGCTTGGTCAAACTTGATTTGCCTGCTGATGAGGCCGGTGTGCTGGAGCGCGGGCTGGACTCGCTCGATGCCCGCATGCAGGCACATTTCGACCGCGCACGTGCGCTGGCCGAGTACTTGGCTGCCAATGAGATGGTGCACGCCGTGCGCTATCCCGGGCTGAGCCCGCATCCCGACCATGCGGTTGCAACGGGAATCCTCGAGCACGGCTTTGGCCCGGCAGTTGAGTTTGACCTTATCGAGCGAAGTGCGGGTGAGCTGTTCGACACATTGCCGGGGGAGTTCCGCACGTCGCCCGCCGGCGGCGCAACGACACGCCTTTCGGCCCCACGCGGCAAGCAGAGGGGAACCATCCGCCTCTTCGCCGGCACCGACGACCCCCTGCAGGTGGCTGCCACTCTCGATAACGCCCTTCGCAAGTAGCTAATCGGGGTCTGTGTCACGAAAACGGCCTATTTACTACGTTTAAGCAATAGGGGTCGACCACACCCGCCTATTTTGAAAATTACCAAGCTGTTTACCAGCGGTTTTAATTTCATAATGTCCGGTATGGTCGTGGGTATTCAACTAAACGTAGTAGATGGGCCCGTTTTGTGGCGCGAGCCTCAACCCGAGGGCGCTGTGGGCTAAAAACCGCCTAAAAGGACTACTCCGCGTTGATGCTGGCGATGAGGACGTCGGCTTTGGCGGCTATGGCCTGGTTGATGTCAGCCTGCAGCTCCTCGTACACCGCTATGGCTCGCTCGCCGGCGGGGGTGAGAGTGGATCCGCGGGCGCCGTCGCGCTCGATGAGCTTGCAGCCCAGCTGTCCTTCGGCCTCGTTCACGATGCGCCAGGCCTTGGAATACGCCATGCCCATGCTTTTGGCGGCGCGGTTGAGTGAGTGCTCCCGGGCAATACCCTGCAGCAGCAAGACGCAGCCATGGCCGAACACGCCCGGCAGGTCTTTGTCGCACGCTTGAATGACCAACTTTGCCGTCGTCTTGTACTTCATACGCTCCACGTCTCCCCGCTAAAGTGTTTGCTGGGCAAACGCAAAGCCTGCGTCAAACCCTCGTGTGCTCTTTCTAAACCATGCATTGTAGCAGTCAAAGTGCGTTAAGATACTTCCCCAGTATTGGGCGCCCAAGGTTGGGCTGGGTCCTACGAGGCCTGCAGCCGACCGGTCGCATGGAAAAAGGAGAAACATGGCTACGTTCTTTCCCGGTGAGTCCCACACGTTTTCGGAGTATCTGCTGGTCCCTGGTTACTCGTCCTCGCAGTGCATCCCCAACAACGTCTCTCTTAAGACGCCGCTAACCCGCTTCAAGCGCGGTGAGAAGCCGGCAATCACCCTGAACATCCCCATGGTTTCCGCCATCATGCAGTCCGTCTCGGGCGTCGACATGGGTGTCGCGCTCGCTACCGAGGGTGGCCTGTCCTTCATTTACGGTTCTCAGACCCCCGAGTCCGAGGCTGCTATGGTTAAGGCCGTTAAGGATCACAAGGCTGGTTTCGTTCAGTCCGATTCCACGCTGACCCCCGACATGACCATGGAGCAGGTCATCGAGCTCAAGGAGAAGACTGGCCACTCCACCATGCCGGTCACCGACGATGGCACTCCCAAGGGCAAGCTCCTGGGCATCGTCACCAGCCGTGACTATCGTCCCAGCCGCGATGACCACCAGAAGAAGGTCTCCGAGTTCATGACCCCGCGCGAGCAGCTCATCGTGGGCGACAAGAACATCAGCCTCAAGGTTGCCAACGACGTCATCTGGGACAACAAGCTCAACGCCCTGCCTATTGTCGACGATAACGATCACCTTATGGGCATCGTCTTCCGCAAGGACTACGACAGCCACAAGACCAACCCCAACGAGCTGCTCGATAACGACAAGCGCTACATGGTCGGCGCCGGTATCAACACCCGCGACTATGCCGAGCGCGTGCCGCTGCTCATCGAGGCTGGCGCCGATGTCCTGTGCATCGACTCCTCCGAGGGCTTCAGTGAGTGGCAGAAGCGCACCATCGAGTGGATTCGCGCCAACTACGGCGAGGACGTCAAGGTCGGTGCCGGTAACGTCGTCGACGCCGAGGGCTTCCGCTTCTTGGCCGACTGCGGTGCCGACTTCATCAAGGTCGGTATCGGCGGCGGTTCCATCTGCATCACTCGCGAGACCAAGGGTATCGGTCGTGGCCAGGCCACCGCGCTGATCGACGTCTGCCGCGCCCGTGACGAGTACTACGAGGAGACCGGTGTTTACGTGCCCGTGTGCTCCGACGGCGGTATCGTATACGACTACCACATGACGCTCGCCCTTGCTATGGGTGCCGACTTTATGATGCTGGGTCGCTACTTCGCCCGCTTCGATGAGAGCCCGACCGAGCGCGTCAACGTCAACGGCCAGTACATGAAGGAGTACTGGGGCGAGGGTTCTGCGCGTGCTCGCAACTGGCAGCGCTACGACCTGGGCGGCGCGGCGAAGCTCAGCTTCGTCGAGGGCGTCGACTCCTACGTTCCCTATGCCGGTTCCCTCAAGGACGGCGTGGGCGGCACGCTCTACAAGGTCAAGTCCACGATGTGCAACTGCGGCGCCCTCTCGATCCCCGAGCTCCAGGAAAAGGCACGCCTGACCCTGGTCAGCTCCACCTCCATCGTCGAAGGCGGCGCCCACGACGTTGTCGTGAAAGACTCTCAGCAGTCTGTGTCTTATCGATAGGATAAGAGCTGCACATAAAGGTTGAGTATCAACCACGTTATTTAGATAAAGCGAGATGCCTGCAAGTCGCAGACATCTCGCTTGTTGTATTTGCTATCATCAGTCAAGTTAACCTTAGGGTCGGGCGGCTTAGCTTTGTTCGCTACAAGTTCCGCACGCAAAGAAGAGCACTTAATGTGCTCTTCGTCTTGCGCAGGACTGTCCGCAGTAGCGAATAAAGCTAAGCCGACCGACCCCATTAAAGATTAAAGGAGCTGATATGTGCGATTGCACAGATCATAAGGATGAGATCCCTGCCTACGACGCGCAGGCCATTGAGTCCAAGTGGATGAAGGCCTGGGAGGACTCCAACCTCTTTGCCGTCGACACCGACGCCAGCAAGCCCAAGAAGTACGTGCTCGAGATGTTCCCGTATCCGTCGGGCGACCTGCACATGGGCCACGCGCGCAACTATACCATCGGCGACGCCATGGCCCGTCAGGCCCGCATGCGCGGCTACGATGTGCTGCACCCCATCGGCTTTGACGCCTTTGGCCTGCCTGCCGAGAACGCCGCCATCAAGCACAACACGCAGGCTGCCGCCTGGACGTATAAGAACATGGACCAGGCTCTCGCCACGATGAAGCGCATGGGCTTCTCCTACGATCTGGATCGCATGGTCAAGACCTGCAGTCCCGATTATTACCGTTGGGGTCAGTGGATCTTTGAGAAGTTGTGGGAAAAGGGCCTGGTCTACCGTAAGAAGAACCCGGTCAACTGGTGTCCCACTTGTAAGACCGTTCTGGCCAACGAGCAGGTCACCGAGGGTAAGTGCTGGCGCTGCGGCACCGAGCCCGAGAAGCGCGACCTGGAGCAGTGGTACTTCAAGATTACCGATTACTCCCAGGAGCTGCTCGACGACCTGGAGAAGCTCCCCGGCTGGCCCGAGCGCGTCAAGCAGATGCAGGCCAACTGGATCGGTCGTTCCGAGGGCGCCGAGGTCGACTTTACCCTGTGCGACCAGGATGGCGAGCCCATCGAGGGCGACGAGGGTAAGATCACCGTCTTCACCACGCGAGCCGACACGCTCTTCGGTGTCTCCTTCTTTGTCCTGGCTCCCGAGTACGCGCGTCTGCACGAGCTCGTCGAGGGTACGGAGTACGAGGAGGCCGTGACCAAGATCGTCGAGGACTCCAAGCATATCTCTGCCGTCGAGCGCGCCCAGGGTACCCTCGAGAAGCACGGCGCCTTTACGGGCCGCTACGTGGTAAACCCCGTCAACGGCGAGAAGATCCCCGTGTGGGTTGCCGACTATGTCGTTGCCGACTACGGCACCGGTGCCGTCATGGCCGTTCCCTGCGGCGACCAGCGCGACTTTGAGTTCGCCCGCAAGTACGACCTGCCGATCGTGCCGATCATCCTGGACGATGAGGATCGCGCTGCCGTCGAGGCTAGCGGCGAGACCATCGACACCTTCCATGCCGAGACCGTCGACTGGGATTGCGCCCACGCTGCCGAGGGCACGCTGGTCCAGTCGGGCAAGTACACCGGCATGCGCGGCGGCAAGCACTCTGAGGGCGAGGCTGCCATCGTGGCCGACCTCGAGGCCATGGGCTGCGGCCGTCGCAAGGTCGAGTTCCGTCTGCGCGACTGGCTCATCAGCCGTCAGCGTTATTGGGGCAACCCCATCCCGGCCATCCACTGCGAGCACTGCGGCATCGTGCCCGTGCCCGAGGACCAGCTGCCGGTGACGCTGCCCGAGAACCTGGACCTGGGTGCCGGCGAGACCCTCGCCGAGTGCAAGGAGTTCTACGAGACCACCTGCCCGGTCTGCGGTCGCCCGGCCAAGCGTGAGACCGATACCATGGACACCTTTACCTGCTCCAGTTGGTATTACCTGCGCTATACCGACCCGCACAACACCGAGCTGCCCTTCTCCCGTGAGGCTGCCGACCGTTGGATGCCCGTCGATAACTACATCGGCGGCATCGAGCACGCCATTTTGCACCTGCTCTACAGCCGCTTCTTTACCAAGGCGCTGCGCGATCTGGGCCTGCTGAGCGTTGACGAGCCCTTCACCAACCTGCTGTGCCAGGGCATGGTCAAGGACGAGAACGGCGACACCATGTCCAAGTCCAAGGGCAACGTCGTGCCCCCGAGCTCGGTCATTGAACCCTACGGTGCCGACACCATGCGTCTGGCGATCCTGTTTATCGCCCCGCCCGAGAAGGACTTCGACTGGGATCCCAAGGCCGTCGAGGGCGCCAACCGCTTCATTAAGCGCGCCTGGCGTATCGTGTGGCAGCTCGTCCAGTCCGGTGACGCCAACGTGGCCTTTGACAAGTCCGCGCTCGACGAGGCCGCGATGAAGCTCTATCGCGAGCGTCACCGCACCATTGCCAAGTGCACCGAGGACTTTGACCGCGGCCAGTTCAACACCGCGATCTCGGCCGTCATGGAACTCGTCAATGCCGCGAGCGCCTACCTCAACGCTACTGAGGGCGCTTCCCGTGACAAGGCCCTGTGTTACGGCGTGGCCAAGGATATCGTGAGCGTCCTTGCCCCCATCTGCCCGTTCTGGGCCGACGAGCTGTGGCATGAGGCGCTCGGCTGCGAGGGCAATGCCTACACCGCCGCCTGGCCCGAGTTCGACTTGGCCGAGTCCATAGAGGACACGGTGCAGATCGTCGTACAGGTGCTCGGCAAGGTCCGCGGCCGCATCGACGTCGCCCGCGACGCCTCCAACGAGGAGATGCAGGCTGCCGCTGAGGAAGCCGTCGCCAAGTGGCTCGAGGGCAAGACGGTCGTCAAGGCCATCTGCGTGCCCGGCAAGCTGGTCAACCTGGTGGTCAAATAAGCTCTGCGCGTAAAGCTGACATGCAATAAACGAGGGACGGTCCGGTTGGGCCGTCCCTCGTTTTGTTTAGCCTGGCCGCGGTCAATTGTCCTATTCTTGTGGAGAAGCTGTGCGCACGCTGACCTGCAGATTCGTACTGTGCTTGCACGTTTTCGCAGCTATTGCTATAGTTTGCTTGCAAATGAAGTTGTAATTGAAAGAAGTGGGGTTTCGGCCCCGCTTCTTTTTTGTATGGATGGAGATGCCGCAATGGTCAAGACTAAGACCGAGCAGGCGATCATCGATGCGCTCGAGGCCGTCGCTCCCCAGCACGATGTCGACATCGTCGACGTCGAGCTCGTGGGTGCCACCAAGGCCCCCTGCGTGCGCGTGCGTATCGAGGGTGCCGAGGGTCAGAGCCTGTCGCTCAACGACGTCACGGCCAATACCAAGTGGGTCGGCGACGTGATTGAGGAGCTCGACCCCATCTCTTCGAGCTATACGCTTGAGGTGTCGAGCCCGGGCATGGCGCGCCCACTGCGCCGCCCGTGCGACTTTGCCCGCTTTGTGGGCGAGAACTGTGAGCTCACCTCCACCGCCACCGAGGGCCGTCGCAAGTACGCCGGCAAGATTGCCGCCGCCACCGAGACGAACGTGACCCTCGAGCTCGAGGACGGCGAGTCCGTTACCCTCGATTTCTCTGATGTTAAAAAGTGCAAGTTGAAGCCCACCTACGACTTCAAGCCCGCGAAGGAAGGAAAGTAAGATGGCAGCATCCGACATGATGTCCGCCCTGATGGAGCTTTGCCAGGAGAAGCACATCGACCAGCTCTACCTGATCGACCGCCTGGAGCAGTCGCTCGCCAAGAGCTATGCCGAGATCCTGCATCTTGAGTGGGGCGCCAAGGTGACCATCGACCGCACCACCGGCAAGATCTACGTCTACCGCCTGGAGCCGATCGACGATTCCATGGACGAGGAGGGCAACTTCACCGAGTTCGAGGAGATCGACGTCACCCCCAAGAATACGAGCCGCATCGCTGCCCAGCACGCCAAGGCCGAGATCAACGCCATCGTGCGTAACTCCGCCCGCGAGCAGATCTACGAGGAGTTCTCCGGCCGCATCGGTGACCTCATCAGCGGTACCGTGCTGCAGTCCACGCCCGACTTCACGATCGTCAAGATTCGCGAGGGCGTCGAGGCCGAGCTGCCGCACTTCGATCAGCGTCGTTACGAGAACGAGCGCAACGAGCGTCCGATGGGCGAGCGCTACCTGCACAACCAGCATATCAAGGCCGTGATCATCGACGTTCGCGACCCCAACTCCAACCTGCAGCCGGTTCGTGGCGAGCACAGCCGTCCGCCGATTGTCATCTCCCGTACCCACCCCGAGCTCATGCGTCGTCTGTTTGAGCAGGAGGTGCCCGAGATCTATGAGGGCACCGTCCAGATTAAGTCGATCGCCCGCGAGCCCGGCCAGCGCTCCAAGGTCGCCGTCCACTCGCTCGACGACCGTCTGGATCCCGTGGGCGCCTGCGTCGGCCCCAAGGGCAGCCGTGTTCGCGCTGTCGTGGGCGAGCTCCGCGGCGAGCGCGTCGACGTCATCCTGTGGGATGCCGATCCTGCCGTCTACGTCGCCAACGCCCTGTCGCCCGCTAAGGTCACCCGCGTCCTCATCGACGAGGAGAAGGCCTACGCCGGCGTCATCGTGCCCGACGACCAGCTGTCCCTCGCCATCGGCAAGGAGGGCCAGAACGCCCGCCTTGCCGCGCGCCTGACCGGCTGGCACATCGACATCAAGTCCGAGACGCTTGCCGCCGACATCCTCAAGAACGTTCCCGTTCACGAGGAACCCGCCGCCGACCTGATCGGTGATGAGGAGGACGAGGACGTCCGCCGCTGCGAGTACGTGTCCGAGGACGGCATCCAGTGCCGCAACCAGGCCCGTCCCGGCTCCCGTTTCTGCGGTGTCCACGACACCGACGCCTTCGATGATGCGGAGGACCTGATCTAGCGCGGTCGCGCCGGGCGGGTCCCGGCGCGTCTCCCACGCTCGTTCAGTCTCTAGGCACCCAAGGTGCCAGAAAGGGTAGGTGAAGTCATATGGCAAAAGTCCGTGTGTCCACCCTGGCCAAAGAGTTCGGCATGACCTCCAAGGAACTGATGGGTCATCTCGCCGATATGAAGATTCCCGCTAAGTCCGCTTCCTCCACCTTGGAGGACGCCTATGTCGCCATGGTCCGCAAGCAGCTCGCCTCGGTGATCGAGGCCCGCGCTCAGGAAGTCGAGGCCGCCAAGCAGGCCGAGGAGCAGGCAGCTGCCGCCGAGGAAGCCGCTCGCGCCGCCGAGGCCGAGCGCGAGCGCATCGCCGCCGAGAAGGCACGCGAGGAGGAGCGCCGCCAGTTTGCCGCAGCCCAGGCTGCCGAGGAGGCTGCCCGCGCCGAGGCCGAGGCCAAGAAGAAGGCCGAGCAGGAGCGCCTTGCTCGCGAGAAGGAGGAGGCTGCCCGCGAGGCCCAGCGCCGCGCCGTTCCCGCTTCCGACTCCGGTTCGCGCTTCCGTTCGCTGCTCGACCAGATCGCTGCACAGGAGACCGTGCTCAAGGAGAAGAAGGACGCCGAGGACAAGGCCAAGGCCGAGCGCGCCGCCGAGCGCGGTAACCGTCGTGGCGGCAACAACGACCGCCGCGGTGGCCGTCGTAACGATCGCAACGCTTCCGACAACAACTCCGAGCGCAACGCCTCCGAGAGCCGTCCGCACAGCCATCGCACCAACGCCAGCAACAACGTCGCTGCCGGCATGGACTTCCCCAACCCCGATAAGCAGGGCAAGGGCAAGAAGCGCAAGGGCGGTCACAACAACGAAGAGGACCACTACAGCCGCATGGCTCGTGAGGCCGAGGAGTACAGCCGCGAGAAGGTGCTCGAGGAGGCTCGTGCTGCCGTCGAGGAGGCCTCTCGTGAGTCCACCGGTCGCCGCAAGAAGCGCAAGGAGAAGCGCGAGCGCGAGGCTGCCAAGGCTCAGGAGGAGCGCAAGATAGAGGAGGCGCTGGCCCAGGGCGTGAACCCCGAGGAGCTCGACGCCATCAAGGTCTCCCAGGGCGTTACCGTCCAGGAACTCGCCGAGGCACTCGACGTTCCGGCCAACGACATCATCAAGCGCCTGTTCCTGCTGGGCACGCCGCTCACCATGACGCAGTCCATGTCCGATGACCTTGTCGAGCTCGTTGCCGACGACCTGGGTCGTCAGATCAAGATCATTACCCCCGAGGAGGAGAATACCTTCTCGTTCTACGACGATCCCGCCGACCTTAAGCCGCGCGCACCGGTCGTCACCGTCATGGGCCACGTCGACCACGGCAAGACGTCGCTGCTCGACGCCATCCGTCACACCGGCGTTGCTGCCGGCGAGGCGGGCGGCATTACGCAGGCCATCGGCGCTTCGCAGGTCATGATCAACGACCGCAAGATCACCTTCATCGATACCCCGGGTCATGCCACCTTTACGGCCATGCGTGCCCGTGGTGCCAAGGTGACCGACATCGTCATTCTGATCGTGGCCGCCGACGACGGCGTCATGCCCCAGACCATCGAGTCGATCAATCACGCCAAGGCCGCCGGCGTACCCATCGTCGTCGCCGTCAACAAGATCGATAAGCCGGGTGCCAACCCCGACCGCGTGCGCCAGGAGCTCACCGAGTACGGCGTCATCCCCGAGGAGTGGGGCGGACAGAACATGTTCGTCAACATCTCGGCCAAGCAGAAGATCGGTATCGACGACCTGCTCGAGACCGTGCTGCTCCAGGCCGACGTGCTCGAGCTCAAGGCCAACCCCGACACTTTTGCCTCCGGTAACGTCCTCGAGGCTAAGCTCGACAAGGGCCGCGGTTCGGTTGCCACGGTGCTCGTGACCCGCGGTACCCTGCACGTGGGCGATACGCTGGTCGCCGGCCTTACCTACGGTCGCGTCCGCGCCATGCTCGATCCCAAGGGCAACGCCGTCACCGAGGCCGGTCCTTCCGACGCCGTCGAGATCCTGGGCCTGCAGTCCGTGCCCAACGCCGGCGACGAGTTCCGCGTTTTCGAGGACGAGCGCGAGGCTCGCGCCCTGGCCGATGAGCGTTCACTCAAGGCCCGTATCGAGGAGCAGAGCCGCGTCAAGCACGTCACGCTCGAGAACCTCTTCGAGACCATTGCCGACGCCGAGGTCAAGGAGCTCAACCTGATCATCAAGGCCGACGTCCAGGGTTCCATCGAGGCCCTTCAGGACTCGCTCGACAAGATGGATCAGTCCGAGGTTCGCATCAACACGATCCACTCCGCCGTTGGTGCCATCAACGAGACCGACGTCGTCCTGGCCGACGCCTCCAACGCCATCATCATCGGCTTTGGTGTCCGCCCCGACGGTAAGGCGCGTTCCGCCGCCGAGCGCGAGGGCGTCGAGATCCGTTGCTACGACGTCATCTACAAGTGCCTCGAGGAGCTCGACGCTGCCCGTATCGGCATGCTCAAGCCCACCGAGGTCGAGGTCTCCACGGGTACCGCGACCGTCCTGGACACCTTCAAGGTGCCTAAAGTCGGTATCGCCGCCGGTGTCCGCGTCGAAGAGGGCGAGATCGCCGCGACCGATTCCGTGCGTCTGGTGCGCGACGGCATCGTGGTCTTCAACGGCAAGATCGCCTCGATGCGTCACTACAAGGACGAGGCCAAGAGCCTCAAGAGCGGTTCCGAGGGCGGCATTGGCCTGGAGAACTTCCAGGACATCAAGCCCGGCGACCAGATCGAGGGTTACCGTATCGACCAGGTTGCCCGTACCGAGTAGGGGGTAGCGCTATGAAGCAAACGCAGGCAACCCGCCGTCTGGGCGAGCAGCTTCGCGAGAAGCTCGGTTATATCCTGCTCTTTGAGGTTTCCGATCCGCGTCTCGACCTGGTTACTTTGACCGCGGTCGAGGTCGCGGTGGACCGTTCGTTCGCGCGCGTGTACGTGTCGTGCGATGCGAGCCGCTACGACGAGGTCTTGGAGGCGCTCGCAAGCGCTAAGGGCCGTATTCGCAGCCTGTTGGCTCGCTCGCTCGATTGGCGTGTTACGCCCGAGCTCGATTTTCGCATCGATCGCTCGACCGATGAGGCCGAGCGTATCACGCGTGCGCTGGAAAACGTTCCCGCCACGCTTGCGATCGAAAAGGACGAGGACGGCTATCCGATAGCGGATGCCGCCCAGGAGGCAGCTTTAGATGACTAATTCCGCCGACCTCGCCTCGTGCGAGTCTGCAGATATTCAGCGACGCATCCTCGAGCTCATCGAGGGTGCGTCCTCCATTGCGATTTCGGGACATACTTCTCCCGATGGCGATGCCTTGGGCTCCGTTTTGGGTCTGGGCCTTTCGCTCATGAAGTTTTTCCCCAACAAGGACATTGCCCTGCTGCTGGCAGACGATGATCCGGTTCCGCGTATCTACCGCTTTATGGAAGGCTCCGATCGCCTGGTGCCGGCATCTGCGTACACCGGCAATCCGGACCTGTTCATCTCGGTGGACGTGCCGGTCGTCGAGCGTCTCAATAATTCCGCCGAGGTGCTTCGTCGCTCCAAGCATGTGGTGTGCTTCGATCACCATCCGGCGCGTGAGGAGTTTGCCGAGCTCAGCCTGAGGCGCGTCGAAGCTGCAGCCTGCGCCATGATCATCGACCGCTTCTTGGACAATTGCGGCATTGTCGCACGTGATGGCGTTGCGACCTGCCTGCTGTGTGGCTTGGTTACCGATACCGGCCGTTTTCAGTACCAAAACGCCGATGCCGCCGCGTTCCATGCAGCCTCGCGTCTGGTTGCCCACGGTGCCGATCCGGCGCGTGTGGCACTCGAGGTCTACCAGAGCATGCGCGTTGAATTTTTGCACCTCAAGTCCATCGTTATGGGCCGCATCAAGACGGTGGCCCACGGGCGCGTCGCGTATAGTTACGCGTACCAGAGTGACCTTGAGGCTTGCGGTGTCACCTCGGATGAGTGCGACGGCCTGGTCGATGTGGTTCGCTCGGTGATGGGCGTCGAAGTCTGCCTGTTCCTGAAGGGCATTGAGGGCGATACCAAGGTGCGCGGCAACCTGCGCTCCAAGGGCGACCTCAACGTGTCCGAGATCGCTGCTGCCTTTGGCGGAGGCGGACATCCCGCTGCCGCCGGTTTCTCCAACAACGGAACGATTCTCGAGACGCTCACCGTGGCACTTCCCATGCTGGCCGAACTGGTAGGGGAGGATCCCGCTTCGGTGACCGTCGAGCTTTAACTTTTTGGATGGTACATGGCTCGTCGTACGCCTTCTCAACTGAATATGCTGCTCGCCGTCGATAAGCCGGTGGGCTGCACGTCCCACGATGTGGTCTCGCAATGTCGGCGCGCCCTCCATGAGCGTCGCGTCGGCCATGCCGGCACGCTCGACCCCATGGCATCGGGTGTCATGGTGGTGGGTGTTGGCCAGGCTACTCGTTTGCTGGGCATGCTAACCCTCGATACCAAAAGCTATGTCGCCGACATCTCGTTTGGCGCCGAGACCAATACCGATGATGCGGAGGGTGAGGCGGTCCGCACGGTGGCTATTGCCAACGAGCTGCGCGATCCTGCCTATGCCCGTGAGCGCTTGGCGGCCATGCTGGGTCCGCAGATGCAGGTGCCGCCGGCGTTTTCGGCTATCTCGGTCAATGGCGTTCGCGCCTACAAGTCTGCTCGCGAGGGCAATGCGGTGGACCTACCTCCGCGCCCTGTCGAGGTCTATGCCGCCGACCTGATCGCCGTGGGCGGCGAAGGTGATACGTGTGTGTGGACCGTGGCGTTCTCGGTGAGCAAGGGCACCTATATCCGTGCGCTCGCTCGCGACTTGGGCCGCGTCTGTGAGAGCGCCGCGCACATTTCCGCGTTGCGCCGCACGGCCTCCGGTGTTGTTTCCATTGGCGCTTGTCATGCGGTCGAGGAACTTTCCCCCGAGTCCGCGGCTGGCTTTGCCCTGGATCCCATTGCGGCCCTGGGCGCCACGCGTGTTGACTTGCCTGGCAATCTTGCCGATGACCTGCTCTGCGGCCGACGCATTCCCGTTGAGCGTGCGCTTGCGGATTTCGATGCCTCGAAGGTGCCGTTTGCGTTGGTGCTCGATGGGGGACTCAAGGCGCTCGCCCGCATCGAGGGTGGCCGCTTTGTCATGGAGCACGTGTTTCCGCAGGCAATCGGCGGTGTTCGATGATGTTGTCCGCTCACGAGCTCGCGCGTATCTTTTTCGCGGGCGAGCCGGACGAGGCTCACATCGTTACTGCCGATGCGTTTGATAAGTGTGAGCACCTGGGTGCTGCCTCGATCGCCATTGGCGTGTTCGATGGCGTGCACCGTGGACACCAGGAGCTCATTGCGGCGCTTGTCTGTGATGCCCGTGCCCATGGCTGTAAGGCGGTCGTGGTTACCTTTGATCCCGACCCGGACGTCGTGGTGAGCCCTTCGCCCGCTCAAAAATTGATGACGACGGCCGACCGTCTGCATGCCCTGGCTCAAACCGGGGTCGATGCGGTGGTGGCCGTTCCCTTTACGCCTGAGGTTGCGGCGCTTGACCATGTTGATTTTCTCTCGCTGGTGTCGCGTCTGGTCGACATTCGATCGATTCGCGTTGGCAGCGACTTTAGGCTGGGTCGTGGCGGTGCTTCTGGTGTTGCCGAGATGCGCGTCTGGGGTTCCGAGCACGGCGTTGACGTGTATGGTCACGATCTGCTTTGCGAGGGCGGTGAGGCCATTTGCGCCACCCGCATCCGTCATGAGCTGGGACAGGGCCATGTGGAGCTGGCTGCTGAGTTGCTCGGCCGCCCGTATATGCTGCGCGGCGGTGTTGTTCGCGGCCGTCACGAGGGCTCTGGCATGGGCTTTCCCACGGCAAACCTGCAGGTTTCCGACGGCATTCAGGTGCCTGCCGATGGCGTGTATGAGGGCCTGGTGCTCGTCGATGACACCGTATGGCCTGCTGCCGTTAACGTCGGCCTGCCGCCGACGTATGCCGACGATGCCGCTTCATCGCATCTCGAGGCTAACTTAATTGGTTATACGGGCGACCTGTACGGCGCTTCCGTTTCGCTGGCGTTTACGCGCTGGCTGCGTCCCTCGCGTGTGTTCGAATCGCTGGATGAGTTGATCTCGACCGTCGAGGGTAATATCGAGGATATTCGTCACAACTTGGGCGAGCAGGGGGTGAGTATCCGTGATTAGCGATGAGGAAAAAGACCAGGTACGCGCTGCGTCCGACCTAGTTGCCATCGTGCAGGAAACGGTTGAGCTCAAGCCCCGCGGCCATGAGTTTTGGGGTTGCTGCCCCTTTCATGGCGAAAAGACGCCGTCCTTCCACATTATCCCCGCCACACAGGTGTGGCATTGCTTTGGCTGCGGCGAGGGTGGCGACGTCTTCACCTATATCATGAAGCGCGAGAACCTGAGCTTTCCCGAGTCAATCCGTTATTTGGCCGATCGTGCAGGTATTGAGCTGCACGACACCGGAGATCGCCGCGAGCGCGGTACCAAGCGTGCCCGCATCTACGATCTGTGTGCCGAGACCGCCCAGTTCTACCACACCATGCTTATGCGCGGTAAGGATGGCCGTCCACGTGAGTACTTTGCCAGCCGCGGCATGGGCGGCGACGTCTGCCGCCGCTACTGCCTGGGCTTTGCGCCGGGTCGTAATATGCTGGTGGCTCATCTGTCGCAGGCGGGCTTTACTCCGCAGGAGATGATCGACGCCAACGTTGCCGTGAGTCGAGGGCGCGGGCAGCTTGCCGACCGCTTCTACGACCGCGTGATGTTCCCCATCTTTGACGAGCAGGGTCACAACATCGCCTTTGGCGGTCGCATCATGGGTGACGGCCAACCCAAGTACCTCAACACCGCCGAGACGAGCGTGTTTCATAAAAAGCGAAACCTCTACGGCTTTAATTGGGCCAAGGAGTTTATCGTCGCGCAGGATACCGCCATCGTGGTAGAGGGCTATACCGACTGCATCGCCTGTTGGGAGGCGGGGATTAAAAACGTTGTCGCTACGCTGGGCACCGCGCTCACGGAGCATCACGTCAAGACGCTCACCCGCTTTGCTAAGCGCATCGTGTACATGTTCGACGGCGATGCGGCGGGACAGAAGGCCGCCCGCCGCGCGATTCAGTTTATCGAGCAGGATTCGATGGATCTGCGCTGCGTGGTGCTGCCCGACGGCAACGACCCCATGGAGTTCATCACGGCGCATGGTGGACAGGAGCTGCAGGCGCGCATCGACGCTGCCGAGCCGCTTATGGACTTTGTCTACCGTTCGCTGCAGGAGTCGAGTGACATCACCACGCCGGGCGGTCGTGCCAAGGCGCTGGAAGATGCGCTGACGCTTATCTATCCGCTGCGCGATAGCTATATGATCGACACATACTTTATCCAGATTGCCGATCTGCTGGGTTTGGATCTGGAGACGGTTCGCGCGAGTTCGGGTCGCGTGTTTCGCGATGTCGCCAAGCGCGAAGATGCGGAACGACGTCGTGAGCAGAACTATGAACGCCAGCGGGCGCAAGCCGAGCGCTCTGGTAGCGCGGGCGGTCGGACGTCTGGTTCGCAGGGGGCATCTCACGGTGCTTGGGCATCGGGCGCGACGTCGCCGGTGTTCGCGCCGGTCGAGGAGGAGCCGTACGACTATGTCCCGCTCGATGCCTACGGCGCCGCGCCCGTGGAGGTCGTCGACGATCTGCCGCCGATCGACGTGCCTGATGGTATGGGCGCTGTTCCTGTGGCTGATGGTTCGGGCGCACCGGCTGCGGCGGCGCCGATGGTTCTTACCGATCTTGAGCGCAAGTCCTTGGCAGGGGAGCGCGAGCTGTTGACGATGCTTACTAGCTACCCCGACCTGTTCCGCACGTATGCCGACCGCATCTGCTCTATCGAGTGGGTTGACCCACGTCACGAGTCCATCGCATGGGCCGTTCTGGCAACGCCGCCGGGAACCGATCCTGCAGCCTGCATGGATGCGGCGCGCTCGGTGTGTCCCGAGGCGGCAACGCTTGTGAGCGCCGGGCGCATCTCGGCGACGAGCAAACACCCTACCGAGACGAACATCGTGTTCATGCTCGATACGCTCGAGCTCTACACCATCAAGCGCCGTATGCGTGCCGCGCAGGCCAAGCTGCGCCAAGACCGTTCGCTCGACGATGAGGCCCGTCGCGCGCTGACCGTGCAGGCCGCGCAGGATTCGCAGCGTCAACGCGAGCTGCAAAAGTCGATCGGCGGCGTGGCGGACCCGTTCCGTTTGATCGGCCTGGAGGCCGCGGGCACCGAGCAAGCCTAGATGTTGTGGTCAACCAGCGTATTCTCGCCTATATCCAGTCCTCTTTTTGGGTATAGACGTCAATGTGTGTGCTAAAGTATTGAGTCCTGTGGACTATGAAGGGAGAATCTGTGCCAAAAAAGACTGAGAGCACGGGTACTGGGCTGGAATCCTACGTTGCAAAGCTCATGGGCAACGGCTCAAACAGGACTTCGGTAACCGAGGACGAGATTCAGGTCGCCCTGAAGGATATCGATGTTTCTGACGAGCAGCTCACCGCGGTGTATTCCGCGCTGCGCAACAGCGGCATCCAGATTATCTCCGCGAGCGGTAACGACGACGCCCCCATGGACGTCGACGATGACGATAACGATACCGATACCGACGATTTCGATGACGATGACGAGCACGATTCCGGCTCGCTCGACGATCACGAGCTCAAGATGGCCCGTCAGGCCGACGCCGAGATGGGTTCTTCCAAGAGCAAGAAGAAGCGCACCGTGCGCACGTCCCGTTCACGCTCCCGCGTGCGTGGCATCGATGCCTCCACGGTGATGCTGACCGGCGATCCGGTTCGTATGTACCTCAAGGAGATCGGCAAGGTCGACCTGTTGACCGCTTCCGAAGAGGTCGATCTGGCTATGAAGATCGAGGCCGGTCTCGAGGCCACCGAGAAGCTCGAGGCTGCCGAAGCAGGCGAGCTCGAGCTCACGCGTGCCGAGATGCGCCGTCTGACCCGTATCGAGAATGTCGGCCTCGAGGCCAAGCAGGCTCTCATCAGCGCAAACCTGCGTCTGGTCGTCTCCATCGCCAAGCGCTATGTTGGCCGCGGCATGCTGTTCCTGGACCTGATCCAGGAGGGCAACCTCGGTCTGATCCGCGCCGTCGAGAAGTTCGACTACCAGAAGGGCTTTAAGTTCTCCACGTACGCCACGTGGTGGATCCGTCAGGCCATCACGCGCGCTATCGCCGACCAGGCCCGTACCATCCGTATTCCCGTGCACATGGTCGAGACCATCAACAAACTCGTCCGCGTGCAGCGTCAGCTCCTTCAGGACCTGGGTCGCGACCCGACCCCCGAGGAGATCGGTGCCGAGATGGACATGAGCGCCGACCGCGTCCGCGAGATCCAGAAGATCTCGCAGGAGCCCGTGTCGCTTGAGACCCCCATCGGCGAGGAAGAGGATTCCCAGCTGGGCGACTTTATCGAGGACTCCCAGGCTATCGTTCCGCCCGATGCCGCCAGCTTCTCCATGCTGCAGGAGCAACTCACTCAGGTGCTCGACTCGCTTGCCGATCGTGAGCGCAAGGTTATCGAGCTGCGCTTTGGCCTTGTCGACGGGCATCCCCGCACGCTCGAGGAAGTCGGCCGCGAGTTTGGCGTCACGCGCGAGCGTATCCGCCAGATCGAGTCCAAGACCTTGGCCAAACTCCGCCACCCGAGCCGCAGCAGCAAGCTGAAGGACTATATCGAGTCTTAGTAGTTACGGCGTTTTACCAAACGCCGTAACTGGCCGACGCTGCGCGGACACCAGAGCGACAACTTGTCATTCAAAGAGGACGGCATGACCAGAAGGTCTATGCCGTCCTCTTTTCATGCCAATTTGTTCGCTCTGGTGCCCGCTCGCTCATATGACCCAATCCACTGTCAAGGGCCACAATGGCCCCGCCGACCGCTTGCAATCGGTCGGCGGGG